>JGI24021J15306_10013089_pt1 | contig 10309 bp, 6 predicted proteins | sample Ectturendosymbi1_FD_15306 | JGI IMG/M metagenome (IMG submission 15306) | reverse complement strand
ACTTCGTTACAAAAAAACTTCGAACAGACGGTGATTCAAGGCTTGGCCTCTGATCAAAGTTTACTGCACTCACAACAATCGAAAACACATTTTTTTATTTTAGGGGCGTGTATCCCAGAAACAATTTGGTGCTTCGTACCCCTTGTTTTAGTGTTTGGTACCCCCAAGGGGTACGTGTACCCCCGGTTAAGAACCACCGGCTTAAGGAGTGTTGGTAACGCTCAGGTAAATCTAAAAGATGCAACATCATCTTGAATTGAAGGAAGTGCATCATGTGGATGCGAGCGTAGTATCAAATTGAAAGATTGTCAGTTTTATATAAACTTTGCAAAATGTATTGCAAAATTTGCTTATTGAAACTAAACTGCTACATAAATCGAAGTGCTAGTGTATTTTTTGCACACTATGGAGCGTTCTTACTGTGCCGTTGTTTACAAGATTAAATGTTCTTTTCAAATTTCCGATGGTGCTGCATTTCCGAAACCTGTTGCAGATCTGCAACTTAAGGATGTTTTGCATAGTGAACTTATTTTGTCCGCTTTTCGCGTCGATTTTTGGTCATACATCATACCAAATGGTTAACCCTACCCAACAAAACTCCACACAAAAATGCAAATATTCTTATGGAACACGCGACTCATAGACAATCACTGGCTTTCGCAGTTAATTTTTATCAGTGGCTGTGGTAAATTATGGCAATTTGATTTGAATTAATGATGCGGCAGCTTGATTCATATCAAACATATTTTAGTAATTCATCTGTGAAGAAAATGATTAGCAAGTCAATCATATTCCGGAATGGGCCTATTTGGCGCCGCTGTTTTGGCGACGACTATTTGGCGCTGAGTTGTTTTGGCACTAAGGTGTTTTGGCGCTAAGGTGTTTTTTAGCGCTAGGCTGCTTGGCGCTAGCGCTTATCTGCTTAATTACTATTACGCAAACGTCGTTGTCTCTATGGCTGTGTGTTTTCCATTTTGCTGTGATGTTTTTCAAGAAGACAACTGCTTTTTTCAAGAAGGAAACAAACGTTGTGCGTTCGTCTTGAGATGATATTGAGCGTATTTCTGAATATTAGGACTTTAACGATGTACGTTTCTTAACATTAAAAAATCTTCCTTTCATTTTCGTGCTTGGCCAATAACATAAATGGCGCTGAGCATCTTCTTAGCAAAAGGGATAATCCAAAGTTGTCCCACGAGGAGTATCTATACGTTTTTGATAAACACAGAAAAAGTGATCCATTGCTACTATTTAGAAGATGCGAATTAAAAACCGAATGTAAATTCTAAACATCGCAAAACATTTTGACTCAAGGCCACCACTTGAATGTTTGCGAGGTCTTGCTTACAATTATGATATGAATTAAAAGTTGCATGGTTTTATCCATTTTCATCACACATACCTGTCAGTCTCTGCACTGGCGCCAAAATGGTCCAGCGCCAAAACAGCTCAGTGCCAAACGAGCTCGACGCCAAAACAGTTCAGTGCCAAAATAGCCCGATGCCAAATGGCCGGCGCCAAATAGTCGTCGCCAAAATCATTGTATTGACAATGTTCGATGTTCCGCAAGTACCTTCATAAAGGCAAAGCCCTTAGGGAAGCAGAAGAATTTGATGGGTGTGAAAGGTGTAAAATGCTTTTACCTGGCAGTTTTACGTTAACTGTAAAAGAACAACATGAAGTAGGGATATTTACTGTACATTACCAAAGAACTTTTATTTCAAACTGAATATGAGCAAAAGGCATAAAAATGATGCAACTGTGAGTTTCTAGCTCAATTTACCTCCCTTTAAATAAGTGTATTTAAGCCTACTCGTTTTCTAAACACTTCTCACGATTCGGGGCTAAAGGCACTCATCGATCCCTACTTTCAGTGACGGTGAAGGAATCCATCAATAAACAAATTTAATGTACATTTCCTTTAAGGGCCACAAAGCCATAATAGTGGCTGTGACTTTGTCCAGTCATAACTTGCCGAAGAATAGAGCTAGAAAGCTATTTAAAGGGTTTTGAACAGCACTCTTTCTCAATAGGCTGACGATTTATGGCATTTGCCCAAACGGGCCAATTATACCTTTTGTGGGAGTTTATTGAAAACTAAACATTTGGTTTTTTGAGCCATAGTTCTGGCACCAGAAACGCTAGAAAGCCGATCAAGGGCTCTACAGACTCGGATTATAGCCTAATTTCCAAAAAAATTTGAGCCAAAAAAATGGTTCGTTGGATTGGCGCCAGGCCCCGGTAACTTTGGACAAAAATGTTTAAACTACCCCCGTTCTGACGTCATCCACAAAAAACAAAATCCAAAATTTTCCAAATTTTTTAAATCGAAACTACGATTTCCCGAACCCGTAGAGGGTTTGAACAGCTCTCTTACTCTATCGTTCAGCAAGTTATGACTTGACAAAATGAAAGCCACTCAAGTGGCTCGCGGTCCTTTAAAGGTTTTAATGGTTACCGTGAATATTTGTATTGCAAAAATAAATGACTTGCGAAACTGAGATTTGTTACGCTTGTGTGTTTTGAACGCAGTAACCACCACATTTCTTTGCAGATATTGGTCGTTGTTTTCGGAAGCATTTGTCTAGCGGTAGTTGCGCTAGCTTCCACACTTGGAGGTATTTTAGAAGCTGCCGTGAGTATCAACGGGATGCTTATTGGGCCAACTCTGGCACTTTTTACTATGGGATGGGGATGCCCATGGGTCAATTCGCATGTAAGTAATGCTTTTGCCTTGCAGCGTACTTGTGCAATGCACATCAGTACAATGTTTCTGTTAGCCTCTAAACGTGTTAAATGTGAGCCCTGTGGAAATCACAAAGATTCAATACTAGTGTTTTTAATTCGGAACAAAATTTCAAAACTCGGGTTTTGAATACTTGAGCGGAAAACCAAGGATAGCCCAAAGTTTGTCCAAGGTTTTAGAAATTCTGACTCAGTTAGCCTGAAGTTGTGCCATTGACTTTGCTGACATATCCAGGTGACACAAAATCGTTTGACTTAGCTATTAATTTCAGTGTTTTTTACAAATATGACTTCACTCGTACTCCACGTTCCCCCTAAAATCTGGTAAGCCTATACTTCAGATCTGTTTGTCGATGTATGCAAAACTGTTAAAGTTTTTGCTAGAACCAAATCAAGACTCCCAATGCGTGGACAACTGCATTGCAGAGCTTTTATGACCACATTATTTGTTTATTTATTTAAAACGTTTTCTCAGACGCATGATCCAAATCAACACAAGCAGGTGACTTTTATTATAATTCACATGGATGCAGAAACCAATTCAGCAAACATTTCAAAGGAACTCACCATAGACTTATATGCACTTATACAGATATACGTTGTGGTCTACGGCAGTTTTTCTTAACATTTCTCTGCCACGCTTTCTCTAAGCAATTGTCCTTTGTTTCAAACCCCCATGATTTTAAATAAATAAATTGGATGGAACACTTCCTCATTCAAAAACCTTCCACTTTTAAAGAGCTGGTAAGGGCTGGTGCCACCAGTCCTGTCGCCATTTGATGGGCTTAGCCCCCCAAACAAAGTTCCAATCCCCTAAACTGAAATATGAAACGCTATAAATCAGTGCAATTTTATCAAATTTTCAGAATGTCAAGCCACCCTGCACAAACGTAAAGCCCCTTATCGAATACTTTCTGGCGACTGTTCTGCGTGGGAAGGCCTGCCCCACCGATAAGAACCGCTGATCTGGAACAACTCAAAATCTATCACAGTTGCTTGTTAACGATCTCTGTACTGTGCGCAACGTGGGGACCATGAAACAGATTTAATTATCAAAGTATGACAATGTGAAAAAGCTACTGGGTTGCCTCAGTACGCGGAGATGTTTGTTGGAACAAAATATACAACAGCATTCACATTTTCACCGAAAAGTGCGTTAAGAGCCTGGTGCCATCATCAAGCTGTTCTTGACAAGCGCTCACTTTTATCATCCCTTCAATTGTTTTATTTAGGGAAAGTTTCCTTACATTGGCATTGCCTGACTTTAATGATATGAGATGATCTTAATAAAGAAGTCTAGGGCTGTGGCGAATGTCGAATAAAATTCGAAATCAATGTCATGCCCATCTGCAGCGCGGTAATAGCAAAAGACAGTAATGTAGGTTTCATATTATCCACAACTTAGAAATTTCTACCAGGTAAAAATAAAGTCGCCCTGTCCAATATAAAAACTAAAATCGTTAGATTGATAGAACGGATTGAGATAACGTTTCTTAATGTTCCGTAGGGCAAAAGACAGCTGTGGCACCAAAACAAATAGAAACAAGAGGTACTGATTAATATTCACATATAAACGCTCAGTTCTATTTTTTCTACACGTGTATAGTGTTAAAAACATAATATTCTTTTCTTGGTTAATAAGCCTGTAACGTTTTTGTTTTTTACAAAAATTACGCCGTTACTGCGTCATACCTAACTGTGAATGACATTACAGGGAGCGTTTGCGGGACTTTTTCTTGGAGTTGTATCCACGGTGTGGGTTTTCATTGGCAAGAAAATTTATGGAATGCCTGAAAATTTTTTACGCCGTTTAAACATGAGCACCACAGGCTGTGAATACGGCAATAGAAGCTACACGCCTTCAACAGTATTTCCAGCCACATCATCTTGGGGTAAGCATGCTATGTTTGCGTTTTTAAAAGAATCGTTGTAATTATTCAACCTGATGAAAAGATGTACAGTAAGTAAAAGAGAAAAGTTTAAATGATGTATGTTTTCACAGTAACCAAAAGGTTTAATCAAAACTACTGGATAAAAGTTTTATGTCGATGGATTATATACTTCACAACAATTTGATATGCCTTTCCTTTTGATAAAGTTATAAAAGAAACACGTGGCACATTGTAAACTATTGAAAAATGGGCAAGCCAACAAAAAAACAATAAATCGAATAAATTAAGAAAGATTTGTTGGCATTGCAGAAAGTACAACAGTGGAGGCAGAGCTGCCTTCAACAGAACGATCAGGAATCCTAGATTTATATTCTTTGTCTTACGCTTACTATCCAGTCTTTGGTTTCCTTGTGGCCATCCTGTTCGGCTCGGCAATATCATTTTTGACAGGTAAGGTCACAGCTGCTTCCCGACAAACATTGTGGATAGGTTTGGCGGCAGCAAACGGTAAATATTTTCGAAAACTTCGTAAAAATCTATAAACTTCTCACAAAGATGAAACTTGCTTATTTTTGTGATGAAACCCTGTTTTCTTCTTCCTTGTTTGTATTTGTTAGTCTTGTTGATTTGACTTTGCTTGTGATATTTACCTAGAACACAATTTTGATGTGCTTAGAAATTTTCACCACAGTGTTCTTGCTTAGAACAATCGAATTGCTTCATTGGTTACGACAGAGAAGAGTAGGAGTAAGTTTCAAACTTCAAGAGCCGTATGTTGACGTAAAGCTACTGATAGAAATTTTAGAAGCATGAAAACACGTTTCCTAAAGCTCGATCCAGTAAATCAATGTATCGCCGTACTGTTAATAGTTAGACTAATTTATTTTGCAGTTAACAGTTTCACACCAATCACAAAGAGATAAAGCATGTAACTTGTACTACACCGATATATCCAAACCTATTTTTGTTTCCACTCTTCAGGTCGTCAGAATCCAGAGGAGATTCTGCCTGGACTAACTATCGCCTTTTTCGACCATCCGCTTTTCAGATGGCTTCCTGAAAGAGTAAGTCTTGGGTGAAAGTTGACCCAAGGTTTCAGTAAGTGTGCCACGCTTATTTCTCAAAGTAAAATGTCGTGACTTTAAGAAATACCAAACTTTGATTATCCTATACGCAAATCATTCGTATTAAGCTTCAAATGCAGTAAATTTAGAGAGGGAGAAACCCGAAGGTTAGATTTCATTTCTATCGCTAAGTCACAGCGAATCGTGGAAAATATTTTCTGCACAACTCGTATTTCTTCACGTTTTCGAAATTTAATTTATCAGGACCTCTGCATTCTCTTATGCAGCAAATGAAAGCAACATAAAATACCTTTCGTTAATCCTTCACCTGTTTTGATTTTATGCAAGCAATAACATCACAACATTCGTATCATGGTTAGCAAAAATTTGTTTTAAACGAACGGTGACTGTAAAACTTTTAATTGCTAGAATGCGTTATTCGAGACAAAAAAGTTACGGAATAAATGGTGTAGACTAGAGTCACGTAATTGCAGACTCGAAGCTGACATGAGCACGACTAATCTGCAAACATAGTGCTAAGTTTTTTACTGACATGAGTCGGAGCAAACAATTTTAGTCAATAACTTCTCAATGTGTAGCAACAGCAGGCGTTTACTTGATTCAGACTTGGACGCTTCGTTCAATCATTTAACATAACCTGGCTCAGGTTCAGCATAATACATTGGAGGTGACTATGAATCGGCCACCATATAATTTATATTCAGACTTTTAATCTAACAATTGTGCCCATCAGTAACTTTAACTGCATCACGAACGATACTCAAAAGTGATAATATGCGATAGAAGTGCGTATAGGTTTCATCTTGCGTGGTTACGAGTTTTGGAAAATTTTAGCAAGTCTCTGGTAAAAGTATTCCACCACACTTGAAAACACAGTCATGAAAAATTTCCTGGGTCTTCTTGTGCATTGATAATAAGCTACTTGGATTTTATTTGAAAAAGAGGTTAAAGGTTATACGTACCACATTATGAAAAATGGGCTGAAAGACGTTTACATCATTTTTGTGCCTTAAAAGCAGGTTTGTTTAGCTATATGCTTTTGCCTTTAAAATGTAGAAAGATAAGCCAACCTAATGTAAACGCTAATCTGGTTTTTCTTAATAAGCCTTCGGAAGACGTTGTAAAAGATCGGTTATGTTATAAACGCAAATACTCAAAGTAACACCTTATGCTTTTTTATAAACATATAGTGCAGGGTATATAGGTGAGCACTCGCCATTTATTTTTCTAAAACTGCTCAAAAACATGTATACTTTCTTTAAAAAAAGGAGAAAACTTAGACATACTAGGAAATACAACAATTTCAAAGTTTGTTGCAAGTTTTCGAGGAATCAGACAACTGGGCTCTACTTTTATGACTTTGCGATGATTCCGACTTGCACATATCTATTCTCAAAGACTTCTGGTCCACACAGGCGACGAAGTCTAATCAATCAGCAAATGCTTTCAATGAATAAATCAAGATTCAAGCTGCAGCAAGTAAAAAAACTGGAAAATGCGTCGTTCCCAAACAATTGCTTTCATTAAAACTGGCTTATTCATTTTAGTCTTGAGTTTGTTTGCGTTCTCTGCTCTTGCTTTAGCCGCCCTTGTGGGGCTTTCTACCTAAAATGAAATAGTATGCTTGCAGATAATTGAACTGTTTCTCCGTTGCGTTTTATGGCCATTGCTTTCAAATTATTTGAAACAACGCTCTTGAACTTTCCCCTGTAGAGCATTGATTCTTGATTTTTGGTATTGCAGCCACCATGGCGCTGTTACTTCCTGTACCGGAACACACTTACAGCGAAACAATATTTAGGATATTAATCGTCTCTGTGAGCAGATTCGGAAACCCCTGCGTTTCGGAGTGCGTTGCGACATAGACATGAAAGCGTCGACGGAGACAAATCCTCAAGCTTTGACTTTGATCGCCAGAGATGATTTTGTCCAAGAAGCTAAGTCTGCAAGGAAGAATGACTCAGCCAATCAAAAAAACGCTTCCGAAGACAATTCGAAGTTTCTGAGAAAGACAGTTGTTTAGACCGTTTGAGCAAAGTAAGCGTGTTGCTATGCGCACACCGACAAGATGCTTTTTCGGAAATGTTGCTTTTTAATGTTTTTGTAAACAATAGATATTTTGCTAATAAATATTTTGCTCAATAACTTAATGCAACGCATTTAACTGATCAGCACGAAAGTGAAACTTCAAGCGAACAATTACTTTGTGCTTTGAAATGTTATTCGTTGAAATGCTAACATATTAAATTCATAGTTTGCTTATCGCAGATTATATGTTCATGAGATTATATCTTCCACAAGCATTCCATGTAGTTGATTTAATGCCGCATATTGATACCAACGACGTATTTTGCCGATACCGACTTCCAATTTCGCAGTGAAGGACTGTAGTGTATGACACAGAATATATTAACAACAAATATTGTATGTTTCATTGCAAAAGTTTAATTGTTTTCGCATTGAGTTACAGAATTGTACCATTTGTTTTAGATGAAACGATGAAGCTAAATAAAGGAATGACCATTTAACTAGCTAAATTTTAGCCTATATTGCAATGCACTGTGAATCGTTCATAACATTCCATAAATTTGCGTAATGTATACAGTATTTCATACAAGTGAAATGACTTAATGGACGTTTTACTAACATTAACACACATACTGATCTTACTCCAAACATAACACTGCTCAGCTTCTTCCATTTCAACCAGCGGTTTTAACACTGTGGGCCATGACCCAGTAGTGGGCTACGAAGACATTTTCAGTGGGCCATAAAGCATATTGAACAGACTATGTGCTTTTCCTTGCTTAAAACCTACCATATATGCCTTTTGTATTCCGTCAATAGTCCTGTGAAATGCGTGAAATACTTATGTCAGTCTCATTTTTGCTAAAAGAATCGATTTCAACCTAAAATCAATTTCATCATATCTATAATATCTACACATAAAAAAACTGACTAACAAAGGCCAATCATTCATCCAAATGACGTCACGAAACCAAAAGCTTCAAAACTGAGCACAACAGTTTTGCCTCCCCAAACCTTAAAACCTGCCATATTGTCCACGGATCAAAAAAGTTTAAAAGCCGCTTAACTAAACAAAACAAAATCGTAAAGATCGTGAAAACAAGCATTAAACTGCCTTAAGAACAGTGGCCTACGCAGAAAATTTTCATTGGTGGGGTTCGTTCTGGGTCATATGGTGGTCATTTGTATTTGGTATGCGCTGTTTGTGACGTCACAATTTAAAGGCATGGTCATGTTTCCAAACCAACGTTTTGGCGAAGTTTGTTGACATAATATGCATATTTTTCTACATCTACTCCCCTTATTTTATGTGTCATTGCACTGAACATAAACAATCAGCGCTTCTAGTTAGGCTATCGGAGGAAAATAAACTCAACGCTACGACACAGCAAGTCATAACTGCAAAAATATCAGGCTGCGCCTTAAAATCAGAGCAATTTACAACTGCAAATTGAGGCTGCGCCAATGCCTTGTCGACTACGAGCTGTTGAGCATAAAAAAGCGCGGCTGGATTGGCTGGCGCACACCCCGGTTTGAACGATCGAATCATGTTAAACTACACAAGAATTGAGAATGCGCATAAAGTGAGCAAGAAAACTTTCGATTTTTTGTTATTTACAGAAGTCCAGCACACCTTTCGCTTTCCTTTTTCCCTGCTGAGACATTATCAAATGCCTGAATGCTTCTATATTAACAATTGCTGTTTTTGAGCTCGTGCAACAGTTTTATCATGCTATAGAAATTGGTAATGTAGCCAATTCGGTCAGCACTTGTGCTGATCAGCCATAGCAGACAAAATAAAGACAATTGTTTCGGATAAAGTGAACTATCGCGGAACACAGTCTTAAACATGCGTAGTGGACGAAAGGTCTGCAAAAAGTGGTGAGATGGCTTCTGGACACAGACGATAACGCAGATTCCCATGAAACCTAATTACTACTTTTTGGCCCATTTACAATTTTCCTTGAATTAACATGCAAATTCATTCCGTGGTATTTGCATTAAGACGATAAATTAACAAGCAAAAAGTATGCGAAAACAATTAATCTCCTTTGCGCAAGTAATAAAGTTTTTGTAAAATATCAAGCTCAAGGGGGGATTAACCCCAAAATCCCCACCTTGCGTACACCCTTGCTTAAGAATGCCTACAGGCCAAACAACGAGCACAAAACAATGTGCAAATGTGAAGTATAATCAGAAAAAAGCAAAGAAAATTGCTTGTGATTCAAAATTCAACCCAATCAAGTTTGCTGTGCATTCTGAAAAATTTTTAATGAAACTGGACTTCTAACCAGATTCCGTATTAAGGTTTACCAATGACAGTCTGTTAAAGGAAGCATAAGATGTCATAAAGTAGTCTTGTTTACATCAAAGGTGGGACCGGACCCCGATTGCCGGAGTCGACTCCGACAAGACTCTGCGTTTTTCTTTCGTACCCGGATCCGGAGTCAATTTTCCATTTCAACAGTAGCAGGAGTCTGCGTGGTCATTTCTTAAGTAAAAACATGAGTAAATTACGGTTGGATCGATGATCGTAGCCGGAGTCTTAACAGGAGCTGG
>JGI24021J15306_10013087_pt1 | contig 10310 bp, 8 predicted proteins | sample Ectturendosymbi1_FD_15306 | JGI IMG/M metagenome (IMG submission 15306) | reverse complement strand
CCAATTACACGTGCATAGTGTTATTCCTTGCCTTTGTTCGTTACCAACAGAACCATCACCAGAAGGTCTTCAATTGGGAGACTACGTTTGTGCAGGGGGACCGACATTCTAAAATTTGACAAAAAATCCACTGATTCATAGTGTTTCATATTTAAATTTGGGGGGCTTGTAGCTTTTTTGTGGGGTTAAGCCCACCATAGCCCCCGTGGCGACGGGACTGGTTACCATCAGACGTCTATTTCGAAAACTGTATTACCAAACCATGCCAGCTGGGACACAGGCGTTATGGATGCTCAGCAGTGATTACGTCTTACGTTCGACGGTTATTGCGATGAACAACTTTTTTCAGTGCAGCCATTGCCAAGCTGCACAACCATTTCGATTAACGCTCTTTTTAAAGAAGTGTTAACCACAAGCATATCTAAACATATCGTTTACCCTTGCGTTAGGTTTTCAGACTAAGGTTCTTGCCTCAAGTTCATCAAAATGAGAGCAACACCTTTTTTAAACTTTTCTTGTTGAAATAACTTTTTCTATGACTGCCAATGTTTAAAATGTACCGTTGAACAAAGGCGACTTCACGAAAATCACGATGCTTATTGTCTGGCTCATTCGCTCTACTTGCAGTTGAAACCTACAATCTGAGCTTAAAGTTACCCACGAAAATACACAAGCTCTACTCCCCCGTTTCAAGAACGTCATTTTCCGGCACCATTACGTCATGCAGAAAAACAGCAGTTGTATTGAAACTGAGAAAAGTTTTCTTTGCAAAGTTCTTCACTTCAACCGCCAAAACGTAATGTTGATAGGCCCACCTAATGACTGGGCTACAGCTTACGGCAGTTATTGAAAATACGCCACTGAACATTAAAAATAGCATGAGATGTGCCAAGAAATGTTTTTTATAATTTTGGCAAAGGCAATTAGCGGCATGCCAACGCCTGAAATATGTTTCTTACCGGGGCATTTTAGGCTAACGATCTTGCCCAAGGAGCACCACGGCGAGTCACTCAGTGTCTGTGAAGTGGACACACAACCTTCCAGTTGAGAGGCGGACACTACTACTGGGCTATCGCCGCCGCAGCGAAATCTTCGTCGCCAATGCCTAGGTGTCAGGAGATGTTATGATGTGCAGTTGGGGCGTTACTGAGAAACCAAAGATACGAGAAAAAGGATTAAGCTAGCCTTGACTATTTACCGTGATTTCATCCAAAATTGTTTTATCAGATTTTGAGAGGAGGAGCAATATAAACCGAAAACAACTGGAGCCCTAACGCCTTTAGTCTGGGGTCGAATGTCATCTCTTTCCTTTGTGCAAAGGACTTTTGACTGAGATGGCTGAAATGGCTTTGTCTGGCGAGGAAGGTGTAGGGACCGTGGCACAATCGGCCCCCAAGTAAGCATGCCCATTAATAAGGGGCGTAGGAAAACTTTTCGCCTCCTTGGAAAAATGTTTTGGACGTAATTTAAAACTGTTGGATATAGTTTAAAAATTTGGGCCCCTCTCAGAAAACTCTTCGCCCCCCAAACATTTTATCGATTCACTCACTCCAAAGCCACATGCCTTGTTCTTTTAGGCTAGCCTACCAGTCTAGAGCTTCTAAACATGAAAATTGAAAAGCGGTAAAACATTTAAAAAGTATTTAAAATAATACCTAAAAACTAAAACTTTTAAACTCCTTTCAAAAATTAATTTTTGGTCAACGAAGTGCCGCCCCCTTAAAGTGCTGTCAGGGCCCTCCCCTTGCTACGCCACTGACCACAGGTCAATTTCAGAAAATTACTTTGCCTAAACTTGGAGAATGGTGGTGTGATGTCTGCGTCGCGGTTGAAATTTTCTTTTGCAAAATGTGTTGCGTCTTCCCTGCTGGTCTTTTCAGAAAACCAAAGGAAGACCACCCTGCGGTAAGCCAGATGGATTTAGTTTATGAAGAAAATTTAGTCCCAGATTGCTGAAACACGAAAGTAGTCCATATCAACCAATCAGCACAGCACGTTTATGACGTCAAAGAAGCTTGAATTGCGGTTACAATAACAAAGAACTGTAGGTGCTGCTGAACAGTAGTGTGTCACAGAGATTACTAGAGGAGGAAATTTAGCGATGAATCACAAATGCAGTGACTGAGCAAGTTGGTAATCTGTCGATTTACAGCGATTTCAATAATGGCATTGATACTGTGATTGAAACTTCTACCAGGATGGAAAGCAAAACGACTTCAGAGGTACCTTGATCGCAGAGGTACCTTGATCGCCCCAAAGCATACCTTGATCGCTGCATCATGAAATATCTCAACAAGAGACTTCAGAGGTCCTTCGCAGGTGTTAGGGAAAATATCCATCTGGGGTATCTTCAATGAAAAACCATTAAAATCAAACATTAGTATACAAATAAATATTATGTTAAAACGTTTGCGAGAATTTTGCGAAAAAAGCAATTAATAATTTTCAAGTAGTGTGATGCAAAGCGCTGCAGAAATCTGAAAATTTAACAACGCTTACTTCTATAACCGCGTGACTATTGGATTTCTTGAGAGGAAATGACAGTTTCCTACACAAAGGGACGAATATCATTTGATCTCTAGAGGATTGGTACAATGGCCAAATTTTGTGGAAAATGTATGCGTAAACATAAAATGGCATTAAAGAGAATTCACTTTTTTAAATAAAAAATACGATGCCATCCTTTGCATGCGTTGAATGAGTTTACTCTGGTCGTGCTTGATCCATGTCTTGTGCATGGATCCGAATAATTGGCCAGTAACAACCGAAAGCTAACAAGTGTTGAGGCACGACGCTTGTTTGTGTCTATGCTGGCGCTGCTGACAAACTATGTGTCACTGCCTGCATTAATCGATGACGTCGGAAACATTCCACGTTTCTTCTATTCTTGCACAAATATCCAATGAATTTTCCAATGAATGTTTTTCCAAATTCTAGTTGTACGTGCTGCTGAGCGTTTGTCTCTGCTGCCTTAACACATTATGACTTTACAATTTGATTCTTGAAGTTTCACTACCTGAAAGTATTTTTCCTTTCTTACTTGGGAGATAAGCGGAGGTTCCTGGCGATGCGTTTATTCTGTGCTTTGCTCGATCTGCGAACCCGCAACTATCTGGCACCGCAAACAGTTATTATCCTGCTGAGCTAAAGCTATGCAGCCATTACTATGTCTGACGGGCTGAGCAGTTGCAATGAATAACGCAGAAAATGTCAATATTGTTGATTTTCATAAAATGATGCTTCTCGATATAATGCATTTTCTCGTTGGCGGGCGGTAGAGACCGTATTCAAATGTTTTGATTGTGATATGAGAAAAAATACAACCATGTAAAGTATCATACAAGCAGTGAAAGGAAGCTAATGAAAACATGCACATTTGTAACTAAAAGACTGAACACTAATATACTTATTGTTTGCCCAATGCATTCAACTTGCATTACGCATATGAAAACGCTGGTGTGGTTTTGATAATGAATTTTAAGAATTTTTCGGAGAAGCAAGGACAGAAAGCACAGTTTATGATTGAAACGCTTTGTTGAAAGTTTAATGGCAGCTGCAGGAATTTGTAATGTGATCTTTGATTCGCTGATTTTTATCTCACAAAGTACGGCAACAAATGTGAACTCTTGAGAACAACAGCTGTATGTTTCTTTTTTGAGGTAATTCCTCCAAACTTTTTGGCAAATCTTAAGATGTGCGTTCATATCTCGAAATTTTAATAGCGGCATGGGGGCGTCCAGAAACGTTTCTCTCGTAATTATATCCCCGTAATATCAACTTAATTGCCACCAAAGTATAGGCGCTGAGTTTTATTAGTGTTTTTGGTTTTCGTTTCCGTCAGCAAGTGAAAAAGAAAGTCACTTGGCAATTATCACTTTTGGTCTGCATTGCAATTAAAAAACTTCGGCAGCCCTGAAAAATCCTTGTTGTTATGAAAAATCCTTGTTGAAACATCGCTGTTGTTAAAATCATCGAAAACTTCGGCAGCTCTGTAAAATCCTTGTTGTTATTCATTTTTTCTTGCTTGCATGAGGTAAAATGTAGAACTTATGATCTCTCAATGTGCTTATTGTGTGTTCAAAGCTTCAGATTGATCTTTTTCTCATAAACATCATTATTTTTATTGCCATTGTTAGCATTGTTTAAATCTGAAAGAGGGTTGCACACACTGATTTTATTGAAGGAAATGAATATCTAAAATGCTGCTGGTGTTCTCTGTGGTCCCCAACAGTGTTCCCTTCTCTGTGGTCCCCAACAGTGGACCAGTGTTCCCTTTAAGAAAATTATACGCTGAGCAAATGTTTGTTTTGTTGCGCACGGGCAGTGGTCCCCAACAGTGTTCCCTCTAAGGTGCGAAACTGCGCAATTGCGCAATACCACCAGACAATTTGCGCAGTGCTATCTCAATTTCGCGCACTTCCAACATTCTAAATTAACACGGTATACATATATCACATAGCCCTTTTGACGCTGGAAGCGCTTCACTCTGTGTGTGTCTGCATGGTTACGCAGTTGCATGCGCTTCGTGCGCAACAAAACAAACATTTGCTCAGCGTATAATTTTCTTAAAGGGAACACTGGTCCCCAACCCCTGGCTCGCAGATCAGTTGGTACCGAGGTCCGCGAAATTATAAAATTTATACTGGTGGTGCACCGCTCGCTTTCAGAACACGTAACTTATTGCAGAAAATGCTGTAGACCACACTGACGTAGCATACTGCATCTCAACAGTTTGTCAAAAAGTGAAGATATTTACCTACGCCTAGTATTATATTTTGTGGTATTGTATTGAAGTTTAGCCGGCGATGTGAATAAATAGTAGAAATACTGCATAACTTATCCATTCGCAACAACTTGCGTAATTTCTGCAGATATTCGTGTCGGCTAATTGTGTAACTCGTCATTGTGCTAAATGCGAGTGGGAGTTCAGTTCCCCCTATTTTCGGATTACATCTGGTTTGATTGGAATACAAAATTCTTGAGCGTGTAAAACAAAAACATCTGCGCGTTAGTTTCCTCAAAATTGTCAGTCCTTTCCTTTTGTGTCACCTATAAGTCACACTTTACGAAACATCCTATGAATATAACATAAACAATTGGTGAAACTTTGCCATTGAACTCTTCGAATTGCTCCAACTGGCGTTAGATTTCTGGTTTTGTGTTTCAAACTTTCAGCTATCCTTTTACTTATCCCAGGTGTTTCTAAATTCTGAAATCAAGATTTGAACATAGAAATTTCGTGCACTTCATGCAAGCAAGAAGAAATGAATAACAAGAAGAGTTTTTCAGGGCTGCCGAAGTTTTTCAATTGCAATGCAGACAAAAAGCGATTAACAGCATGTGATCTTGATGGATAACGAAAGCCAAAAATAAAAATAAAACTCAACGCTTACGCTTTGGTGGCAATTAAATTGAAATTACGGATCTAATTACGAGAGACACGTCGCTTGGTGCTCCGTGCCTCTAATAAAACTCTCATTATAAGCATAAACTTGAAACGATACGTGGCTGCACGCAGCCTTCATTGAAAATAACCAGGTTGTGATCGAAACACAGTACACAGAATTAGGCTGATAATGTGATTAACTCAAGAGTAATAAAAATTATGCTTTCTGTTTTCTTTTATGTGTGGGATTTAATTAACAGCAAAATGTAAAAAACAGACAAACCCTAGGGCGGTCACCACGTTTGCACATACACATATATATATGTGTCGTGAACATACGTTCAATACATATTGTTTGCTTTCATCCAGTCACCGAAAATCTTGAAGATGAGGCCGTTTGTGCTGATAACACTGATTGTCTTGATATGCATTGGAACTTCAGCTGCTTGGAATGTGGACAGAACAAACGAAAATGACAGTCAGTCAAATTGTTTATTTGCCTCTTTCAACAATGAACCTAGCCATAAAAATTTTATTTAATAAAAGTACCCTGAAAGTGTTTTTCAAGGCCAGAGGGCATTTATTGCATGGAGGTGGTTATCGCCAGTATCTTTTGCAGGAGGCATATCGGTCAACTGCATGCGTAAGAATAAGATATTCTTAAATTTACTGTATCGCAAAATCAGTAATTAGAGGTTGCAAGAATATATAATATTTTATTGCGACTTTGCATTAACATGTTTGCCATCCACGAATGTCATCGCGCACGTCATAAAGACCAGTTTTGCGGTTTGCATTTTCGCCTGCAACGATTTTGTGCATGTCGCTGGTCGTGAAAGCAAAATTGCTTCGCGCTTGTTTCGACAGGATTCCGTTTCAAACCCACCACGATTTTCAGGTTTGCATGAAAAAGGCCATGTTTATCGAAACCATATTTCCATTTTGCAAGAAATGAAGTTTGGAAGCGCCATGGCGTTGTTAATGATGCTTAATCTGTACCGGTGCTGTGGGGCAGCATAAGTTTCTCGAGTTTGCTGTAAACTGTAAATCTGGCATCGCTTTGAAGCAAGATAATTTCTGAAGAAGCAAAGAAGCTACTATTTCACTTCAAGCTTTCGCGATAGAATGTTTTGTTCAGTTGATTTTTGTCTCTCTTATTTTGCTGGAACGACGTCACTTCTTAGGAAAATGTTTTTTAACCGTGTTGAAAGGGAGACGATTAGAAGTATCAGCGCACTGTGCACCAATGTCTATCAAAAGAATTTTTCCTACAACAAACCATAAAATAATATCCAGTTGCTCTTTTGCAACTACAGTAGACCTACTCTTATAAATACGAATTAACATGATTTTTCCTCATTCCAGTTAACTGCATAGTGTCAAGATGGAGACCATGGGGTGAATGCAGGTATAATGCTGATTACCCCCAATTCCAAAGATGCCGTGTGAGAGAACGTAGCATTGTTCGAAATTCTGTTGGACGTGGAACTGGTTGTCCGTCCCTCATCAACGTTCAAGGTAAGAGCAACATGCAATTAATGTCATGCTATAAAGCGGAAATCTAGAGCTAGTTTCCAAGTGATGATATGGGTCTTTGATATTACTTGAAGAAAGTGGATCGAAGCAAAAAGTGCATCGAAGCAAGGAAACTGTTTCGCGTTTGCAGTAAAACTTTACGGTGAATTTACAAAATGTAAAATGTTGCACCATATTTGTATAACCTCTCCTTTTAAAAATGGCTTTCATTAGAAATGAAAAACACATAAAATAGTCTAGTTCCTTGCTGACGTTTGTAACTTCATTGTATCTTTCGGTTGCTTTTTGTTTAGCTTATCACAAGGTTAAGGTTGGTATATTTTTGGATGACTGGTGTTCATGAGTCTTTGTCAAGTGGCAATTGATGGCTTTCTTACAGAATGTGGACAACCAATATACAATCCGGGCAGCAGTATTGGAATCTATGGCTTCTTTCCAAGACCAAACAGACCCACATATTCCATTCCAAGTGGACAAAATAATGGCTATGATGGTGTCGACAACAACCCAGCACGATCACCCAGACGTGGGTCACGACGAGGAAGCGGCAGTGGTAAGGGAGGAAGCAGCAGTGGTAAGCGAGGAGGAAAGAAAGGAGGATCATCGAAATCTAGTAAAAGTGGATCCAACAAAAATTGGTCAAGAGGCAACTCTTCAAAAAGGCGTGGGAAGAAATACTAGACGGGAAAGTAGTTCAAACTTCAGCTTTCTACGTCAAAACTTCAACAGTTTTAACCGATTCGATCAGAACTTCCGAAACATCCAATTTGAATTGTTTCCACATATTACAATTACCAAGCACCAAGAAGCTATTCGCACAACTTGTATTTAATATTTCATTGAGTAGGCTCATGCAACATTTTCGAGATGTGAAGTTAACTGCTGATTTTTGTGAGTGTCGTGCTTGCATAAGTGTAGACCAATTGTTGATTGTCATGATCCGTGGTAACAATAAATTATAGACATTCCTTGCACTATGTCTTTTATCATGAAAGAGGAGTGAACTGGTTGCAATCATGTTTGCTGTTTTTGGACAAAAACATGAAAGCAAATCGGCAGTTTGATTGAATAAAAAAAATTAAATTCTTCAGAGTTAAAAAGAACAGTAGTGATTATTACATAGCCGGTTACATTCGTAGATACAATCAGATTTACCAGCTTTAAGCAGGATTTTGGTTTTCCCAAAGATTATAAACCTTGTTAGGACCGCGAAAACCTCTCAAGTGGTTTTCGGGTAATTTTCGTTCATAACTCACCGACCGATCGCACTATCAAAGTCAATCAAGACATTATAAGATGAGGATTTTCATGTACAATACTTTCTTTTATATGAATATGAGTGAATTAGCACTTGAAAATTTTGGGGGCAATGTGACGTCATGAGGTAGACCGTGTGACATTATTGGGACCAAAGAAAAAATTCCAAAAACCAATTTACCTGTTTTTTTAAAAAAGAGTTTAGGCCTACACTAAAATCCGCATCTTGTGAGGTCTTCTTTCACTCTCTCGTGCCATCGGTCGATGACCGAAATACGCATCAAAAGCTACCACAGTGGCTTTGGCGGTTCCTAAAATTGATTTGATGAACTTACACTGGTTTACTTTCACTAGTTTTATTTACGTGTTTGGCGTCAACTCAAGGGCAACATCACAGAGGTTATAGTGAAAAAGCTCATAAATGCTTAGGCATAACACCTGCTAATGCAAGGTCGGATCCAGCCAGTAAAGTTGGGGGGGGGCGGTTTCAGTAAAATTAGATAAACAAGTCTCATTACTGGTTCACTACTGTAAGAGAGATGAAGTATACTTCACAACACTGTTGTGACAAAACAATTAACGGCAAAATGGCCTCANATCGCGAATGCTGTTTTCCGAATTGTACAAAATCATGGTGAATAAAGCTATTTTCCTAGGTTTTAGGAGNGGTGATCGCTCCCTCCCTTGGATCCACCCCTGTGCCAAGGTAGGTGTTACCAGTAGTTGTTACACACNGGCAAAACTNGAAACGAAGAACNGCCGAAGCAGTGCACCAGGAATTGCTGCATTTTATCTCCACAGCAATGCACCATCAACAGCAACTGCTGCAAAGCAATGTTAGCTGTAGCGAAACGGACTTTAAGCTTGGATCTGCTGTCAAGTTCCGGTACCGAGAGCTGGTTTATATTTACACTGTTCGCACAACGCATATCCGCAGCAAGCAATTAGGCAGTACAGTAATGTTTTCAACTAAACTTGTTGTGAAGTGAGGAACGAAGTTTGGCGAAAACGCAAACCGTAAAGCCACCTTATTTTTGCCTGCCGATTTCCTGCAATAAAAAATACACGAAATAATAAAGGAAAAGAACATGCTTCTGCATCGACAAAGAGGCTACTATATGAGTGACTTCTAAAGGCGAGGTTACATATACCCAAAGTCATCAGCAGTGGTGGGTTTAAGGGGAGACAAGCGAGGCACTTGCCTCGGGCTCCCCCCCCCTCGAAGTTTTTCATGCGTAAATTTTTCTCATTTTTGGTGAATAATATATTGTCCGCTCAAATAACATACTCCGAAGAAGATCATAAGTAAGTACTCTGTTTTCAAGTGGCCCACAGCCATAGGCGTAACCAGGGAGGCTTAAGATGGCCATGCCCCCCAAATTTTTAGAACATATAGTCATTTTGTGCGTTGAGAGTGGTATCCCAGGCAAAATAGCGTTTTTCGCCTACAATGAAACATTTTGGCCCTCCAAAATTTTTGGGCTGGCTACCCTACTTCCCCCAACAGCAACTGTAATGTGTACGTACTCTGCTTGCAAAGAGCCCACAACAGTAAATGCAATGTGTAAGTACTCTACTTTCAAAGGACCCCAACAGCAACTGTAATGCGTAAGTACTTCGTGTTGGAAGTGGCCCCCAGCATTAACTGTAATGCGTAAGTACTTTGCTTTCGAAAGGGCTTTCAACAGCAACTGTAATGTGTGTTGCGGGGTCAGCTTTAACTACGAGATGTGAGGTGAGCTGACACTCACAGAAAGTTTGAAACGCGCACGCAACGACCTCGCCAAACTGGCACCTCGTAATCTCCGCGCATCTCTTCTCTGGTCTGCAGTCTCTATTTCCAACAGAAATTGCAAGCGGGACGGGCAACAGTCAGCACAAACACTTGGTTGTCACAAACCAAGGAGCAAGTTCAACAGCGATTGATCCTTGGATACGGTTTCTGAAACACAACAGAAGCAAACTACAGGCATCTACCAGCTCAGCTAAACTGAGTAAAAAAACTTCTCAACCGATTAGCTGAGCGTCCTGCTTTTTGCTAAATTAATTAAGCGCAATGTACCTATGTGCATAGTAAGACTATTGTTGAGTTGGTGCAGGCAACAGACCATGCAAGTAAAATGGGGTACCA
>JGI24021J15306_10013085_pt1 | contig 10312 bp, 11 predicted proteins | sample Ectturendosymbi1_FD_15306 | JGI IMG/M metagenome (IMG submission 15306) | reverse complement strand
CAGAAATTTCTAGAACTTAAAATCAGCAGCTCAATTCCGATTTCTTTCAATGAAGGCTTATTAGCTGGTATGACACCCACACTACACAAGAACCAGGTTCACTGTTCTGAGAAGTTCTGGTATCATGCAATGGTGAGCTTGCAGTTCACTCTTGTCCACTCCTTTGCTTGCAGGAGCAGGTCACAGTTGCCAGATTGGCCTTTCTTAGGCCAAATTTCAGAAATGTGGCTTTGTTTCAAGTTGGTTGGTCTAAACAATTTTATTTGACCTTTTTCTGGCCTCTTTTTAGCACTGTTTGGCTTTTTGTTGAAATTTTTATCCGGCAACCTTGGGGCAAGTTGCCAAACTTGCGAGCGGATTGTTTTACTGTTGGTCTTCATTGTGTAATAATAACATGGCGACAAATCTTCTAATGTTCACTTGAAATTACAATATTAAAGGGTTTTGCTACATGTGACTGTTGAACGCAGACCACTAGTGGGTGCCTAGTGATTTTTTACTGTATTCTAGCGATTTTTGCAAGGCGTATGTTGGAAGATCGGATGTCTTGTTTCTAACTTACAGCCAGTTTTTCAGAAAAACAGTTGATTACACGAATCGTTGTGTGAAGATTTTCACCAATAGAACAAACAAAATTATCTAACCTCAGTTTCTTATTGTTTTCCCTTCTGTGCTGTTAATTGCTACAATGTTGGGTATGACCTTATCTTCACTTCTTTGCAGGATCAGTGCAGCAGAATGATAGTTAACTGATCTAAAATACTTGGATAGTGTTTTCACTTTAAGCCAGTGGTTCTTAACCTTTACAAGCACACCAAATCCTTATGTAGTTATCTAAGTTTTTGTTGAAGCCCCATTTTTGCCCAATATAACTGAAAGTAAAAAAAACTTTGTCGAACCCTATGGGTTCGATTGAACCCAGGTTAAGAACCACTGCTTTAAGCTCTTGAAAAAAACCTGAAGGTTTCCGAGTTGGATTTTCCCACGCTTCAGCATAATCTATGTTAACAAACTTGCCAATGGTCTTAAGGTTTTTAGGCGATAAAATACACAAATATACTCATATAATTTCATGAAAAACTGTTAAATTTAACACAGAAATTTTAAATCTAGTGATTTTTATTCAGATCTAGTGGATTTTTGTGAAAATACAGTGATGTTTGCAAAAGGCTGTGGCAGCACTGGCAAAGACATCTTGGCAACAAACACAGTGAGACAGCGACTGCTAATAGTGGTAAGCAGGGACGCCGGAGAGCAGTGGCCTTGTCCCCTGATCTTTCAAAATTGTTGCCATGAAAATTGGGGTCAGCCAGACTCCAAACAAAAATGGCAACCTTTTGGCTGACTGGTCCTGCATCAATAACCTTCATACACTTTATGATCCAAAACAACTGGCCTCATTCTAATCCTCAAGATAGAACACAGCTGGATTTAACTTTTGACACATATACAAGGAACCAGACCTACAAGAAAAGTCCTCAAACAGTTTTTTCACTCTCAGCACTGCTCTTCATTGATTCGTACAATGCCACTGATTTCTTCACCAGCAGTGCTCCCATACATAGATGGAACTTAGAAAAGCAGATTGGGAAAGATATAAAGACGTAACCTGCACCAAGAATGGATAATATCAATTTTGCCTATAAAAAGTTCACACAGACCCTGAAAACTGTTACCAAACCAACAATCCTAGACACTTTCAGAAAAGTTATGTCCCCATGTGGGATGAAAAGTGCCGTCTATTATACAAAGAATACCTAGAGGCAGACAGCCCAGATACCATCCATTCCTCGATGTCAGCATTGACAGATCTACTAGATAAAAATGGCATGAACACTGGATTGACACAGTCAGTAATGTCAATTTTACTCACTCTTCAAAAAAAGCTGGAAGACTGTAAAATGCCTAACCGGCACTGTTTCTGCTAAGGTGCATCCATCTCCTCAGACGACATTGGTAGACAAGTCATTCAGAATGGTTTTATCAAATCTAACAACAGAAAGTTTAAAAGACAAGTAATTAAAGAAATGAAGATACTATGATTGTGCAACATTGATATCCCTGATTTGTACAAACAGTTTACCATTGAAAAGGTTAATGTTGATCTCAATCAGCTTAAACTGGGGAAATCTCCTAGCCCAGACAGCATCCATAATGAATTCTTGGTCAACCTCAGTAAGAATACTGTAAGTAAAGATCAACCGATATGGCTTTTTTGGGGCCAATACCATTGATACCAATACATCGGCCAATCATGGACCGATACCGATGACTGATATTTCCAAAATTTTTATATCTTGTTTTCTGCTTCATTATCAAAAATATAATCTATTCTACGCCTTACCTTTCTTCTAAAACTCTGGATTTATGAGCTAAAATTTTTCAAATTCCAGCAATTTCAATATTTTGCTATGATTTTTAATTAATCTGATTAATGATGATGCTTTTGTTTCAGCTGCGATGGCTGACGCATGCTTTATGGTTCATCTTGTCTGCTTGTTCATAAAAACGCACCTGCTAGCATTGCTGCAAGATACCGGTCTTGACTTGGTTCATTGTGCTTTCTTGCCCAAGTTGTCTGGATGCATGAGGAATATAACAGCATTTTGTCAACACCTACTGAAGCCGATTTTATCAGAAAACGGCCGATACCAATATATTGGTAAAACCCAAATATTGGTCTATCTCTAATTGCAAGCTGGCTAACACTGTTTATCAACATATATTTCCACAACAGTCACATTCCAAAGATGTGATGCAGAGCATCTGTCATAGCCCTACTAAAACCAGGGTAACTAGATACCACTCCGAAGAGCTATTGCCCTATCTCCCTCCTCTGTACCACATTCATTCAAACTTACAGCATGCTTAATCCTAAGTCATATCAACCTGATAGTTGAAAAATTCTTACCTTAGCAGGCGGGCTTTTGCAGTAGGCGCTCTACAGTGGACCAAGTTCCTTGTCTTACACAGAACATCAAACAAACATTTGAGGACAAAAATGTCTGCAGAGCTATCTTTCTCAACCTTATGGTGTCCAGCTTTTAATACTGTATGGCATCTCAGTCTGCAGCTGAAGCTTTTAAAAGTACTAGCATGTCAACCAATGGTCAACTTCATTATGGAACTGCTGTACTCGAGATTCTTTGTTCTACAAAACAGCAATGGACAAGCAAGTTGCCCCTTCAGAACCAAAAGAGAGTCACAGAAGGATCTCTTCTCGCCCCTTGTTTGTACAATATCTACACTGCAGATTTTCCAGAAACATCATCCAAGTGGTACATGTATGCTGACGATGTTGCTCTGACCATCTCAACCCTCACATTTAGAGAAGCGGAACTTACTTTATCACACGATATATCTGTTGTTAACACATACATGGAGACTCAGGCTTTCAGTTGAGAAAACTGTGTGCTCCGTTTTCCACCTGAAGAACCACTCAGCCAACTACCAGCTGAACGTCAAATTACAACCCAGTGCAACAGTGAAGTTCGACGCACATCCATGATATCTCGGCATATGCTTGGATCGCTCCGTCATTCAGAACACACTTACACATACTCAAAAAGAAAGTCTTGTTGCGAGTGGCACGAATCAAATGACTGGCCAGTGTCACTTGGGAAGCTTCCTTCAATGCTCTGAGAACCTCCTGCTTGGCTCTTGCATTTGCTCCAACAGAGGACTGTGCCCCAGTGTGGTGCCACAGCGCTCACACAAAGCAGATCGAAGTACCTTTAAACAAGTCAATACATATTATCACTGGTTGCCTGCAAAGCACACCCACCTAATTCTTGCCCATTCTATCTGGCATTACCCCATCTGGGACAAGGCGCAGTGCAAAGCCCTTAATCTAAAACATCTCCTACGTGAAACTCAATGTCTCTGCTCCAGAAAACATCTTTGTTCCCAGAATTGTTGTCAACTAACAGGGAACCAACCTCACCAATCCCTGCATCCTTCATTCCCGCATTTGGTCCACTATTTCAATTAACCATGGCTGTTATACATTCTCTAAGGTACTTGTGCACCACACTTTTTCCACGGCATGGTTGATTGAAACTTTCTGACCAACATGTACTCCTGTAGAACCAAAAAATAGAACCAATTATGATTTCCAAAATATACCCCACTGAAATTGTTCATTTTACACATTTTTATACTTTTCCGAAAATACCTAAAAATCCCTTAAAAGGGTCAAAAGTTCCAATCTAGGTACAAAATCCCTAAAAGTGAGAGCACTGTGTAGGACGCAGGCAACCAGTCACAATTCGCAAGGTGTTGTTGATGGCGGGCTCAATGAGGCGGGTGTCACCACTGTGGCACTAGACAGGAGTGCAGTACTCTGCAGTTGAATGTACCAGGGTTAAGGTGACTATATTCGCAATATTGTTGCTCCAGCACCCCAGCCAGAACCACCAGGATGAGATCTCCCCAGAAATCTTGGGTTCAGCTCAACCACTTGAGGACTGGTGTTGGCTGCAACTAATGGGCCTGTGCGGCTCAGATTTGTGTGAATGTGGCAAGGTGCAGACTGCACACCAAATTCTGCATGATTGCAGCAACTTTTCACCTCCGTGCCACTTCTATGAGGTAGACAATCCAGCTCTTTTGGAATATCTTGCTAAATCAAAGTTCTGACCAGCATGTACTCCTGTTTATGTATGTGAAAAAAGAAGCTTTCCTTTCATTTTGTTTAACCTTTTCTGGGGACTCACTATTGGTTGGCAATTCTGATGAATCATCCATTTCAGTGTTCCTGTGGGTACCATGATTCACCAGTTCAAATTTGGGGAAATATCTTTGGTATAAGAATAGCTATGCTATGTATATATTTAAACATGAAAATGAATTATTGGGAATTCCCTAACAAAAACTCAAAGACTTTTCCAGAAAGCACCATCATAGCAGTAAACACATTCCATCATGATGATGAACATGTTAGAAGGTTGCGAGAAGCTAAGGACTATGCTAGTGTTGGGACTGTGTAAGCAGAACCCATTCTGTCTCTGTGTGCATACCATCAAAATGCAAAATTGCTTGATGGTTCTAAAATTAACAAATCATACAAGAGCTTGATGGCAAAAGTTGTGTGTGAATGCAAGAATAGGATATGACATGGCACATTGGTTTGTCAATTGCCGTGGAAAAAGTGTGGTGCACAAGTACCTTTGAGAATGTATAACAGCCATATGGTTGATTGAAATAGTGGAATATATATATTAACAATGGCAAACCACTGACAGGTCAATGTTGATAAATCACATTGTTCTTGTGGCAAAATGCAAGGCATGCCAATTGCATCAACTGATGCACTTACAGCCTACTTACACATAGTAAAATGCTAGGAAAGGTATCTAACTAACACAAAAAGTAATATCGATCAAACTTTGTGTTATTCTACTTCATTATGCAGAAAATTATCAATTCATTATTATTAAAGATGTATCACAAGGATTTCACTGGATTCAGAGTTCAGCAACACTTCATCCTGCAGTCCCCTATTACAAAAATGAAGGGAACTCTTTATGCCATGACTCCTTTTGTTACATTTCTGGTGACTTGGTACATGACACTAGGTTGTTTATGAGCTTTTGGACCAGATAAGCAACTTTGTAAAGGAAAACCACAAACATATGAGAAAAATAGAGTACTTCTCAGATAGCTGTCAAGGCAATACCGCAATTTCAAGGATTTTCATTGAACTTATGCAACCATGAATCTGTCATTAAGCTTGATGTATCTTGGTCATTTTAGTGACAAGTCATGGAAAATCTGCCTGTAATGGCATCAGTGGAACAGTAAAGCACCTAGCAGCAAAATCAAATTTGCAAATACCCAAATATGAATTCCCAGAAGTTTGATTTTTGTCAAACTGATATCCTAAACATAAAATGCTTTTTTATACCTCGAAGTGCCATAGAGAAGGCACACTTTGTTCTACAAAAGAGGTACAAAATGGAAACAAAAGTCCAAGGAACTAAATCTTTTCATCATTTAGAACCAGTTTCCTCAAATGGTGCACAATTCAAACAACCAAGTGAAGATAAGTTTTCCCGGCAGCATATGTTTACAGAACATCCCAACAGTGTGCAATCAAAGTAAAAAACAATGGCTATATAGCATATATATATGATTCTGCGTAGTGGATTAGTAGGATCATGCAAGTTCATGAACTACAAAGTGAAGTGGATGAACAAAGCAAAGTGGATGAACTACGAATATTTTCAGTGGGCATCACGAGAAGACATAGGTTGGGTGACTCTATAGCAAAGTCTCTCTGTAGTAGAAGCACCACAGCCGACTATGAGTAGTGGAGAAATTATATCATTGAAGAAAATGACTTTAAAGTTTCATTTCATTGGTAATAAAGTTTAATAAAGTAAATTAAGCAAAGTAATAAAGTGAAATTTCATTAGGGGCACTACGCAGAAAATATATGTGCTTAGGGATTGAGTGGCAATTTTTTAGAATGAAAAATGCTTGATGGGGCTCAATTAACTCAAGATTTTCTGTGATGTTGTCAAGCACCTTAGTTTTTTCCTTTAAGTGCAGTGGGGCAGATTCCTGATGCAGAAGGAAACCTAAGAGCTGCCACTGATTAGGGTCAGGGATTGAGAGTGATCATGAAAGAGCTTAATTGGTCAGAGTTGCCCTTTGGTGGTTGGTAATAAGTAGCTCACATTCAGAATTGATTCTCCAGGCCAATTGTGGATAATCCACTTCCAGACAGTGGCGGCATTGCTGAGCATGGTCTGTGGGTCTCCACCAATGCATCTGTCATCCAGGCACCAAACATTCAGGTCAGTTTCAACCTTGGATGTAATATCGATGGTGAGGATCAAAAGGGCTGGGCGAAAGGAGTCCCATTGTTGCATACTGGTGGCTAAGTCAAGGCAGAACTTCCCATGAACCTGGGATGTATTTGAGGAATAGCAGTCCCATATAAAGGGATAGATTTCTGGGAGGTGTGTTTTATCTGCTTAAAGAAATGTCTCGGCGGATGCCACTGAAAGCATTTTTAATATCAAGTATTAATAAAACTTTTTCAATTCAAGTACTGCCTGTACACAAGTAACAAAAATCAGCACGCATTGATTCTATTTAATGGAAATCAGTGTCGCCATATGGCATCCTTAGTCCAAGTAAATTAAAGGTAAGAATTGCCACAGTTAATAGAAAGGAAGACACAGATTGATACTGATGCTCAAGAAACAAGGAGAGCTTCGAATTTTTTAAAACTTTTTCACTGTTCGGTTGGGCCATGAAAGAAGAGGTGGCATGGACTACAGCTTCACACTCCTGGGGGGTGCCTAACCCAACTTGGGAGGGCTGTAGTAACCAGCAGAGCCCTGGGATATAGTGTCTCAAACAAACTTTAGCAGGTAAGCATTGGTAGGTGTAACCTATCGCAATGGGTCTAAGGTGGGGTTACCATATCTGCAAAGGCAAAATTCCTGACAGTCTTAGTGGCTACTTTTCACAACAAACTAGCACTATACAGGATTTTTCAGTATGTTCTTACAACTCACAACCCACTGCAAAAATTGAAGTTCTCATCTTTACAGCGCATGCATACTGTTTTAAGTTAAACCTAATTTACTAACTGTCAAAATTCCAGACATTAGGGCAATTCTCAATTTTATTTCTGGACACGAACTTTAACACCGAATTTCTGGACATGTTCAGGAAATTCCAAACGTATGGCTGCCTTAGTCTAAGGTTTCCATTACTTTTGCACAGTTCATGGAGTCATTTGCTATAAAGGAAAGACTAGAGGGAGTGCGAAAATAATCATTTCAAGGATGGTTGACTAATTCAGAATAGCTGGTAAAGAGGGAAGTGCCAGCACCACCTGCAGAGGTAGAAATACAAACAGTCTTTCAAATGTTGTGGCCTCAGGCCTTCTAGGCCTGGGCCTCAGGCCTACCCCAGAATCATGTGGGAAGGAAGAGATTGCAGCATATATTTGGGTTTAACTAAAGCATACAAGTGAGGTGGTGACACTAGAGGGTGGGGATAGCAAAAGTAAGGAAATTCTAGGACACAGGGTTACACCTTCCATTAAATTTGATATGCATATGCAATGACCCAGAGGCAAAAACAATGTTAATCCACACAAATTATACAGAAGCAATACAATTAACCATACACCATAATAGAATGTGACCACCACAGTTGCATATGTTCCACTACGCACATAGCATCCTGAATAAGTTGCAGAGGCAAGGGTGGAAACAGATTGTAAAAAGTTAAAACAATACAAAATAATCCAATAAAGCATTGAGCACATGAAAAACAAAATAGGGTAATTGTCTTAGTCTTAGAAATAGTCTTAGATTGTCTAAATAGTCTTAGAAACGATAACTTTTCATTCAAAAATGTCAGTGGTTAAAAGGTAAGAAGTAGAGGTAAGGCAAGAGGTTAAGAGGATATAGGTTTAAGACTGCATTTGCAGTGTGTGTCTGCTGCAAAGCCTTTCTGAAAAAGTCACTGTTTGAGTATTGGCATGAAGTAAAAGTATTCACAACTGCCTTTTCCCCCACTAGCAGTGTCAGTGACCTTTGAACCATGGACCCAAAGACAAAAATTGTTAAATATTTTACTTTCTACCTGATGAGATTACAAGTTAATGATCTTTTAAAGAGTTTATTGCTGAATGTTGAAGCAGTTGGCCTGCATTTCCAAGGCAAAAGGTTCCATGGAGCCTTAGGTCATTTCTATTCTGCACATCAATGCCTTGCACTTTGATAAGCTGTGGCACCAACACAGTTAAGGCAACTGTAATGCAAACAAAACCCATAGGACTATCCTATGCAGATTGTCAACATTAGCAACTGGAAGAGCTTAAGACAAATCAGCAGTGCGACGCTCTTCTGCTGTTGTGAAAACACAACTTTTGGCCTTTTTATCCATGGGTCAGGGCAAGGGTGCTGAGCAAAGTTTGAAGAGTCTTTGTAATAAGCAAGGTCAGCCTAGTAACCTTTACCTAGGCTGACTGAGTGTTTGTTGTAGCAACAATTCATGCTGTGACTGTGAGGAACAAGCTACATAAACATTATAGCATTACTTCCCAATGAGAGGGTTCCTCATTAAAAGATGGTAGCAAGCTTTTGTCAAGGTCTGACAAGCATGAGTAAATTAATACGGCCAAGAAAAACAGCTAAGATAGCTGGCTCTAACAGAATCCAAGGTTTGTGTTCTTACTACGTTCACGTCTTGTCTGTCATCCATGTCACCCCATATTATCTTTTTGCTGTTCTTGTTGTGCCCTCAGTCACCTTCATGATGCAGGTCATCTCAGCAAGTCCTACACTACACCTACAGTAGTCCAACTCGGAGTCCAAAATACTAAAACTAAATACAGCCTTTCAGTTTTTAACATCAAAACCACTGATTCATTTCTATAAACTCAGTGAAAATGTGGTTCTTATCCCAAATATTTGAAGTATTTTACAGTCCGAATCCAATTCAATTAAAAAATCGTTAGACAGACCTACTTTAGATACACTGCAGACAGTAACTGCAAGCTTAGACCATTGCTCAACTCTGGCCTGTCACATGGCAAATTATTTACAAGTTCACCACTCAGGGAAAGTACCTATGTTGTTAACAAAAAGCGGCAGTGGCGTAGGACCAGGGCTCTCACAAATGCAACTTAAAAAATCCCTAGAACAATACCACAAAATCCCTAAAAANATGTGGTGGTCAGTGCCGGATTAAGGTAGCGCGGGGTCCGTAGCATTGCAAGAGCGAGGGGCTCCAAGTTAAAAAAAAAACATCTCAACATGTATGTGNGCAAGGCATCCGTGTTTTTAGCTTTACTCTCTGTATACTCTATCCAGTTCGCATCGTGACGTGGAAGTCTGAATGTATCTTTTTGACCGCCAATGTTGGCAGATGGTTGTGACCTAAATCTGCTAAATAGTGTCACAAAAAACTGCTAGATTCTGCTAAAGGTCTCGTCACAAATTTTCAGCTAAAATCTGCTAAAAGCAGTGAAATTCTGTTAAAAAACTGTTATTTTTAATATGATTAAAAGAAACCTATTAAGTTATACAATATGCTAATTTTTCGTCTTGCACTCGCTCTCAGTAAGCATGGGCTGTAAATGCTGGTCTTGGCGAACACACTTCTCGGCCCACAATTTTCTATCTGTCAACATTTTGACTTTTTCAGCAACGTAACTGTAGCTTGTCTCGTTTTTTGTATGACACGCAGTTCTTGACGATCTCTTTCAAATGGTTGCATGTTTTTATACAGTAGAATAATGCTCAGCGATAAACAATCTGAGCATAGCTTCAGCCCTACAACT
>JGI24021J15306_10013084_pt1 | contig 10312 bp, 5 predicted proteins | sample Ectturendosymbi1_FD_15306 | JGI IMG/M metagenome (IMG submission 15306) | reverse complement strand
ATGAAGTTAGAAATTTCGCAAGTTAGAAATTTCGCTTGCCACCGGGTCAAGAACCCGGTTTGACGCCTCCATGTTCGAACCTGAGGTCTTTCGGAAGCAAATGTACTGTATTGCAGAAAGTATTTGTGACATTGTTGGGACTTTAGGGCGCCCCCGCTGTGGTTTGGCGACCCCATAGTGATTCAGACGCCCGGGGAATTATGCCTCCCTTGCACTGGCGTTACCAGATCAACAATTTGGGTGGTCCAAAATCTTTGGTTTTAGGCGAATAACACCATTTTTTTGGGATACCACCTCTTGACGCGCAAAATGACTATATATTCTAAAATTTGGGGACATGGCCCCCTGGCCCCTCTTTGGCTAAGCCTATGTACCCTTGCCCCCTCGTTACGCCCCTGCTTAGCAAGGGATTTTCGTTATGGGGTAGAAAGGGCAAAGCGTTTTGTGAACATGCATTTGCACTGCATCGTCAGCAGCACGGAAAGGATAAGTAAAATATCGATAATGCTCCCCCTGGAAAAGTTTTTGTTGACGCCCATTCTCCTGACTTAACTTTTTTTCAAATTTCTGGCATTTTTTCGACGTGTTTTGGTTGTGTCTTACCTGCAAATGCAACAAACAAAAAATCTTTAAATTATAGAAATTTTAATTAATCATTTCTTTGCAATATTCAAAGTGTCGAGACTTCAAACCTTCGAGACCGAGACCGAAACTCGCAAAAATGTCTCGAGTCCGAGACCAAGTCTCGAAACTCCATGACTGCAACGTATATAGTATGTCGTGTTTCAAAGTCAAATGTTGTAGCTAAAGATGATTGCGTTTTTTCTTTCAGCTTGTGTAGGGAAATGCAGGGATTTTTCATTCTTAGGGAAAACTTGTTAACATGGAGTGGCAACACTGCTGGTTAAGGCTGGCACAAACCCAGTGCTCAAGTGGCAAATGCTGTATCACGTGAATAGTTTTCTGTTTTGTGGATCTGTCAGTTACTGAAAGTTTTACTTCTGGTTTCTGTCTTGTTTTGAGCGGTATTAACAATTTGTTATTTTTAGTCAAATGCACTTTATGACAACACTGTATGTAGCCTACCTAACCTTCTTCACATTGCAACAACAGCAATGCAGTTTCATCCAAGCCAGCAGAAATGCAGTTTCCTTCAGGCTATTCCTTAACATGCCACTATTTAGTATATCTTGCAAGTTAACAATATGCTAAGGTAGATAATTTGATTGTGTGAATATAAGGTGGTATCAAGTGTTTTCGATGTTGAGTCCTGCGTGGGATGGGTTAACCCGTACGGGTCACAGGTACCCGCATTTGTGGGGTGGGTGCGGGAACCCACACTGCTTTACGTGCAGGTGCGGGTTGAACTCGCTGTGGGGCGGGTGTGGGATGAAAAATTTTTCGTACAGGTAAATCAGTGTTGAGCTGAAGCACGTGAACTTAATCAGCTCAAAAATCGTAAAACACGTGGATGTATTGAAGTTGCTTTTGATTCAGCATTGTACTTAGGACAGTACGCCCGCGCAAGTTATAATTATGATGTAACAACCCATTGTTGCCAACCCAGCTGCATACCACCTGATCGAGTTGTACAACTACAAGAGCTGGAAACTTGTACTTTTAATTCCGTTTGAGCCATTGACACATTGCAGGCACTTCTGCTCACAGAATAGTCCAACGTCTGCACAAATCCACTCATTTATGAAATTACAGTAGCTTTGCTTCCCGAGTCAATCAAAGCATGTATGTAGCCGGTGGTTTCGAACAGTTACCTTTGTGACTGATGCTTTTAAACATTGTGGATACTCAGAAGTTATTCCACAAAGGAAAGGCTGAATTGATTGCGCGCAGGCACTGACAGACTTGCCCTTTTTTGATCCACACACGGCTTGGACATAGCCTTTCAAACCACACTTGAAGCAGTGAGCATTCCAGGTAGGGCAGACCTTCCTTTTGTGGTACGTGCCCCCACAATAGAAGCACTTTTTATCAGTTGACAGTTGAGGCTGCTGCTGCCAGATTCTCTTTGATGCATCTTGATCTTCCATGATGTGTAAAGACAAATCACTATCACTGCTGGCCTCTTGGTTTGCGTTGCAGGCAGTTACATCTCTGAAGAAGGAGACTGAGCTAGCAGCGTTGTAGACGTTGGCGTTCTTCTGTGCCTTTTCCAGAGTTGTAGCTAGTGTAAATGCGTCCTTTAGTGAGAGTTCATCCTTTTCCAAGAGCGCATACGAATAGAGGGTGAATGTAAGTTGTTTACAAAGGCATTTTTCACGAGTTCTTGGCGGTACTGTCCTTTGGTTAAGTCTTGCAGTTGACAATTTTTGCTCAACCGATGCAAATTTAACAAAAAGTCCTCCAAACTTTCATCCACTTCTTGCTTTCGAGTAATGAGCTAGTACTCAGTCAACGTAGCCCTTAATATATCGACACTATCACATTAGTAGTCAGATGCAAGTGAGTGGAGACTTAAATTCCATGAGCAACGACTACCAGTGGTAATCAGCATGAGTGCCTCTGGCGTTACGAGTAATCACCGTCAGATCAAAATGATTCAGAAACACTTAAAAGTAACTCATTCACCACAGACCAGTCTTTTTGTCTGCACTCAAAAAAATATTTTTGGTTGGGGGTTGTGGATTTTTTGTGAGTGACGTCATAAGTGAAGTAATTTTTGGTCTATTTTGGCTCATGTTACCTGGCCTAGGGCCCAACCGCTAGGCAAAAGTATTTCGCTGAAGTTTTTATTGGAACCTAGGCTCGAGTTTGAGTCATTTGAGCCTTTGATTGACTTTCTAGCGTTTCTGGTTCAAAAGTTATGATGTAAAATAAACAAATTAATTAAATAGTGAAATATTTTTATTACTTTAGATAGATCATAACTTTTGAACCCGAAATCCCAGCAGGTCATCCAAAGTAGCAAAAGACTTGGATTATAGCCTAGTTTCCAATAAAAACTTCAGCGAAATACTACCATCTAAATGGTTTGGGCCCAGGGTTAGGTGAAGTGGGCCAAGGTGGCTTAAAAGTCCTCGACTTATGATGTCACTCACAAAAAATCTGCATTCTTCATCAACAAAAATATTTTTTGAATGCAAACTACAAGACTTGCCAAGCTGTTTGAGCTTTTGACCGGGTCTGTAGTGCTTAACAGACCAGAGAAATTCCCGCGCAAGATCCAGTTGTTTTGGTGTGAAAATCCCTGAAAGTAGCCGGACGCGAAAGTGTTAACAACTGCTTACTGACACAAAACTTTCTTGAAGTGGAATGACAAGATGTGTCTCCATGTTGAGCTTAGAGCACTTGGTGGGAACCTGGCAGTACTAATAGGCTAAACCTTTTTACTACCGTGATTTGCCCAGATTTGTTTGCTTATAACTCGCCGGCTGGTTGAGCTGGAGAGCTGCTCAAACCCTCTAAAGATGCAGCTAGTCTAGTAGTTTTGATTAAAAAATTGTCAAGTTTTTGATTTGATTTTTTTTGGTTGATGTCACAATATGGGCAGGTTTGTTTTTTGGCCAACTTCATATGGCCCCAGGGGTGCATCCTGGGGGTCTGTATGGCTGTCTTGACAAGTCCCTTTTTACCACAGGTACTCAGCATTAAAGCCAATAAAATATCAAAGCTGTCATTGTAGGTCTCTAATGTGGGTGGTTTGGAACAGGCTACAGCCTGCATTTGCCTTCCAATGTTGCATAATACTATTACGAAAAAACAACGTCCCTGCCTTGTCTAAATGGCGCCTGTGCAATGACACGAAACAATTCACGTTTTTGAACACTTTGAATTGATATTGCATCGAACGCATGTACTTCAGAATTTCTTCCTCTGGCAGTAGCAACTCCAATGCAAGCAAAACCGTCATACATTTGTACACTGCCATGCACACACAGAGCTGTTTTGTGATATTTCGCTTCATGGCGAGAAGATGCAGTGTCCAATCACGATCATTTTGTTTTGCAGTTTTGGCTTAAATTTTATCTGCTATTTACACCTCCAGGTTACCACCAAATCAAATAAGTTTAGGCCTTCCTCACAGCGTCACACCAAGTACTGCGGGTTCGTTTCAACTGAAGCTATATTTTACAAGGCCTTTCTCATAATGATTTCTTTCTCAAAGATTTGGCAAGTCTTCTAGCCTGCACTCAGAAAAAATTTTTTTGGTTGGGGGTTGCACATTTTTTGTGAGCGACATCATAAGTAAAGAGGTTTTTGGTCCATTTTGGCTCATGTTACCTGGCCTAGGGCCCAACCGCTGGGCCAAGTATTTTGCTAAAGTTTTCATTGGAAACTAGGCTTGAGTCCGAGTCTTTTGAGCCTTTGATTTACTTTCTAGCATTTCTGGTTCAAAAGTTTTGATCTAAAATAAACGAATTAATTATCTAATGAAGTAATTAATCCAATATTTTGTTTACTTTAGATCATAACTTTTGAACCCAAAACCCCAGCAGGTCATCCAAAGTATCAAAAGACTTGGATTCTAGCCTAGTTTCCAATAAAAACTTCAGCAAAATACTACCATCTAATGGTTTGGGCCCAGGGCCTGGTGAAGTAGACCAAGGTGGCCTAAAAGTCTTCTACTTATGATGTCACTCACAAAAAATCTGCACTCCCAACCAAAAATTTTTTTTTCGAGTTCAGACTAAAAGACTTGCCGTGTCTTTTGAGCTTTTGAACAACTCTTAGCGCTTTCGGTGCCATAGTTATGCGCGCGCAAAGCCATGTGAGATCCTTTTTTGGCACGAAATCCTCTCACATTACCGGACGCCAAAGTGTTAAGAGAAAATGTGGTTTTATGCTGAAAATGATATCAAAAGCTGCCCTTCCATGACAGACGTCTTTTTTCCAGGCTAGATGAGCCACTGTTTTGCCCTGAGACTCAACCACAAAAAGGAGCTTTGTGCTGCTTGAAAAAGACTAGGTGAAAATCTGCATCTTTAGAGCCCTTGACTGCCCTTTTAGCCAGGGCTGTGGAGCTCTTGTAAAAATGAAATGGCTTCGGCTCCGGAGATCTCTGCTTTCATAAGCATGGCTCCAGCTCCAGAGCTGTGTTTTTTTATAACATGGTTCCGGCTCCGGAGCTGTGTTTTTTGTGACGTGGCTCCAGCTGTGGTTTGTTAATACACTTTAACAATTTCGGTTTTCTTAGTGTCCTTGTAGCAAGTAAGCGTGTTATTCCAACATGTTTTGAACTAATGCTACTACCATTACCAGTCGGAAAGAGTTTGGTCTAGAGTAGTAGGAGTCGGTAAAAATTCTTCAAAAAATAATCCGATTTCAGGCTGATCTTCTGCTCACCGATTGTGACTGTTTGTGCCATGAAAAAGTCCATAAGCATCACACTTTGCATTTTTGCACAAGAACTTAGTCCAGCGGTTGCCAAACTTTATTGAGCACAACCCAAATCTGAATTTTCTGAATACCTTGCAACCCATGCATCAAACAACATACGAAAAAATAATCATTTTATGGATGATTCTTAGCAGTAAGTTGCTAAGTGTGTTTTCAATGTAAGCAATCTATTCTTTTCTCAAGTACCTACCAGAGATGGACAGATGGACAAAAAGCGAAGTCTGCGGAGCGAACTCCGCATGTTCTTTGCGGAGGCGAAGTCCAAGAACTGTTTGTTAGCGGAGCGGAGGAGGAGATCAGTTTTTTGCTAATTTTCTTTGCGAAGTTCAAACTCATTAGGCCTATTTTCAATTATTTCTGTTGAGTTTTGTTGAGTTACTTCGAATATGCCTTTACTGACGCAGCATTTTTGACCTTTCATATGTTCAAGGGTCTGTTTTTGCATCTCTTATATCAGGGGTTCCCAACCTTTCTCTGACAATGTACCCCTTCAGCATTCCGACAGATGAGCATATACCACTTCAGCATTTCAAAAGATAAGAATGTACCCCTTCAGCATTTCGACAGATGAACATGTACCCTAAAATTTCTTATGACAAAATATTTTATCATGATTAATCACAGGTATATTTAACAATAAGCATATAAACGGCTTTTGAAAGTAATATTCACTGTTTATGTATAAATATATATGTGGAAACAAAAGATATGCAAATATACATTTCTCTTCTATTGCTAACCTTAAATGTATCCCGTCAGATAGGCAAATGTACCCCTAGGGATACATATACCCCAGGTTGGGAACCTCTGTCTTATGTGTTACATAGCCTATGCAAAGTCTAATATCATTTGGACATAAAGCGCCTAGGCTTAAACGTCTAGCCGAGTACGACCTTTTAGTAGTATAATACATGTGGTTTTGCAGTCTGTAGGCTACAGCTGAACAATGCACCCATTTGTAGTTAACTTGCCATCGTACCCAAACCCAGGTTGTGTTGTTTGCACGTGGCTTGTGTATGATTGATGCCTATTGCCAGAATTCTGTAATTTAGCCTAGGCGACCTACAACCTTTTACTTGTGTTCCTACTTAAAGCCTTATGTAGTCTAGTTTTGTACAGTATTGCAGCACCACAACAAAGAAGTTGTTGGTAGCCTTCAATTGTGCCTCACTTAGAATTGTATGATTGGCTAAGCATTGTTGTTTTATAGAGTTATCTCATGTGTATCCAATGTTGAAGTATGAGATAAATGGTGGTTATATATGCATTTCAATTAATATTTGAAGTCATAGTATTTCAGATATATTTTTGACAAAACACTGTTAGCATTAAGGTGCCTAGTTATAGTGACTGAGGTTAGACCAACTATGAAAACTCAGTTTTCTTATACTGCAGTCCACTTGAAGTTGTTAGTTTCAAGCAGATAAAGAGTCGAACCTTCTACAAAAAAACGTTATGCGATAAATGTATGGTAGTGCTTATTTTGCCTCATGAGGTAAAAGCTGCACGAACTATTTTACCTTCAGTCAAACACAATTAGTTGATGTAGTTAAATGGTTAGTAAAATAGGCCAAGACAATGGCTTAGGGTGCAGTGTAAGGGCCTAGGTTTGTCGTTAGACAGTTCACACAATGCAGACAAAAAGCTCCTAATAGCTTGCCAACGCTGAAACCATGACAACATTCATGCATGCATCTCACACTGAGCCAATACAGATGTCAACTAAGCACGTCATGCGTTCTGAATTTGTCATGTGACCACTTCAACCAATCGTGTTCATCCCAAGGCAAAATAACACCAGCAGTATTTTGCCACATGAGGCTAAATAGGCATTGCCTTACATTAAGCANAACTGTCAAGCAACATGCCCATGGATACGTTACTGTAGAATTTGCAATTTTNCAGAGTCAATGCGGAGGAGGATTTAAATATTTCCATGATTTACAAAGGAGGAGCGGATGCAGAGCAAAACTTTTCAGAGTNGGAGCGGACGCGGAGTCAAAAATAATAAGACTGTCCACCTTTAGTACCTACACAATAGACAGACAAAGACAAGCAGTGGTAACTTTGAAAATATACACCCCAGGTTTGGATCGCCTCGGCGCGACCCATTTTTTGACCCTTCATGGCCCATACGTTGGGAACCACTGACGTAGTCTCACNGAATGTGCAAAAATATACAACCCAGGTTTGNATCGCCTCGGCGCAACCCATTTTTTAGNCCTTTGTAACCCTTGTTTTGGTCGTGACCCATACTTTGGGAACCACTGACTTGGTCTCATGAAATGCGCAAGTGTGTGCTGCGGTGGNGTTGACTGACTTGTGTCCACACTACACTTGGCANTAATTCCACAGTGTGATGTCACTAGACCAAGTCCCAACATGAAATAAAAATGCTATTGTGACCCAATTCCTGGTAGAACAGACCATCGGATTTTGCCGCGGCGACCTATTTCAATCAAATTAATTGGTCTTGCAGTATGAGCGAACCATGGAAACTGTCAGTATGTGAATTGTAAATATGATTTTTGGTCCTCGGTTATGTTCCTGCTTCTAAAGCGTTGCACGTTTTGATACAATTAGTTGCTGGTAACACAGTTACTTATCTTCATCCTCTGCACCACTGTAGTCCAACTATAGGCCCGTGGCCACATGTGGTGCGTGGACAGAAATTTTATGGCCCACAAGCTTTCTCACTATTGATTGTTGTGTGGATACACGCATAACATCTTTTAATAATAATAATAATAATGTGCAATATTACCAGCGTTAGTCTACACCAAGATCTCCATACTACAGCCTGTGGTCCAAATCCGGCCCGCCAAGACATTTCATCTGGCTCACCAAGACATTTTGTCTATAATGAAAAAATAATGATTTTGTAGAATGTAACATATCCCGAAACAATCCTATTATGTGAGATGTCCGGTCCTCGAACTGCTGCATAGTGGCTCTCTTACAAAAAGTTTGGAGACCCTTGGGCTAGATTGTAGAGAGCTTCTAGAAAATAATCAGCATAAATAGGTTTTCCAAACTGAAACATTTTGCAATAAAAATGCACTTGGCATTTAGAAGCGCATAAATGTGTGAGAGTGGGCTACATTTTCTGTTATGAAGCAAGTCAAATCCAAAACATCAATCGAATGTCAGGTGAAGCACTGTCAATAGTCTCCAACTTGCTGCCACTAACATATTGGTATTGATATAGGAATGATAGTGTCCGAGAGGCCTTAACCAGAGGCATTGCATTGATTTGTAATACATTTTTATTGCTATTGTGTAATAATTTCAAGGACACACTGACTTCACTCACCAATTTTCCTTTTTCTATCTTGTCAATCTGTTTTTATAGACCATTTTATGAAAAGTGGCCTGCAAGTTGTCATATTTTTGTAAAATGGCCTTTTGATTAAAAGTAGTTTGACTACAATGCTCTACACAATAGCAGCGTGGCAGAAATCAGTGAATAACAAAGTCCGCGTGACGAAAGGAGTGGGAATAGACTTGTAATTGCTTGACCTAACAGTGGCAAACAACAGAAGAGTTAAGTTGGGAGTTGGTTGGTAGGCTCAATTGCTTGAGCTTTTTGTTACAATAGTTACAGAATATTCAAATAACTTCACTTGAAAAGCCATTTGAGACGGTATCATCATGAATGCCTTGTGCGTTTTGCGATAGTGTTGCGTAGCTGATGTTTGGAGACTGCAGACTGGGAGAATGCACTTTTACCATTTTTCTTGTTTATTCAGAATCCTGGACACATCAATAATATCGGTTACAAAACTCACAGGGATCTGCTTTAACCAATTATTATCAGCGTTCGGCAATGACTTCAGTTGTGGCTATTTTAGACTAACAGCAATTAATAATTCATAATTGACGATACTAAGGTGCTGCCAGGAGTGAACAGTTCAGAAAGCCTTGTTTTTAAGCACGCTTAACAAATAGTGTTGGATGATGCATCTCAGAAAGGGTCCGGAGCTGGAACTGCTAATTTAACCACCAACTTTGGCTAAATTTTACAAACAGCTCTGGCTCCACCGAAAACGACCACCTCTGGCTCCGCAGCACTGCTTCCAGGATTTATGGTTAGCAAGTTATAATCTGAAAACTGCAAAATAAATGATCAAAAAATTTTGCAAATCCGCTAGGGAATTGATTAATTTGCAAATCCCCTGGGGAATTGATTTTGTTAATTGTTGTTCTTAGGCCACAACTTTTGAACCACAAATGCTAGAAAGGTAGTCAAGCGCTCTAAAGACTCGAATTCTAGCCTAGTTTCCAAAAGAAGTGGATCATTTCACGTCAGCTGATACAGAAAATTTTAAAAATGCTACCCACCCTCTCAGATTTTTATAAAATTTTATATGCTTGTAGAACTTTTTTTCCTGATTCCAAATATACTAATTTTTTTCAAATTCGGCCAAGTAGAACCAAAGTTATGAGTGTTTAAAGACAGCCATTTTTTGTGTTCACTGAAGCAGAAAATTCATGAAAAATTTGGTGGTCTGACTTCATAGATCTATAACTTGACTGATACTAACTTTTAGACCTTGTGGTTTGGATATATTGTAGCATCAGGCATATTTCACTCAATTTAGTAAGTACAACTTCATTGGACATGGGTTTCTATGTGTAACCCATGGGTAAACTATAGGACCTCCTGTGTCCACTCATGTGTAACACCATTTTTGAAAGAAATTGATTTCACGTAAAATACGCATCCTCAGTCCTTCCTGAGGATACGTAATTTTACGTGAAATCGATTTCCTATTAAAAATTTGCTGATTGATTCCTTGCTTACACCCATCGTGGAAAGTACATACTGAAAAAAGCAGTTTCACAATTAGAGTTTGTGGAATATTTCAGTGATGGGTATACAGATCAATATAAGAATAAAAAATCTTATCACAATCTTTGTGCGCATGAAAAAGATTTTGGAATAAAAGCATCATGG
>JGI24021J15306_10013082_pt1 | contig 10312 bp, 7 predicted proteins | sample Ectturendosymbi1_FD_15306 | JGI IMG/M metagenome (IMG submission 15306) | reverse complement strand
GGTGAGAAGCAAAACGCAGTGGGCAGTGAATTCCAAATTTTTTGGCCTTTGTGACAAAATGACTGATGCAGAAACTGGGTTTTACATATGGGTACCTTGACATAAAATTTCCATTGAATATTTGGAAAGATTTTGGAAAGTATGGGATCAAAGGCAGAGAGTAAAGAAGGGCATGGTCCGAAAAGAGTGCTGCGAAATACGACAAGAATTTGAAACCGGCAATAGACGTAAATAGTGTGAGAGCTAAGTCGCTCAACATATCTTCATCCGATGCGGACCTGAGGGCAAACAAGAATAAGTTTTGCGGCAGCAGCTTGAATGCTTTCTATAACGCACGATGAAACACTAGATGTTGACGTTTGAATGAAAACTGTTCAATTCTTCATCGCCGGGTTTAGATGGTGGAGGAAACAGAATCCGTAGGTAAGGGATGATCAACGAAGTCATTAATATTTCCACGGACCATTAAAATCTTTATGACGTAAGGTTGTGACGTCACGTTTGTTAAATTAACTGTAGCAATACTTTCTAAAACAACATGATATTTGACAGTGATTAATTATTTGTGAAACCGTTGCCAAACCGGTCAACAGAATCATCGCACCTTTTCCTTTTCGAAAATTTGCTTTGCACAGATTGAACTTAAAAGTCACAGTCAGTGTCTTGATTACCTGCATCAATATCATGTAGGCCTACATCAATTCGAGTAGCAAAATTTTCCAAACACTACCATGAAGGAATAGGCGTAGCCAGGGGGGGGCAAAGGGGTCATGGCCCCTCCCAAATTTTTAGAAAATATAGTCATTTTGTGCTTTCAGAGCCGTTTTTCCAAACAAAATAGTGTTATTCGCCTAAAATCAAACATTTTGGTCCCCAAACTTTTTGCCCCACGCCCACAGTTTTGGGCTAGCCACGCCACTGCATGAAGGCACAGAGCTTTCGTAGGCCAATCTATCAACTACATATTTTGCGTTATTAAACATGCGTTTTCAGGTTTGCTGATGCAAACGTGTTAAACACTTTGGTGGTGGATGAAACGTTAAACAAAAACTGAAATCTCAGACAGCATTATGCTAGTTTTCATGCACTGATCCGAAACCAGGATTGCGCAACAGAAAAGGTATCTTTTGATAGAGGAGTCCAAGATCTGTGAAGTTCCAAAATTATTAGTGGATGGCGAAAAAAAGGTTGCCAATTGTTGTCACAAGCAGGGCTGTAAACTTTTCACAGGGTGGCCTCACTCCCAAATGCTCCCCCAAAAGTTACTGGCCTGTTTTTACATATGACAGTGTGCGCAGGTAGGGCAAGTCGAACCAATCTTAAATTGCTTCAAACCCGGTTAAGGTAACCTTAAAAACCTGATTATATAAGTGCTAATTGCCAAAATGATTCACAACGATTAAGAAACACAGGCGCAATTTTCAACGACTCAGCAATTCCTCTCAAGCTCATCTGACCCGAAAAAGCAAACTTGTTGTATTTCGAAATATCTTTTCTTTCGAAAACAAACATACTGTATTTTCCTTCCAAAAACGCGGGAGACACCCGAGGTGCTTCGACGTACATGTGTGCCTGGCCGGGAACCGTGATCTAATTACAGTCAAGTAACTGCCTGAAAGAAAAACATCTTCAAATCGTTTAGTCATAACCAATGAAGTATCCGCAATGAAGTGCTCTTGTCACTTGAGCTCTGTAAGGCCAGCGATGAGTCGTCACCCGTTTGACAAACACGACAGCATCTTTCAAGGCTTCATTCAAAATTTGATGCCGATGAGTTGAGAATGTAAAAATAGAATACAACTAAAAAAAGCACAGGTTTTCTGGTGACAGCTCGTGCCAAATGATTGCTTTCACGTTTGTGTCACGACAATTTAAACAAGTAACTTACTTCTCAAAGTAAGTGACAGAGGAATTGAGGAGATAGAGGACCACCATTACAAAACGTAATCATCAGTGTAAATCATTTCGCAACATTGAGTTCAACCACAACGTTTACAGGCCATGAAATGCCCTGGATTGAAGTCCATTGACGATGCCACTCATTGCAGATGCATTGTCATAACTCTGTTCTCTGCAATTCCTTAAGTCGGGGTCATGCTGGCCTAAAAACTCTAGCAAAGCATTGAACCTTTCTGTCGAAGAGTACCTGTTTCATTCTTAGCCAAAATTCCCGCATTTTGTCCGGTATAATGGCTGGCTAAAGACCGATATACTGCAGTTGCCTCCAGTGACTGGTGTTGGATAACACCTTGCAAGCGGCAAGTTATTCCTTTGATTGAATTCAAGATCAAGCTACATCATTTCAACACTAGGTTGTTCTGGTTCAAACCTGCCAGTGCGAAACAAATCACTTTTCACCTTACGTTGTTACGCCACCACCATGTGTCTTTCGGTCAAATCGGAAAGACTCCGAAAAGACAACAAGATAAACGCAGTATAATACGGACATTTAAGTGAAATACTGTTAGTTTACGATTGTCAACGTATCACATCATCAAAAGCTTTTCGAATATTATGAGCAAGTGCACCAAATAAACCAGTGGTGGCCAACCAGTCAGAGACCAAGAACCACATTTCTTTATTGTATTACCGCAAAGAGCCACATCGCACACATGGGCATACATTAACATCCCCCATCTCTTCCTCACTCACCCACATACCTTTGCTCTGCTAAATTTCTTACAAACATCGCACACAAACATGACAATGACAGAGCTTTACAAGTCATTTATTGTTATGCATATTATTAGCGGGACATCTGATAATTCGTAGAGCCACATGAAACCGGGCAAAGAGCTGCATACGACTCGCGGGACGCGGTTTGGTCACCTCTGAACTATACGATCAATATGCTCACACATTGCCTAAACTAAACACGTTGCGGCAATATACTAGATAGATTTGCATAGCATCAGTTCTCCATAAGCGTAGAGACAGTGGTCTCTATCTGCTGGTTTGTCAATGGTGTCAAGGTCTCTTTTGAAGACCGGAACTCAGAATGCAGGTTTCCGGATCTTTTCAGCGGAGATTACCCCGCTTTACCAGGTTCACACTTTAATGCTTGTGCTGCATTGCGCCTTCTATAACAAAATGACTTCCTCGTCGCGGTGGGTGACGCGGTGTCACAATGGCAAGTTACATGAAATTACTTATCGCCACTGCAACAATGTCAGGTCAACTTCAATTTCGAGCTAAAATATAACCATTGCAATGTCTGGTGTCAAGGCACGCATGGCACTAAAACTGTATTCGTTTCATGTACGTTGTTAAAATGTAGAATACAATGACAAGAAAGTGCTAAACAATACAATTTCGTGCCATAGCATTCATCTCCATCAGACACTGTAACTGGATCAGGGAACATTGAGAACTTCGTTCATCATTTTCAGGCGATCTTCTTATATATTTGACCGAAATAACCGAATAAACATTGCGAGATTGCGTAGCCACGTTAACGTGAGCATTGTGACGCAACGCGGTTCCAAAAACGTCGCAACAGTATTGCGTTAGACGTCAAGTATCAATAACTTCTGTTCAATCTACCAATGCTCAGTTCGTCTGGTTTCCCAGCAACCAGTAGTGCTTTTCTTCTGTTTCACTGGAAACGAAGTCCTGAGAAAACCATCTTAAATCAACAAAGCTCACATCCAACGCAAGAACAGGAGGCGAAGAACAGAAAGAACGATAACTCACCTTAACCCTTAAAACAGTGAGCAACGATCGAAAAATGCACTTTTTGTTAATTTTCGTCTTGATGCAAACGTTTTACGCCACAAAGTCGAAGCTAAACTTGCGTAATGCGACATTCTAACTCTAAGAACTGATTTTTCATGAAACATTCATACATGACGAAAATTATTTAAACAAGAATCGGATATTTACGGTTATCACAACAAGATATTTACGGTTCTAACATATTTGTGATACCTCAATTTTTCAGTGTGTTGCCGAGTTTCAGTCTCTTGAAGAGATTATTTCTGATTTTGTGAATATCTGGAAACAACATGTGATTGCCACTACCAAGGTTTAATGAATATTAAGACATTTAAAAATATCAGTGCTATTTCAAAATTTGCGTTTCTAGCTTTATGCTTCATGTGATCATATCAAACGTACGGTATAAATATTTTACTTTTGTCAGTTAGAATTTTGTAAGTGTGCACGTACTATTTGCTGTACTGAAAATTTACAGTCATCTTGAGACACATAAGCCTCATGTGATGATGTCCCGACTGTTTGTTTGTCCATATTTTTTTTCGGCATCTTTCTGCTTTTAAGTCATGAGACACGGTATAAACGCAAATAGCGACCGCCTCGTTCACCAAACAGACAAAGGTTCGTCAGTATCCGGACAACAAGAAGGAATTGCAGTTGTCTGAAAGGACCAGAGCTCGTGCCACGGACGGTTGGCGAGACTGCGTTTGAAAGTTTTAATCAGGTTGTGTTTGTCAAATCGTGTCATTATGTAGGATTTTATTTTGCTGTTAATCCAAGTTGCTTTACACAAAAACCTTCACGTTCTGGCATCAAATATGTGTTTAGCAAAAGTCTGGCATCAAATATGCTTTTAGCAAAAGTATAAAAATGTTTTTCATTATGTCATAAGATGTAATAAGAACTTCACGCGCAGAAAAAGTATATTTTGACTTGTTCAACACTAAAATGAACGATACAAAACTATTAAAATGAATGGAACATTCATTTTTGACAGTTGCACGCGAAATCGTACTGTTGTTTGCAATCAAACAATTACTGAGAGCATCTGTATGTCAGTGTCAAGTTTTTCAACCACTACAGATATGGGGAAGGAATTGTTTGTTTATACCAATAATTATCTGTGACATATAATGGCAGGTCAAGTAAAAAGTAGCAGAGTGCCCTATTTATCGAATTGTTTTTAGACTGAATGAATGATGAAGTCAAATTTTGAAGTTGCTGTGGGATTTTCATGATTTTATCTGAAAGCAGTGACAATATTTTTATAGAAGTTGCTGCAAAACGTATATGACACATTTCTGATGTCATTGTAGGTTTCAAAAGTAGAACCTATTCAAACGTTTATAAGTTCTCATCAAACTTTACTCAAAAAACTGCGAAATGTCAAAGTCTATTCAGTGATTTCCTCAGCAGCTCTCAGCTTTTTTCAATCAAAACGGACCTTACATTGACGGATCGTCACGGCTCAACAGTGATATATTTTTACTCACATGAAACAATTTTTATTTGTCCAGTTGAAATGTAATACGCGTTGATTTTGTGGGAAGAACCTTGATGTTATTCACTATTCAAATAATTCAAATAATTAAGTCCTGGAAAAAGAAATGAAAATGTTTCATTAAATTTTCTTTGCGATGACTTGGATTAAACAGATTGTACTTCTTACAATAAGTATGTGAAGCAAAATTAAAAATTCGAAGATCAATGTGTATTAAACACAGAAGTATTATTAACTTTGTTTTCCACGACGTTTTTCGAAGTCCTTCACAAAGTTGTGGAACTGCGATGGTTTTGAGAAAGAGCATTTCAAAATATCTCAATTGTTTCTTGTTTTACAGATTACTGAATTTCAGGTTTTGTTTTCAAGTTGTTTACAGTGAACATGTGCTTTTCCATTGCGAAGTACCTACTTTTTGTTTTCAATTTGTTTATTTGGGTAAGATATTGATGTTGGTGTTAGGCTTTATCAGCTAAATTTTCGTATTACTTTAATTGAACCAGAGGTAAAGGTTGTGATTCAAGAAAACCTGGCAACATTTTGGCCATTTTGTTGACAATTCCGAGTTCAGTCAACTGAGAAAAAATTATTGTTTTTTAATAAAATTGTTTTATTAAATTAAAGATAACGACTGAAGAATTTGTAGATATGCTGTACCGCTATTAATTAAATTTATTTTTACTATAAACAATTTTCAAACTAACCACTTACTGTATTTGTTCGATTGTAAACCGCGGCTTATAACTTTTTTCATTATTGCGTGCGGCTTACAATCAAGGGCACCTTGCATTTTTCTTTACCTTACTGAAAGTTCTAGAAGATGACACTCAGTCTTTTCTTATATACGTTTTCTCGACCAATCTCTCTTTACGTATTCTGGTCTCTTCAGCATCACGTACACACTCCGCCACAGGAGGTATTATGATGAATAGAAGGCAGCTGTAGTGGTGTAAGCATCACCACCAGGATTGAAATTAAATGCGAAACATGCTAGTTCGTAAACTATCTAAGAGGCTTAGGTAACATATGTTCAAATTCGGCTTACAATCAAGAGCGGCTTACAGTTAAGGGCGACTAACAATCGAATAAATAGCCTACGGTATAACTTTGCTTGGCGCTGGTTAAGCGTGAACTGTACGAAGCTTCGGTACGAAATAAGGCAATTGAAATGAAAAATATGAATCCTGTGAAACGTTCCCATGGCGTGAAAACAATCAAATATCGAGTTCTATTGCTTGAATGCTTGAAAATGTTTAAGCTTCAGGCATTGTTACTTCCTTGTTTCCATATTCCAATCCGGACCACCCTTTCAACGAAAGGCTAATGTTTCTGTGTGAATAAATCCTCAACAAATGCGATGAAGTGTATGGCACTCTTTTCAACTAAATGCTTATGTGTGGTGTTAAATTATTGGTACAAATGCTTACATTTGTCAGTAGAGTTTGCGTAAATATGGGTTTTACCTATTATGAAGCTCGTGACAGTTTTTAATCTGTGAATGAAATATTTTTTTGCAGCTGGCAGGTTTGGCAACTCTTGGAGTTGGAATATGGATGGACGTTGATCCTCACTACGCGAATACATTGCAATCAGTTGGAGTAGATTTTTACATAGCAGGTATTAATAGTTCAGTACCTGATGCATGCAACGGCACTGCATCGGGCGTGTGATTGAAAGAAAACAGTAAGTTGCCAATTTAATTGACAAGTTTTCTTAACTATGTCGTGAACTGCAATATGTGTTTCTAGGTCCGATTGTCTTCATCGTCTGCGGATGTATAATGATTGTTTTTGGATTCTTTGGCTGCTGTGGAGCGATTAAAGAAAATGTTTGTATGCTCATAACGGTAAGACACTGTTCTTGAGATTGAACATGTCAGGCAATATTCCCCAAGCTGTTTTTTCATTGAAATATGACCAAGAGGTCAATCGTAGGCCAACATGAAAAAAATTGATAAGTTTTCAACGAAGATGAGGAAATCTTGATATAGTTTCCAACCCAATCTGCAGCTGTAATCTTTAAGATTGTTATATTGATTTGCAAATGTTGGAACAGAGTAAAACATGAAACTATTTCAAAGACGTATGAAAAACGATAACATAACAATCAATTATTCGAATGTCATTGAAATCCTTGACTTTGTCGCAGGCCCGCAACTAAGGGGGGAAAAATCCCCCTTGAAAATTTTCTCCCCCCTGGAAAAATGTGTTAGACGTTGTTTAAAACTATTGCATTTCCAGAGGCGTCTCAGAAAAACTCTTCGCCTCCCTGGTGTCCCAAGCTGGTTACGGGCCTGATGTGTCGTTACAGTTCCTTCTACAACCTAAAATCTACTGTAATACTTTTCGTTAATTGCATAACTGTGCTGTTTCTTGCAGTATTCAATACTTCTGTTCATTGTGTTTGGAGTTGAGTTAGGGATCGGGATATGGGCGCTGGTGGAATACGATTCTGTAAGTTGTTTAAGAATTCTTGCTCGAATAAAAGTTCGGACAAATATTTAATGATTTTCACAACATCACGCATAATATTGCTTTAGGAGATTACCGTATATTTTGCAAAAAATTTCTGCAGACTACATTTAAAGCACTGTAAAAATAAGTTCTGCAATCTTTTTTTCAAAAATATTTATTTCAGAACAAAAATAAGATCTTCAAGAAACGCTGAAAATCAAAACATCTTTATGGCGCATTGCACAGATTTTGCACAAGTTTTGATGTTGTGGTATTGTAGCCTGTTAGTATTGTTGCCGCGTTTTCCACATAATAACATTCTTTTCAAAAAATTTCACGCAAGAATTGTTATTTTGAGATGAGTTAGTGCGGCAAGTATTAAAATTGATCTTACTCAGTATTGAAAATCTCATGATCAACAGAAATGATTCCCATCAAACATGCTGGATTTTCACGTATGTTTAACTGTAGAACCAGAATTTTCATTGACGATCTACGTTTATCAGGCAAATACCTTCTTCAAATATATGAGCATCAATAATAGACCGTTTCTGCTGTTGTTTATTTGCGATGATACAGCCTGTGCTCCCTGTAGTACGTTCTGTGGAAATAATTTTTCCTTTTTGCAAAGCAAGCTGTATTTTGTTTTTAGAAATCTGNTTGATCCGTCTTGTCCTTTTAACGTAAAATTTAATTCAAAACGTTTTTTCTGGTACTTTTTATTACTGAAAGGTAACAATAATTTCAAATCACGTTACTTTTGCTGAATACGGTATGATTGGTAAAAGACATTGCCTGAAAATCTTCAAAACATGGTTAGGTCGATCAAGCAGTCCAAGATGGGATGACAAATGCATACGGGGATAGTCTTAGCGAAAAGGACAAAGACGCTCCTATTATTGCCACGGAGTCGAACGTGAGTTGAACGTTTGCTTTTATTTCTGAAATATTGAAATCCTTGGAAAAAGCTTTAGCTGTGATGCATTTCACTCTAAACCAGGGGTGACGAACCTATTTGCTATCGCGGGCCACTTTGTCAGATACCGCTGAGTAATCAGGCCGCACAACTTTTTAGTCATACTATAAAACTTGTTAAAAACGAAAAACAAAGTTCATCAACAGAAACAAACAACAAGACTGCTGGTCTCGCATGAATGCTTCCCGGGCCGCACGAAATTTTTTTGCGGGCCGCATGTTCGTCACCTCTGCTCTGAAGTAACATATACGCCCACACTGAGTTGAAAGAATAGACATCATTAAATTGGTTGTAATGGTGAATTACCTTTTTTTATTGCTAGCTAATTGGTGTTTACTTTTTCATTCATTTTTCACTTGCGCGTACAGACAGCAACAAAATAAATTCGTGAACATTACATCTTTGGCAATAATTTTGGGTGAATTCGTCTGCATAAATATGCAAACTGCAAAATTTGCAACATTGCCGTTGATCCGAACCTAAAACACTCTTGAAATGAATCAAAGTAAAGTTTCATAGAATTAGCTTTGTTTTATGCGTCTCGAAGTTAAAACAGGGAAAAAATTTGAATTTCATAAACAAGGCAGTGTTTGGTTATATGGCACCTTAAGGTTAGCTTGTGGCAGAGATGAACACGGATTTGGATTTACATACTGCCAGATTTTAGTTTTTTGATGGATTTGGATTGGATTTTATAATTTTTGCTTAACTGAATTTGGATTGGATTTGAGAATTTCGTTTTGAACTTGTTCGCAACCATTAGTTCATTTTTGGGTCTGCAGATTATTGCATGTAATCTGTTACGTTTGGTTAAGTGGATTTTTTCACGTCCGTCTGTATTGTACTGTACATCGTGTTTGTTCAAATCATGGTTCTTGACTATGACCAGTGATACAATATTGCTCTCTTATGCATCATGTCATCAAAGTTACGGAATTGATTTGACTTTCATTAATCCAGTCCTTTTCCTTGAATCATGATTTTCACACCTAGTAATAAATATTTCCAAGGAGCATTTAGCACAGTTCATCATTATGTACAAAGTGTAGCCTGGTGCTAATGGATACATGTGCTGTACAGCCTATATCTGTTAATCGTTTCTATTTGATGTCTTACACGCTATGCAGTCAAATATCTCAATTTAACATTCTGTTGAGTGAAATCTTTAAATATATAAAACTAAATTAAATTAAGTAAAATTCAAATCAAATTAAACATTTTCCCAATGTTTTGATTAGTACAAAGTGGTGCCCAACATTGTTTCCGAACTTGTGCCATTAGGCTACATTACATTTGAACTTTTGGTGAAAACAGTTTTTTGGTTTCCGTTTCACTTTTATTCCTCACTCTCACTCAATTACGCAAGTCTAGCTTTAACCCTGCTGCAACTAACATACCTCCTTGTCCTTCATTTACCCGAAAACTAGTATAAAACAACTAGGGGACACATTCACAACAGCAAATGTGCGCCAATTTTATCACTGAAAGAAAAAAGTCTCATTTCCTTGTGGGCAAACTATTTGTGTTTGTCAATAAGACCTTTGGAGATTTTGTAAAATTGGCTGACTCGAGTCTCGAGTCATTCATTGTGACTCGAGCCGAGTCATTCGTTAAAAATATCACTTGAGTCGAATCATCATAACATCATTTCTCAATGTAGCTAGAGTC
>JGI24021J15306_10013081_pt1 | contig 10312 bp, 8 predicted proteins | sample Ectturendosymbi1_FD_15306 | JGI IMG/M metagenome (IMG submission 15306) | reverse complement strand
TAAGTTGGATTGTGTGCTGTAAACAATAAAAAGGTTGATAACACCAACTGGAGCAAATGTGAGAATTTCAACATCGGTGCTGCCTTACCATCTACTTTTAATAAACTTGTCAAGAAATTTTAAATGGGGGAAAAGATGCCACATGGATATGTATGAAGCAGTTGCACCAGACATCTTGCATGAATTAACCTTTCTTCTTTCTTTCACATATCTATCTCGTAAGTACCTCCATCTTTTTTCACACGCCGTTTCCATACCTGCTTCAGAAACATTGTGTGACAACAGGCAGTAAACAACTAACAGCAACGTTGTATGTAAACAAGTGTTTGGAAAAAAGGGCTCAGTTACACTTCAGAAATATCTGCCTGAGATGCTACACTCAGTATCAAAGACATTTGCAATCACCTTTTCATTTATTGTAGTGTGATGAAGTGAGACATTGACACATTTAATAGAAAAGTTATTTCATACTAAAAATAGGTATGAACATGTCTCTAAAATGCAGTTTCATCTACTATGTCAAACACTTACCCCTTACTCCACATGCATCTGCTATGCTTTCCCATGCTTTCCTTCGTTTAACCCTGTTATGGTACAATGCTTCTTGTGGGTCATATAAAAATTGATATTTTTCTACTTCCACCACAAACTTTTCATCTACCATATTCTCCATATTATTTGAACAACTTTGTTCCTACAAGCTATGAATGTAGAAAATTTGTTTGAACAATATGTTATCAACAACATCAATGACAGAAAACCGAACACTCCTTCAGATTATATGCAAAAACCTTGCTCATTTGACAAAATTTTGCATGTTTCTCAATTTCCATTGAGCAAAATCGTAAAGTGTGGGACCCTACCTCATTTTTTCAAAGTGAAGGTCGTGAATGATTAAAGAAGACTATCACGTTTGACCATGTGTGTCTCAGGGGCAAAATTGTTTGTAGTAGGAAGCGTCAAGGAATTTTAAAATAAATTGCACTATCAGGCACGTGGAAAATTGTATTGTAAATAATGCAGCATATCACTGACAGACCTGTATGACAATATGTCCTGTGGTACCCATTTGTTCCAATTTGATTTCTCATGACTAAGAATATTTCCTGTGGGTAATTTACTGACGTTGACATTGTTAAAATTGTGGCACTTCAGTGATACCTCATACGTTTTCTAATCTGTTGTACTGCAAGTCAAAAAGTTAACAGTAGGCTAATCAATTTCATCCTTGCCTGTTTACTAACAGATGTTTGCAAAGAGGTGCTTGCATATATCAGAATCCATTAATTACATTGCTGCAGAAGAATTGCCTAAATGTGGCTAATTTCTTGTTTTTTTCTCATGACAACCTGGCAACCCTGGGCACGCTTGCCACAGTTTAGGAACCACTGGTTTGGGAGAATGTTTCAGATCAATGTCGTGAGTATTTAAATCAGGGGGTCACCAACCTTTTTGAAACCGCGAGCTACTTCTTGTGTACCGATTAATGCGAAGGGCTACTATGTTTCATGCACACTTCTCAAATAAAAAATTTTCTGTATTTACCTTCAATTATTTTAGTATTGATATTCGTTAATGCGGGGACATTTGGCATGCTATTGTTATTTTTGGAACAGGCCCGCGGGCGACCTACATGGTCCTTGCGGGCGACCTGGTGCCTGTGGGCACCACGTTAGTGACCCCTTGTTTAAATGACACTACTAGGCTCGCTAGGCATATTCTTTGTTGACGTTTCTAATAATAAGTTTTCAATTTCGAATATGCATATCAACAAGCTCTTATTCAATGTTCAAACAAGGAAAGCTATTAAGTTAACATGAAACACTGGTAATTGTTGTTTATACTGATTGTTTCATGCTAAAACAATTTTAGGGAAGTCAATATTGAAACTTTGATGTCTTGGATATGAGGCAAAGCAAGTGAGATGTGGAAGTAAACGTTTGAAGAAAGGTCATAGTTTGCAGATACACCTATCATATGCATGAAGAGAATTGAAGTAATAAAACATACCTAAATATTAAAATAATTCACTGCTCATGACCATCCGTGACAAAACCAGGCCTACCAAAGTTTCACAACTGATGCGTGTTAATGCACACCCATATGATTGAACACACATAGTATAAATTTTTTTTTGAAAGAAAGCACTAAAGTAGCGCTCTTCAACCGGTGTGCACGGTGCACCCTAGGCTTAAATCACATCCGATCTAAATACCTGGCAGACCGGACCGAGAAAACAAGTCTGGCTACACAGGCGACATGTTGCAATTATTCTCAGCAGTTCATTGAGAACACCTAACTAGGATTTATCCGGCCTACTATATCCTAACCAAATCTTGCCCAATAATTTCAACCGTAACAACATTTTATTTTCCAACTGTAACTGTTCAGTATTTCTGACTGAGCTGCAAGGCACTGCAGGAGTGTGTGTGCAGACTAGACGCTTTCGTCCGACATCTCATTTCCGCACGACAATTCCTCTCCTTGCGCGATCGGATCCGCTTCGATGCGCACGACTTCGTAGCGAACCGCAGCTATGTGCGTAGGAAGACCTTGCTAAACAAGATTTGCGTTGAAAGACAGGGTAAACTAGGCCGCCTCGAGAGTCAGTGTAGGTATCTCTCTAAGCGGTCGTTGTGTAAACCTACCTAAGCGCTTTTCTTGCGTACGGTGTAAACGGGCGAACGGAGCACCAGCCGCAGTCGCTTTGTTTCCGTGCGAAGCTAAACTTGCGTTTATGTGGGCACAGTTGCAAATGCGTTTCGAGAATATACACATTCTTTCGCTCTAGAACAGTGGTTCTCAGTAGGAAAACCTTTACTTATCACTTAAAGTAATTTTGCCGTAACTTGACTTTCAAGTAATTTGCTTTTGAAAAGTTAGGATTTTAGAACCCACGTGTGTTGTGGAATACGCAAAATTGTACATGACATGCGTCATGTCATGACATACAAAAAAGCCATTTAGGCGAATAAATTTCTTGCGTGTGCAGAGCGGTTTGCGAGTCACAATTGTTGATTGTCATGGCGATTACGATTTGGAGGTAGCTAGAAGCTCCTTGCATTAAATTGAATCGCGACCAACAGGTGCGAATTTTGTCTGAATCGCCTATTATGTGGTTCAGAAATTGCAATGATTTTGATGTGCTTGAATGTTTTTAAGTCTAAATGTCGATTTTTCATAATTGCTTGAATTACTTAAGTAATCTGTTAGAAATTACTTATTGCTCAAACAATAAATTTTTGTTAGCTGAACCCAGCCCTTGTTTTCAGTCAGGGGTTCGAGGCAGGACTTACAGGGGTACCAACTTCTCGTGCCAGGTTTTATGTAATTTTGCCTTACAGACGCAATCAGCAAGGGTTCGCCTGCATCTGTCAGCAAGGTTCGCCTGCATCAGAAAAAATGGAGTTGCGGCGACAGGGAATAATAAAGATCAGCTGCGAAAAAGATTGTTTCTCGTGGCGGGGAGAAGCGATGACTTTTTGTTCTTGAATACCTATCTGGCCAAAATGTTGTAGGAAATCACAGTTGGAACGTCCCGGCAACACAAACGTCATGCACGTATTCGAAAAAAATTTTTGTGAACTTTAAAGCGAATTGAGAACCGCTGCTCCAGAATGTCGTTGTAAAATCGTGTCACGGCGTCTTAAAAGGCGAAGTGCCAAATTTGATTTTTGAAACCTTAAAAGCGGTTAAAATAATAGTTGCGACTGGATTTAAGGCCTGAAGACTGGTTCAAACAAGCTAGTCAGGTTATTTTCATTCTCAATGGTTGCACATAGAACACTGGGTTCTGCCAAACTTTAACACCCTGCTGTGTATAGTAGTTAAGCTCTGGCGGAGACACGTTGCGCAGTTCGGCTACCTCCCTTGAGAATTTCATGATCTGTTGCTCGACCCTTCTATTGGATTCGGATCCGATGGTTTTGTTGGAATGTCTACTTATTTCTATAGAAAGCACGAATACCCGTCTATGCGAATTTACTGTTTGCTTCGCCTTTTTCTTTCTGTGCTGCACGAACCATTTGCTACATTTGTTCGTATAGGTTTGACATTAAGCACGTGACCGAAGATTCGGACCTTCAGCCTTGCTTTGTTGCCTTCGACCTACTCTACCTCAATGGCGAACGGTTGACTGATCGCAAGCAAAGCGAACGTTTTGAAAAGTTGAAGAAATTGATTCGCCCTGTTAGCGGCCGGTTGTTGGTTGCGGAGGAAAAGAGTTGTTCGAAAAATGAGCAGGTACAGTTGAGAAGAGCCGACACGGAAGAACGCAAATACGACGCAGTTTGCGAAAATCACTAATATTTCTGGAATTTTTTCGAAAGCAGCAGCAAATGGAGAAATGTCACGCGTTTTATACGTTGAAAAGTTTGCTGGATCTTTCGCCCCAAGAAAAAACGTACATGCACTTTTTCCATCACCTATAATTGCCAAAATTCTTCCACCAGTACAAAGCGTAGTAATATCTTTATCAGTGTTTTTTTGTTTTTATGCCAACTACCAGGGGTACTTAATTTGATGCCCTTGCTCTGGCTTTGTAATTGCAGCGAAATGAATTTTTTAGGCCTCGTTCATTTTTTATTACGTGCGATATCTGCTACTACCTGACTTGTCAGAAGAAAAGCCAACTGCATTTTGCTACAAACGATGTCCTTACCACATTCGGTGGTCTGGCCTGCTGGTCCCATGCAATTTGGCAGCACTACGAAACGGTTGATCAAAACTTTCAGTATCTCCCGCGTTGTGCGTCTGGTGTATTAAAACTGCATAATTGTGCAGGTTGTTAATTTCTTGAACGAGGCCATTGATCGCCGCGAGGAAGGCATTATAGTAAAAAACCCGCTGTCCACCTACGCTCCTAACAAAAGAAAAGACAGTGGGTGGTTCAAGGTCAAGCCGGAATATGTTGATGGAGTAGTCGACGACCTCGACTTGGTAGTGATTGGTAAGTGTAAGGTTGGTTTGCTGGGTACGATACTTTCGTATCAGCAGAAATGTTTGAACGCTACGAACTCTTGACGTTGAGGAGAAATATTTGAGGTCAGCTTGCGCAAAAACAGGTTAACATGCGATGAGCGCATGCCGAGGAATTGGGAACGTATACATCCTTAATGAATGGCAGGTTGTGACAACTGTCCACTTTCACTCGAAGCTGTTATGACTTACTAGTCGCTCCCTCCGCAGTGATCAGTGCAATTTCAGGTGGCAGCTTCGGCACCGGCAAACGAGCCAACTTCCTCTCCATGTTCCACGTTGGCGTCGGTGTCAGGGACGCCGATAACCCGCATGCACCGCCTCGTGTGTTCAAGTCTTTCTGTCGCATCGGGTCCGGGTATACGAACGCCGAACTACTACAGGTTCGTGTCGATGCTGTTCGTTTCTGATGTCTGAGGTGTATCGATGAAGTTGCTGCTGCAGCTGTTTTGTTGACAACCTTGTCCGCCTCGTGCTTGTGACATCTTGTCGACTTTTCTCTGCAAAAGAAGAGTAGAAACATGTTTTTAATGCAGCGTGTGTGGACTGTCGTAAAAACAGCCGTCAAAAATTGAATTTATTATACGCAAAAGAACTAAAAACTAACCGAAGTGGAAAAGTAAAAAGTACGATTGCGCAGCTTGACCGGAGTGTTTCATTGCGGTGAAAAAAAAACTACTGCGCGTAAAGAAATTACCGGTTGAATTTCGTCGCTATTTTCATGATTTGTTTGTCACTTTTTTTGCACACGCGCTGTTCGCTCGCAGATAATCCAGAAGTTGAAGCCTCATTTGAAAGTTTTCGAAAAAAAGAAGGTACCGTCGTGGCTGAGAGTGACGAAGGAAAAACCCGATGTGATCGTTCACCCGAAGGACTCGGTTGTGGTGCAGGCGAGTGGAACTGCGGTGGTTGACGGGTTTTGCGAGTTCATTTCTTTGCGGGACGCTGAGGCATCTCACCTGCCGTTAGTGTTGCGCTTAGTTTTGTGGATTCTGAATTTACCGCTGCTGTCTTGCAATGAAACTGAAGAAGTTTTTTATCAGTTTGTGCTCTGTATCAATCGAGAAGTTATGTTGGATCCGACAATTTTTAATTTGAAGTACTGCAATTGCACCAGCCATATTATTTTCCTCGGCCACAGCGTTGAAGTCTTTCAAAATTTCTCCTGCTACGGCCAAGTGATCACCAGTGGCGTAACTGACAGGGGTGCAAGGGGGCGAACCGCCCCCCCTGGCAAGATAAATGCAAGAACTGGGTCCCCTTTAGTTGACATTTTGATATCAGATTGATTTTTTGTGCGTTTTTCGGGGTGTTTTTTTAGCTAATCTAGACATCCACGACATCCAGAAATTCACTATCATTTCTTAACTTTTTTCCGAGTTTTGGCTAGTGGGCCTCCTACGGTGACTGATGGCCCCCTTCAGCTGAACTTGGCCCCCCTGGTTCAAACCTCTCGTTACATCACTGGTGATCAATATCTGTGAATCATAGGTAGAGGCCTTGCGGTGTACATGCCAGTTTCAAATGATCGCCCAATGCTGAAGTCGTTAGTGTGAAAATTGAAAATTGTTTTTGATTAATAATTAATCATTAATTAATATAACGCATCATATGATAGTTTGCATAATTTCGTCATGAGAAGCCGAGCGTCATTTTAATGAAAACCCGCTTGACTTCACGTTTTGTCAACTGTTTCACTGAAGCTGACCAGGTGGCAAATGCTGTCAAGTTTTCTCCCCTTATTACATTTGACTTTTCCTCGTTCTGATCTATGAATTTGACGTATAGGCTTCTTCTTTGTGAATTTTATTCATCCAAAAGTCGAGATCAGCTTTAAAAAAATGTAAACCATTCCAGTGGCTTCGACATGCTAACCTCATGAATCTGGCGGTTTTGTTGCATCATGAAAAAGTGACGACGATAACAATCTCGTTTTTGTGCCAGTTCATGACTAAAACACAAAAATACCGCAATTTTTATAGGTAAAAACGTTATTTTTTTCGTGATTTACATATTTTTAGAACCAGGGCTTTTTTTAAGGAAAATGTTAGGTACCCGGTATGGATCTGTAGGGACCCGATTTCTCTGATTCTAGGGACCCGATTTTCAATACTCGGGACCCAAATCAAAAACACCTTAAAAACCCTGTTTAGAAATATCTTCTCTCCCGAAGTTTCTATTGGTTGTATCTGAATGCTGAACCTCAGCAAGCCTTCGTCTTTCGATGCTTAGTGCCATTTACGCTGAGACGCGTTTGGAGGTTTTCCAAAGTTGTGTCTTAGGTTCTAACCGGTGAAGCGCGCTCATGCAGTGGTGCAACCCAGTGCAATGAGAACCGACATAGCATAAAAACCAAGGCCGTTAAAACACACACAGAGTGGCAAATACGCTCTCTCCGAACCAATGTAAGGATATAACGTCAGACTCTATCAAGCTGCGTGCTAGATTTCTTCACGAAAAAAATCATTAAATAAGGGAAAAGAAAATGTATACGGAGTTCACTGAACTGACCATATCCCCGTAGTACGTGTTAGTTGATTAATTTCATCGTTTTTCCCGGTGTTCGTTGCATGTTAGGCTGATAACGTGCGTCGTTGCTTTTCTGATCTCAGGTAAGAGCGAGCGAGATCCTTCCTTCCAGCGCTTATGCCACAGGCTCTACCTTGCGTTTCCCTCGATTGGTTGGCGTTCGAGATGATAAAGAATGGACAGACGCTCTTGACGAACAGCAGCTCAGTGACTTGATGAAGGTGGCCGACGGTACGTGTTAACCCTGCCTGTTGTTTCCGTTCATGTTATACCATCACTGTTGTTGACACCGGCGCAGTGCGGCTCGCTTCGATAAACAGGATGCGGTTTCAGCGAATCGACGTCGACCAAACGCCTGTTGCGAAACCTCAAACAACAGGTTAGAAAGAACCAGACCGCCCACCCAGCCTGGTTTTTCACCCAACGAGCGATTCTGAGCTAAGTCTTCTTCTGGACTGGTCGAGATTGCTGGCGACATGCGAACTGGACTTGCTTCGTCTCGCAGTCTGGGCATTCGCATAGCTCGTAAAATTTGCGTTCTTGAGGAGTAAAGGCCGGATTACACCACACGCGGAGCGAACACAAAGCGAAGGCCATGCGACCTTTTTTCGCGCGGAGACTCGTTTAGATTGAACGCAAATATTACGTAGCAGGCCAATGTGCTAGTCACGATTCGCGAGGAAGCATCCATTAAAGTAAGCCTCTTGTGTCTCTGAGGAAGTGTTAATGCCGTGAAACTTTGTGCACTGTTGTCATGAGGTTGTATAGCTAGCAATACATCGGGTAGGTTCAGGTACACGCAATCACATATACATATAAATGTGTACCTAACCTACCCTACATAGGAAGTGCAGTGTACACTATCTGAACCATGTCTGGATTGTGTGGTGACGCACTATGTTGGTCACATTCAAAAGTTAGGCCACAATATTGTGCCAGCACCCTTTTGATGAACAGAAAAGTAGGTACCTAATAGAAATTTAACCTTGCAATGACTGGTATCTGACATGCGCATGGGCGTCCGCAGAAATTTTTCCAGGGGGAGGGGCGAATGTCGATATTTTGCTTATCCTTTGCAGGTCGTTGTACATGCAGTGCAAATTTACTTTCACCAAACTCTTTATCCTTTCTTCACCACAAAGGAAGTGCCCTATGTTATGGCAACAGTCACAAAAATGCGTTCGTTGGCAGAATAGCCAGGAATATTACGGACATTTAAGATAGATCACCACGCTTTCTTTAAAAATTGAGCAGATGAATTAGGAAAACCGCCACAGCAAATACAGCTTTGCACTCAGTATTCACTCAGAAATCAGAACTAAACCTTAGAGATTGAGACTTTTTTCCCCATAGACCTGCATAGACATATTCTAGCAAGCCGCGCAGTTTAACACTATGTGAAAAGAAGCCTGCACAAGCATAGTTTGATTAAGCTGGTGGTCAGCACATTGTCGGGGTTAAAGCACTTTTTATCGAACCACGGAACACTTTCTTTCAGGGACGCCGGAACAGCGGTAGGGCAGGGGGCACTAAAAAGTTAGGGCAATGCAAAATTATAAAAAACAAAACAATCGTTACCATTTATGCTTGTTTCTGTTCAGCAATGATGTTGACCTCAAAAATAATACCAGAAATAATAGAAAACCATTCTGAAATTTCTTGGTGCCCTGCTAGCTGCAATAAATTTGTTTCAATTCGATCTTGATAAACCATGAAATTACCTTTTGGGCCATGATAACCAAAGTTTGCCGATCACTGTAGGCTATTCACTCAGGCACATTGGTCACACTAACAATGGATTTTTCAAACTTGTGGAAGTATTGTTGCAGATTCACTCAGGCTTCTTTTCATCCAGTATAAAACTACGTGGCTTATCGCTGTATTACCTACCAAAGATGTCTCAGTGCAACAGTCACATGCCGCAAAACGCATCCTAACGTAACTTGAAGGTAACATTTGAAGATTATTGTCGTGCTATTGTTACGCAATAAAGAACAAGAGCAGAATAATCCGCTCGCAAGTATCGCAACCTGCCTTTGCGGGCCAAGGAGCAGACATGAGCTCATCCCTGTGTGACACTAGAACAGTGAACCTGGCTCATGTGGAGTGTGTCAGCGGCAAATAAAGTGTTATTGCAAAAATTCAATTATGTAATCGGAATTAAGCTGCTGACTTCAGGTTTGCTAGAAATTTTTGGTTCTTAGTCGCAATTTCCAGGGGGGTGCCCGTTTTGCCCCCTCTTCAGACGCCCACGGACCAGAAAATGAGCACGGATTAGGACTGGATCAGGGCTGAAGCCAATTTTGGCCGGATCAGGACTGGATCGAACTGCAATTTTTTTCAAATTTGGCGGATCAGGATTGGATCGGACTGAGGAAATTTTTGTTGTTTTAATGTGATTATTCTGAAAATGTACAAATGTACAAGTTAGTTAGCGCATGGAGCAAGTTTAGTAGCAACCGAAATTTTCGCGTGTAAATCCACGAGCAAGCAAAGAGAGCCACGCCAGCTGGTAATAAGGACAAATGAGCTCAGGCGCTGACGAAATAATCCGGTTTGGAGCGCATGTTGTCCAACTCGTGATCTTGATGGTGAAACTGGAGCGAGGATCTTGTGTGGATGGGGATTATGTCACGATTCCTACGTCACAGCACAGAAATTCCTTTGGGAAGGGAGTCGACCTGATTTTGAACTGACTAGTTTGTGAAGTACCATTAGCTAGAACACGCCTGCACGTAGTCATGGGCGTCGGAAGGATTTTTTCCAGGGGGGGGGGCCAAAAGTGGTGAAATTTGGTTTTTACCCC
>JGI24021J15306_10013080_pt1 | contig 10313 bp, 4 predicted proteins | sample Ectturendosymbi1_FD_15306 | JGI IMG/M metagenome (IMG submission 15306) | reverse complement strand
CAATACTGTACATTTACTCACGAAAGGCCTTCGGTGCGAACATGGGGGTGCCAAACCCTGTTTTCTTGTCCCGGACGCCGTCTAACCTCGGTACGCCCCCGGTTTCGAGGATACTTACGGTATTTTTCTTAACTTGTAGGAGATATTTTGCAACATAACGCAGGATGTAAGTAAAAAATTGGTTTGCCTAATACGTCATAAGTTTGACCAGAGCCGGCCTTTAGCCGATTGCTTCCAATCAGGCCCCGCGCCTAAGTGGACCTGCGCTACGCCTACTAACCTACGCAGATTTACACTTTCTATCGAAGCTGTTCGCGTAGTGCCAGCGCCGGCCCACAGTATTTTTAGGCTTACCGTTCGTTGCCAACGAAAATAAAATTCGTTGTGTTATCGTAACAATGGTTATTGTTATCCGGTAACGTGGACAGTCTCTTTCGGGGATTTTGTCGCTAATTTGGAACTTGGAAGCTCTACTTGTTTCTTGAGCATCAGTATCAACCTGTGTTGGACTGAAGATGCCGTATTTCATCAGATTCATCAGATGCCGTATTTCATCAGATTCATCAGACAGAAAACACTGAAGATGGACTGAAGATCAGTCCCTTGGACTGAAGATGCCGTATGGCGAAATCGATTTCCATTAAATAACATCAATGCGTGCTGATTTTTGTTACTGGTGCAGTGTGCACAGACAGTGCTTAATTTGGAACTTTTGACACTTATTAGGGATTTTCGGAAAAGTTTGAAAATGTGCAAAAAGGAATCATTTCAGGTTATTTTGCAAATAATGTTTGTTTCTATTTTTAAGACATATCATGGTGCTTCGATTTTATGCTGCACCACCACACATTTTGGGAATTTTTATGTAAAACGGGGATTTTTCGGTACTGCTTTTGGAATTTTGGGAGCTGCATTTGTGAGAGCCCCGAACGTAAAGCCTAGGTTTTTCAATAGCATCTAGTTAAGGCAGAGTTGGTTTAAGCTTTGAACTGCTTTCTGTTTCAATTGTTAGTTTTTCGTAAATATGGCAGGTCATGTTTCAAAAGTTTCTGCAAGATACGGTTCGATAGTTGTTGCTACCGCAATGGTTACTGCTACTTGTCTTCTGAAAATTAAGTTTAGTTAGTAACTGCAAATGTGTGCTGCTTAGTCAGTCTGTAGCGTTATTCATTTTAATTTCGTACAAATCTGATGAGACAACTTGAGATTAGCGAAAACCTTTGCAGTGCACCTAGTTTTAATTATGCCAACTGAATGGCTACCACAGGTGTGCAAAACTAACGGTTCTTTAAAAAGTATCAAAAAATAACGGTTCCACAAAAAGTAACAAGTACGGGCACATATGGTTTGTGAACAAATGGAAGAATTTAAAGACCGATTCTGCCAACCGACGTTCGCAAACCCGTGATATTGTTTGAATTTATCGCACACAATAACACGTACACCTCTTTCCATGTTTATTGCCCTCAGGATTTACATGACCAACCCAGCGACCGTGGCATCCAGAAAAATAAGTTTTTTTCAAACTAGAATAATAAGACATATTAATGCAAATACAAAAAACAGGACAACTCTTTTGTTTGCATTTTCCAGAAGAATGAAGAACCTATGGAAAGCATCACTAATGGAAACATATTTGAGATCTTCAATCCAACATGAGCGCCTAAATATTTTGGCGGTTTTATCCCCTGAATCCAAAATTAGCAGAGGCTACATTAATCCGAGTTTGTTAGTAACAAATGTTCCTTCAGTCTCGGGCACCTCCATAGCTGTCGGGCCCCGGAACAATGTACCTGCTAGACTCCCTCTCATAGGCCCTGGTGTTACAGATATGTCTGTAGAAGTGTCTACTGGAGATGTGAAACTGGGCGACATGCCCCCAGNTACACCTAGCTTGGTATTGCCCCTTCAGGCCTCGNTCTNTAACATCAACGATATCTATCATTGTGACTTGATGCCCCCCTCAAAAATTTCTGCACACGCCANTGAGTGGGTCCGGCTAAAGTGCTTCCAATCGGGCCCCGCACTTGCTAAGACCGGCCCTGAGTTTGACACTGGCAGCAAAAAAATTACACCTNGTATGTACTTAACCCTAGGACTACCATACGGGTCAATTGACCCTTTTGCGATTTTCATTTCAAATTTTAAGAAAAAAGTGTGAAGCTACGAACCTCAAATGTTTGGACTTTTATTATTTTTGTGTCTTGAGCAAACCACCAAGTCGACAACAAATTTATTTTCAAAACCAGTGTTTCACGATGGAAAAAGGTTAATTACCATACGGGTCAATTGACCCTTAAGCTGGGAATGTTGAGCTATCCAATTACATTTTGAAACAACTTTTGCACACTGGGCCAGAACACGTTCCACACACAAACTTTGAACAGTTGCAACATTTTATTCTTGTTTTGTTTGACTGGCAAATTCGGAATTTGGTTCTTTTATGGAGTGTCATACCTCAGCAGCTCCTTGAATGCGTTTCAGATGCAATATATGGGGTCTTTAAATGCCTTACACTTTCTCTCTGTTGAGCACAGATTTTCTGCCAGTTTGATAATAAATTCCCTTTTTCAGTTGCTACTTGCAAATATTGCAAATGATGCATACATCCAGCACCACAATGTCCAACTGGTTGAACAATGCAACAAATGGCTATCTTCGGGGTGCTGCCTAAGTAGAGCATGCATGGAGTGTTTCATCAGCTGTATCCACACCACCCTTACTAGCGTTGAAGTCCAGTCGAGTCCGGAAAGACAGGTCGTCCTTATTATGTTTCCCACAATTTTTTTGGAAGTCCATCCCATACATTTAAAACTCCACAAAGAAAACACAGGACAAAGAACGTTTCGAACACTTCTTTTCTGAGAGAGAACTCGCTATCCCCATGTCGACGAGCTTCAGTAATCGTGAATTCCAAATTATGGTCACCGTGTTGTGATCCCACAGCCTTGAAACACGTCTTTAGCATCGTCTACAAGCGGAGGAGTGAATTGTTTTTTACCTGGCTTTGTATTCATTATATTTCGTTTACTTGCACGTCCATCTTGTAGGCAAAAATAACGTAGCCAAATGACACCACCTCTTTTGATTACTTGATCTCTGTCTGCCAAAGTATATAAGTACCCAAGTTTCGGAAATGTTCTTCCACAGTATCTTGCTTTCTATGAAGCTTTTCGTCGACCTAACACATTCCTGGCTTGAGCTCATCAAATTCTATTTCACGGGAGTCTTTATCAACTTGAAGAGCTGTAGGCACTTCATGTGCATTTTACCTTAAATTTTTGCAAGACTAGATATAGCAGATAACTGCACAGCATAAACTAGAGCAAACCTTTGGCCAAATAATATCACAAAAACTGCGAACCTGCGTTTGAGATAAACAACCATAGGATTCCTGTGAAAAACAGCTACAAGGCCACTATCGAGCGCTCAAATATGGGAGATTCTGGATACTTGCATACTGCGGCTTGTGGAAAGTTGCTGGCTGTCTTCGAGAGGCCTCTTGAACAAGTTGATCCACAAACCTGAATTCTTGCTTCGTGTATTTGATGATAACCTCCTTGTCTTCACGTACTTTTTGGTGTTCACAAGCTAAATGACGGTAAGTACTCCGAAATAGGTTAGACGGGTGGACATGTCCTCCCCAACTTTTGGACATAGAGAGACACAAAATCTTTTGTCCCTCAGAATGTTTTGTGGTATCAATATGGTTGTATAAATTTCACTACCAAAATTGTGCCAAGGAATTTTTTAAGTCTATTGATGCAAGGTGCCGTATGTTTGGAAAAATTTGAATACTATCCCGATTTACATGACAAAAAAACGGTATGATTTAGGCGTACTTTTTGGCCATTGTGCCAGTCAATGGAATCCCAGAGACATGTTTATAAATTGGAATTGCATTATGTTGCTGCCAATTATTTGAACCTCAGAGAGACATGTTCACAAATTCTACTTTTTAATGTAATGTTTGTTTTTTGAAGAATAATTGAAGTGTTTTATCTACTTTTTCAAGAACACTTCAAGCGCTAAAACTAAAGTTTGGTAAAACCTACTTGATAAAGACGTAAATCAAATACCTAGTTATCATTTCTACGGACTAGCACAGCACTCTCTGCAAATGCCACAACACCAGGGATGTAGCCAGTGGGGCAGTGGGGTTAAAATATATCGTTTCCATAATTTGCCAATTTTACAAAAAGGTTGTACTACGGTTGAGTGAAGATGGTGACGTCATCGAAACGTAACCAAGAGAATTATATTTGCGTGATGATATGCATAATAACATGCATACCACACAAAGTTTGTTCTCCCAAAAGGTTTCTAGCAAACTCGGCCCCTGCCGCAGCACCACGTTTGGGCAGTTTGCATCCACAATTTCGCAAGGCAGTGAAATCAAAGAAGGGCACAGCCACTGCGCATGCGCAAAACGAGCAGCGAACTCATTGTGACGTTACCACAGGCAAAAGTCACACTTCAAAATTCATTTATATGAAAGAGACGCGATAACTAGTGCGCTGTGTGCGAAAAAACCATTCAAATTCAACTCAGGGGACAATTGACCCCATTGGCAATTCTTGAAGAAAAAAATCTCAGTACTCCTAGGGCTAATAACTTCAACCGTTTGGACGCGTTATCACAAACGTACAAAGTAGGCCCATTCACCCATGCTTACCGGATGCTATGTAATTCTTGTCGGTCAAAAACAGTGTTTTCATTTCAGAAAGCCTTCAGAAACTGAGTGATGTTCCTGCAGCTAAGAACGGCTGGTTGTGCTTCTGATTTAGCAATGAAGCATTACAAAGTTTCTGTATCGATACTAAGGACGTTTCAATATTGCTTTTTCAGATTCTTCTTCCTCTACTTTCGTTTGAGCGATTTCTACTTTTATCCACTGCTTGGCCGCGCTAGATTTCGGGGCAGGTGTTGAGCAGCCATTCGGTTGTCTCATCGCCCGGAACCGTCAGGCCATGCAGTCCGCGGGGAGGTCGATGGATTGGACTTTGGAGGACAACATGGTCGACGGTTTGTTCTTCTGCGCCACACTCACAGGCCACAGAGGAGGCCATACCCAATTTGTACAAGCAGGAGCGGAAACGTCCGACACAGGTGGGGAGGCGGTTAAATCAGACCCAGGCTCTTCTTGGAGGGTAATTCCAAGGGGTTGTGTACCGGTGTCTGGAATTAAAGTGCGGAGTCTTGTGGGGTTGTCCGCCCGCTCCGCGTTCCATTGATGATCTGTGCACTGCGCCACACGTATGTTGTTGTTGTCAGAGGAGCTGATGAGTTGCTGCACGGCGGGTACAAATGGGCGCCTCGATTTGAGGCGCCGTGGAATTGCACTCGATGGACGGGTGAACACTGAGTGGAACAGGTGTCCAGGCTTCATGCCACGGCGTGCTAGAGATAGTGTGGATCCACTGCGACGAAGCTCAGCAGGTGAAATACCTGCGAGGATTGGAAGGTTGTCTGCTGGTGTATGACGCTGGCATCCAGTCACAATTCGCAAGGCGTCGTTGATGGTGGAGTCAGCGAGGTGGGTATGAGCACTGCGGCACCAAACAGGAGCGCAGGACTCTGCAGTCGAATGGACCAGGGCTAGGGTGGCTATTCGCAGAGTTGTTGCTCCAGCGCCCCAGCCGGAGCCAGCAAGCCGCCTCAGGAGAGCGACGCGTGATGCTAGCTTCTTGCGAAGTGACTCGAGTTGTCGACAATACGTGAGCGACTTGTCCAACGTTCCTCCGAGGTATTTGAACTCGGAGTAGAAGGCAGAGTTTCGGTAGACGTTGGTAAACATCCCCAACGCGAGCAAGTGCGAAATACCGCGAAGAAAGACGAAGTCACAAATGCCTAGGAATAAAACCACCGCTAGCGCTGAAGCTAGGAGAGCGTTCCTTCAGCCTAAGTGTGCATGGGTGTCGGCAGAAGTTTTTCCAGTGGGGGCAAGGTCGAAATTTTGCTTATCGTTTTCAGGTTGCTGACGATGCAGTGCAAATTGACGTTCACAAAACACAAAGAAAATGCCCTGTGTTACGGCAACAGTCACGAAATGTGCTTCATTGGCAGCATTAGCCGGGTATATTACGATCGTTTACACAATACAGTAGGCTAACTGCAGATTTTCAAAGCGGGACTGTTCGTTTCAAAGAAGCATTACCATGGTCTTTAACGAAACCGGAAATTGTGACTTTATTTGACTTAGCAAGACTTGTCGGCGTTGCTTCGAAACAAGAGCTGCAAATGTCTGGGATCCAGAACCGTCGCCAGAAAGTCTTCAATAGGGGGCTTTACGTTTGTGCGGGGCGGCTTTACGTTTTTGCAGGGGGATTGACATTCAAATTTGACAAAAATTCCAGTGATTTACACTGTTTCATGTTTCAATTTGGGGGGGGCTTAGAGCTTTGTTTCGGGGTGCTAAGCCCAGCAAAGCCTTCCCTGTGGCGACTAGACTGCTGGGATCTCCTCAAGAGCTGCAAACGTCTGGAAACTCACTCAGAAATCAGAACTAAACCTTAACAAATAAGACGTAATCCAAACGTGCATAGACCTATTCTAACAAGTCACGCAGTTTTGTACTGTGTGAAAAGAAGCCTACATAAACGTAGTTTGATTAACCTATTCACTCAGGCACGTTTGTCCATGGACGCCGAAGAACGGGGCATTGTTTCCCCTGCCCTTTAAAAAGTGGGGCAACGAGGGCAGATGTGCTTTTTCATAACAGCACTATGGGTAATCTCATGGTTTCTGAAGATAAACTTGAAACAAAGTTATTGCAGCTATTCGCGCATCAAAAAGATCAGAATAGTTTTCTATAATTTCTGTTATTATTTTTGAGGTCAACATTGTTGCTGAACAACAATAAGAATAATAGGAAACGAGTTTTTTGGTTTTTATAAGTTTCCATTGCGCTCAACTATTTTCTGCCAACCCCCTGCCCTATCGCTCCTCAGTGTTCCCACATTGGTCACACTGACAGTCTCATACTAACAATGGGTTTTTCAGACTTGTGGAAGCATTGCCTCAGATTCACTCTTGGTTCTTTTCACACAGTATAATACTGCGCGGCTTACCGCTATCAGCAGTCACTGCCTCGCAGCAATACCTGCCAAGACGCCTGCTTTCAACCACTGCCTTAACTGACGGGGTCAGGAGTACAAACAAAACTACTGGCAAACAAAATGCAAAAACTGGGTCCACACATAGTATTCTTTCGGTTTTCAGTAGGTTGTTGCTTTTATGCGTTTTTGGGGTGTTTTCTGGTGATTTTGTGTTTTAGTATGGACGTGCATATCGATCCTTATTCACTATCATTTTACAACTATTTTTCTGAGTGTTGGCTAGCGGGTTCCCATTCAATTAAAATTTCCCACACTAGGTCAAGCCTCTAGTTACGCCACTGTGCATTACCTGCCAATATGTCTGCGTTATGCAGTCACATGCGGTAAACCTCCCGTAATTAAAGATTTGTTGCCATGTAATTGTTACGCAATAAAGCCCCAGCGTAGAACAATCCGCTCGCAAGTTTCGCAACCTGCCTCTTCAGGCGAAGGAGCGGATATGGGCATGGGCGTCCGCAGAGGGGGGCAAAATGGGCATTTTCCCCCCTGGAAATTGGGACTAAGAACCAAAATTTTTTTGAAAACCTGTAGTGAGCACTTAATTCAGATTAATTGACTTACTTCTTGCAATGACAGTTTGTTTGCCGATATCAGTGGCGTAGGGAGGCGGGGGTGCAAGCGCACCCCCAAAAATTTTGATATGGTGAAAATCCGGGCAAAATTCCTGAAAATTGGCAAAATCCGCAGAAATCTGGGCAAAATCAGTGAAAACCTTGGCAAAACCACAGAAAATCTGGGCAAACTTCCTGAAAATACTGCAAAAATGGCGTCCAACGTGCTTTGGTTTGAAAAAAATGGCCCCCAACGTGTGCAGAATCACATGAAAACTTTTTTTTATTTCAAAAACGGTCTTCATGAGAAAAATTCGCACAAAAAGTGGTCCAAAATTTTTTCAGGCAGGTTTGAGGAAATTCGGGCAAAAATCCTTCGCGCCCCCAAAAATTTGCCTGCTCCTACTCCTGTGGCCGATATGAACTGCTCATTGCACAAGAGGCAGGTTTATTCTTGTGGTGTCATGTAATGATGATATTGCAGTTCATTCATGTCCGTTTTTTGCTCTGCAGAGGCAGGCTGCGAAACTTGCGAGCGGATAGTCGTTCGTCCTAATTGCGTAACAATAGCACAGCCTCAAATCTTCAAACGTTATCCTACTTCAAGTTACGGTGGTGGGGGTTTTGTTGCATGTGACTGTTGAACGCAGAAATCCAGGAAGGTGATGAAATGCAGCACATAGGTGTAGAAGGCAAATGTTTTGGGGTGCGAAGGATTTTGGCCGGAATTTTCCCAAACTTGTCCGAAAAAATTTTGGGCCACTTTTTGTGCGAACATTTTCTCAAGCAGGTCTTCTTTTGGAATGACCTCCAAAAAGAGGTCTTCATATGATTCTGCCAACGTTGGGCGCCATTGATGTCCAGATTTTCAGGAATTTTGCAGAGGTTTTCACAGATTTTACCCGGATTTACACAAATTTTGCGCGAATTTTCAATGATTTTGCCGCGATTTTGAACATATCGAAAAGTTTGGGGTGCGCTTTCACCTCCGCCTCCTACACCACTGATGCAGCAATACAGTGACTGCCGATAGCGGTTAGCAACATAGTTTTATACTGTTTGAAAGAAACAAGAGGGAAAATGTAGCAGTGCTTCCACAAGTTTGAAAAATCCACTGTTGACGTGAGACTGTGAGTGCGACCATTGTGCCAGAGTGAATAGATTAATCCAGGGGTGTGAAATTAATTTGGTGCGGGGGTAATTTGAAGAAGGTCGCATTTAGCTGAGGGCGTACCTACCTTCTAATCATCAGAAGAATCCAATGGAAATAGAAGCAAGTCTCCGTTCAAGATTTGGGCTAAGTTAGAGGAAATTTCAGCATTGTTGATTTTTTCTTGAATGCTTGCGGGCCACTGAAAACGCTAAGGCGGACCGCATGAGGTCCAAGGGTCGCCCATTCCTGGCTTAATCAAAATACACTTATTCAGGCTTTTTTAACACAGTACAAGACTATGTGACTTGTTGGAATACGTCTTATCCGTTCCGGTTTATTTCTGGTATCTGAGTTAGTTCTTAGAGACGACTGCAGCTCTTGCCGAGACTCCAGAATCTGGAGTCCAGGTGTTTGCAGCTCTTTTTTCGAAGTGACGCTCACAAGTCTTGCTAGATAAATTAACGCAATAATTTATGGTTTCTTTAAAGAGCAGGGCAATGCTTCTTTGCAAAAATTGCCCTGCTTTGAAAATCTGGCGATAGTAAACTCTATATTCTTGATATACTTGGCTATTGCTGCCAAAGAATTGCATTTTTGTGACTGCACCCGTAACAAGGGGCGTTTTTGTGGTGTAGAAAACCGGTCCGTAGCTACGGGGTGGCATTCGGGGGCAGTGCCACCCCAAATACTTTTGTGCGTCTCCAAATTGTGTTTTGTCCAGTAAAACTTTTTTAAACACATAATTTAAAAAATCTTGTCCCCTAAAAATGTATTCTGCCACCAAACCTTAAAACCTGGCTACAGGCCTGGTAGAAACGGGAAAAGTGTGTTGTGAAAGTCCATTTGCATTGCATCGTCAGCAACCTGAAAGTATGAGCCAGCCATATCCAACCCAAATGGCTTACTGAGCCAAATATTATGTCACTATCTTAATCAGGGCCGCACGTTTTATGACATACTAATGGGGGCCATGGCTTACTTTGATCTTGGCAAATTAAATTTAGCTCAACCAATTGTACTGAAAGCCTTCGTATCTACTGTAACTGCAATATTAACAGACGTGTTAAAGAGGCACTGAATACCACCTACATCAGAAACGTCAAATTCACGATTATCAAAACAAGGACAGGTTATCAGAATACATCATACTTTTACTACAGCGACAACCTAAACTAGGCCGCACAAAACATTCGACTGGGCCGCATGCGGGACGCGGCTTGGACATAGCTGGTATAAGCAAAATGTGGACGTTGCCTCCGTGGAAAAATTTCTGCGGACGCCCATGGACGTGGGTACAGTAAACGGCAATCTTATCACTGAATGAATCCAGAACAGTGAACCACGCTCTTGTCCGGTGTGAGTGTCATACCAGCAAATTAACCGTCATTGCAAGAATTAAGTCAACTAGTCGGTATTAAACTGCTGACGTCAGATGTTCTAGATATTTTTGGTTCTTAGTTTGAATTTCCAGGGGGTAACCAAATGCCCGTT
>JGI24021J15306_10013077_pt1 | contig 10313 bp, 6 predicted proteins | sample Ectturendosymbi1_FD_15306 | JGI IMG/M metagenome (IMG submission 15306) | reverse complement strand
AACAGTGCATAATAGTTAGTAAAAGTCTTTTGCTCTGGGTATAAAATGTAATATGGGTAATGCGGTTATACGGTAAATTGAAGTAAAATGTATTGCAGGCAGAACCAAGCCACCAGAAGAAAATTGTTTAGAGTTATCAAATTAAACATTTAATGTTTTCACACATTCAAAAATATTCGTGTATGCTAGAGAGCAAATGCGTCAAAAGCTGTAGATCGCTGCAGCACCGCAATGGTGTCACAAGATTTAAGCAGGTTGAGAACCAGTCGCGCAATCATGCTTGCGGAAAAGAACTTGCTGTCAATGCATGCTGAGAACAGAAATTCGCTATTTTGTGTCTAGAGGCTACAGCATCCCACTACTTCATACACTGGTTTGATGCGACCAATTTTTGTNAACAACCAAACGATGTAATATTTAACGGAGATACTTCATTATTTGACAGTTTCCNCTGTAACAACGTTACGTAATTAAATCAAACCACTTGGTTTANGTACACCAATCAATAAGAACACAGAGTATATTTCTATTATCCGAGTTATACACATTTCTTATTTCTTATACTCCTCCGAAAAAAGTGCCAAACACGTTTTATTTTTTATTTCTAAAGGANTNCTTGACCAGATTTCTATTGCACTATGTTTTATCATTTTAGCACCTGAGTTCGAACGTACTTTTGGTAAAGCAAATTGTAGATCGCTGTCAGAGCGGTTGTTGTTACTTGTTATGCAACAATGAATCGAAAAAGATGCAACAACGAATCAAAGAACAAGTGTTTGCATCATCAACCAAAATTCACGAATCTTTGAGAGGAAGTTAAGGCGAACGCTTTGGTGCTTACTGAAAAGGGATTTTTGAGCTCATGCCATTCATTACAGGGGGAGGAAGAAGGTCGACCTCTGGATGACACCATCTGTGGTTGATTACAACGTCGAAAGATTCAGTTGCTTAGGAAAGGCAATTGGCAACTACGGCCACCAGCGCAGAAGGGAGTTGAAAAATCACGAACTACCTGGGCTCGGGCCCTGACCACAGCTTGTCCTTATTTTTTTATTTTTTGCTTGGGTCACTGTGTGCGCACAGAACTTACACATAGTTGAACAAGCGCGAAAGAAATCAAGTGCTCAAAGGCATACTTTGCATTTTTCAGCAATCTCCTTGTTTATCGTAATGATACTTGTCTGTTAAATTGGCTTGTTTTATCTTTTGTTAAACGAAAATAACACCGAAATCAATTTATTGCAAGCGGAACGTTTGGTAACTTAATTTAAAAATGGCTGGTGACATTACCCAAAGTAAAATTAACTATACTACAACAACGTTGATTGCAGAGTTGATAGCATATGAATGCATAGCTTTTAAATATTAGAAACAGTTTTGTTGAACATGAAGTTGGTGACAATCGCAGCAGCTTTGATCGTGATTGGTTATTTTTCTTCAGTTCAAGGTAAGAATACCTTTCAAAACATGAATTAAACTTTTACTTTCATTTTAATCAATACTTGTCCAATCTTCAGATGTGAACAAACGAATGATAATTTTCAATACTGATCATGCATCAAACCAGACGTTCAGTAGCACTTTGCCAAACCCATGCCCTTTGAAGCAGGGGTGCGGCTAGCGCTTCAAACAATGACGCAGTTTCAATGTTGGTGCGAATAGTGGTTCGTTTTACCGCCGACCTTGTGTTAACGGGAACACAACCTCGAATCATAAATTTGCCTGAGGCTTTTAGCAACAACTTTTACGTACATTTTAGTTCATCAAAATTAGACCAAGGCGTTCAACACATTTACGTGCTTTACATCAAAACTAAGCTTCCCAATCGAGACATGGCATCTCCAAATGGCACCACAGGCTTCATCGAGTGTTGAGCAGGAATGAGTTTCTAAAGAACCGCTGCACACGAACATGGGAACTTGCGCTTGCAACCTCAAAACATTTCCATGCCCTGGTGTGTGTTTCGGTTAACTTCGAACTCTTGGTAATACTGTGCGGTGTAAGTAAATTGATGTNCATATTGCAAAAAGTAACATAAAATGTTGAAAAATTCTGAACATCGCCTCCCTCGACTCGCTTGCGGAAAAATAAAAATGTTTTCAACCAGATGACATCTGCTACAAAGCTGTGCGGCAAACAGGAGACTCTACTTGAAGACTACGAAAGCAAACAAGCGAGTTGATAGAATCATAAAGAAAAACACGTTGGCCCAATTGCAGCACCGCGCGAATTAACTGCGTTGCAAGTGGTTGGGATAAAAAATCAAGAAATTTTGAACAAACACCCTACGACATATAAATTATTAGCTGATATGTGAAACCACAGCCAAGATTGCTCTCCTATCAAATGCAAGCAAAAATCGGGGACACTGTGAGGGGATATATGGTGGGATATGATAAACAACATTAATGAAAGTTTACCCCCTCATGAAATCACGCTTAGTGACCACATTAATGTTTCACGTAAAAATAGTTTGCAGGGGTAAAATTCACTGAATTTTCGTCTATATAATGCCCCGCCAAGGATTTCGAAAGCAACATTGTAACCAAATAACTAGGCACGCTGAAACAGTGGAAAGACAAGGAAACATGAGAAAATTGGGGGCGCCATTTCAAGTTGAACACAAAAATTTTTTTTGAAAGAAACGATTGGTTTCGGTTGTATATTTGTATTCAGTTACACTTGTGTTTTTGCATTTCCTGCTTTCGGTTTATAAAAGTTTCTTATTCGCGCTGATTACGTCGTAATTAACTTTTCACCTTGTTTCTCAAACTGCTGATTTCCATAGTTGGTGGTTGCGACAAGAAAAACAAATGCGACCTGGGGGTTATTGTTAATACATAGGTTTTAATTGCACCCACAACCTGTATTTTTACTGTGTAAACACTTGGTGCAAATATAGAGGTTTTGAAACTTTATGTTGTTTTAATATTAGACAAAGTTGTCTGGAGTGCGTTGCAGTCGTGATGCCTCAATTCAGATCCCTCTGAACAAACTTTGAATCACTATTTTTGGCTTTATGCATGTTGTTAAGTTTTAAGTTGGCATTTCCAACGTAACAATCTAACCGTAAAAGTGTCGAACACTTCGCGAATTCAATGCAAAACCACGTATTTCGGCATCATTGCAAATAACTATCACTCGCAAAGTGGAAGTTTGTCACAATTTCAATTACTGGGTGGGACTGTTTTTATTGATAAGTCCACCGCCTCTCTGCGAGTTTTGATCTCCTGAAAAAACAACAAAAGTTTTCTGTCACATACGTTGTTCTCACACCCAGAAGCAAACCAACTGTAGCCGTTGCGAAGCTGATTTCGCAAAATTGTTGATTCAATCAAACGAAATCCAGACAATGGTCGTACTGTTTGTCAAAGCATACAGAGCCAGGTTTACAGTACAGTGAAGTAAAGTGCAGTGAAGTAAAGTGCAGTGAAGTAAAGTACAGTGAAGTAAATTACAGTGAAGTAAAGTACAGTGAAGTAAAGTGCAGTGAAACGCAGCAGAGAATTTCGCGAAGGTTTGCATGCATGCGAAATCGGGGTTTCCCCGAAGCCAATAATTCATTTTGGTGGCAATAAATTCTCTTATTACTGCGTCACTGGCCGTGCGAATTGTGGTCCAAGGTGATACGTAAGAAATGTCGGCTTTAGAAGTTTAGTTTCAAAGAAGAGATGTCACTCAGTTAAAATTACTCCAGGTTAATTTGCTCATTTCAAAGCAATGTTTCGAATTGGAAATAGCTAGAAAGTGTCACATGTGGGCGGACCCAATACTGGCTGAACGAAATGTTGGCGATGAGTTGACATTTTGTTTGTTTAATGTTTTAAGCTCTTGCAGGCAGTCCCACCAGCACTGACACAAGCTTTCACACTGTATTTTTGAGAAATGTTCGTAGAATAAAAGCGGCTTCACACAAAATCCGGTTGCGGATTACGAACCGGCTTATGATCAACGGCAGTCTTCACACATGCAGCAAGAACACCATCACCGTGCTAAGACTGCCGTTGGCCATAAGCCGGTTCGCATGCCACAACCAGATTCTGTGTGAAGCCATCTTTATAGTTGAATTATTCGCAATTCCTGCAAGATGTGCAGACTGCATTTGCTCAATATTGGGTAGGGTTCTTCGGTGAAAGTTTGCTGCAACCCATTCGTGGAGAAATTTTATTCATTGTGCAGATCTACGGGAACGCCTTTTCTTTTCATACGTGGCATTAGGTTTCGTCTGTGCTAAAAGATAAAAGGCACCGCGTGGCGATATATTCCGTTTATCGTTGGATAAAATTGTATGCCAAAAATGCAAGTTTGAAAAAAGTAAATCTGTATCGGACGTAGGCTACTAGTTGGCTAAGGCCTCTAGACGACCGACAACAATCATACTTTTAAAAATCGGTTAAAACAGCTTAATTCCCCATCTAAGTACAGCTGGCAGGTTGGTCCTCTAGCCTAAGCAACCGTAACCTAGCCAACCATTGAACTTGATAGCGCACCAAGCCCATAGGTGGGTTATTTCAGTGCTGTGCACAAAGCTTGCAAGCTCCAGCGCCAGGACATCAGAAAAAATCCCACTTCATTCAGCTTGACGAAACATGAAAGGCTCCCGGGGCATTGCAAAGTTTAGCTGAGCTCCGTGAAATTCAGCCGCTTGAGCTTAGTCGAATTATGTGAAGCTTCATTTTGGAGAAAATAAAAGCAACAAGGAATCGCTTTGACTTTACTACGCCTCGTGTACACTGGCGTAAGCCAAGCTGCCCGAGTTGTATCAGCATCATACGCGTGAGCAAACCCCGCACTCCATTCCGGTCGGTTATAATATCGCGCTATCTGCGTCTCTTAGCATTCACAAAAATAATGTAAACCTTGTAGTTGCGTCATTCCTAAATGTTTTGCTTTTTTTGGGATGAACAGTTTATGTGTCGAGAATGGGTGAAGGTGAGATACAGCTTTAAAATAAATCATGCATGATTGCTTTTTCGTTGACCACTGGTGTGGGGTTTTCCATGGGGGACCAATAAACCGATTCGTTTTCCTTTGCAGACTCCGAAAGATTCCTGGAACTTGTGTGGACAGGAGAATTTAAAAATGATCTCTGATTGAAATTCATTAGTAACGCTTTCTCTCAGGGGACAGGGACACGCTCAATCGGTGTATAACATAGGTTTACAAAATGCGTCACACTTGCAGCAACCAAAAGGACTAGACACAAAATAATTTGAAATCAAGTGTGAGTCATGCCAAGAATTGAAAATCTGCATGATCCTACAGTATGTTGGGGAAATGTGAAAAACTGGCATCAGCGTGATTGCAAGGCTGTTTAATCCGAGCAGTATTACCAGCTCGCTGCCAAAGAAGTTGCAACGTTGATGACAAGCTACAAATTCCATAAGTCTCTGCCTTTTCTGCCGCGATTAAGAGTCTGCTTGCAGCCTAGAGTACGGCTTGGGACCTCAATAACACACGTAGGTCTCTATGGGGATTTTTAAATGAGGTTGCAGGCTTAAAAATATATTTGCATGCAGAAGAATTGGATGAGAGTCACTTTATAGTTATGTCCTGTCGAGGCATTGAAACTGCAGTCTCGGAATAATTTCCTTTGACCATCCGGATCCTCCACCATGTATATTATGCATCAGAGCGGCATGAATATGACATTTGTTTATGAAACTTTGCTCGAGAACACAAAATCCCGTGATATCCAAAACGATCTAATTTTTTCCACAAGAATTTTTACTTTTGAATGTTATCGAAACTGTTTGAAAAACATATTTTATCTTTGATAACAAAGCGGACCTGAACCTAATTGCGAAACAGACCGTTTTAAACTGATTTGTCCTTCAGCTTGAGTTGCAATACAGTAGATAAATAGTTATTATATATTCAGTGCACTTATGATTTGCACTAAAAGCCATTAAATTAACTCAATGCATGAAAACCGTACTTTTTAAATATCATGCTTTGATATTTGCATTATGTTTTTGGAACAAATTTTTCAAAGCTGAAAATTTATGGGAATAATTAACTCTAGATTTTCTTTGATGTCTTGAACATTTCACGCTACAGTTCTTGAAAATGTACAATTAGTTAAGTTTCTGCATATTTGTTTTTAGGCTTTCGTTTTTATAAATTGTGGATTTTAACTATATAGTTTCTCACAGATTGGAACGGTTTACATAGCTTTTACTTCCCTGTGCAGGTTTGGAATGCACTACAAGGCGCAGAATAACTGCAGCAGGTATAGTTTTGATAGACAAGAAAGGAGTCAAGAAATGTCCCAGGCCTGAGATGCTTTGTGGTGATGGAAACATAGACGTACATGGAAGTTGGTTGGGAGCCCTTGGTAGGAAATTTTGTGCAAAGTAATTTTATTTCTTACGCTAAGTCTGTCTCAACGTAAGGCGAAATTTTCTGACCATCCAGATTCGTGGTAAAGTTATCAGGATGAAAATGACGTGTTCAACAGCAACTTTTCGGTAACTTCCATAAGCCGTAAACGAAAGATTGTATAGCACATGCTGAAAAATAGTAAAAGTTAAAAACCTCCTTAATTCAAATGAGCAACGTCTGATTTGAAGGTTTGACAACAGATGTGATTTCAATAAAAGCTCCAAGGCAAAGTTTTATGGCTTCGAAAAAACATTGTTTTTAGATGCAGTTTGTTACAAATTAGGTTTATGTTGCAGATGTATTTTCCCTTTTTACGTAGCTGTTCCGCTCTACATCACATGCAGGCTGCCCTGGCCGAAGCATCTGGAGTTAGTGCTCAAACAAACTTGCATGACATTATTTATTACTCGAACTTTCACCGAACCCGTGGGAATTACGTTCTATCATCACAGACCTTTCAAACGATTGTGAAATCACATTATGTAGGATATGCGAGAAAAACAATATCTTACGCGTTTAGTTCCGCAGCCTAGTGTTGCTATGCTATTGACTTGGTGTCCCGTAAAAGTATTTCGGATCCATTCAGCCGCACCATCCCATTGTGAAAACTGCTATATTGAGACAAATATTAAGTCAACTAATTAGAATGCAACTAGTTGAAACAAATCTAAATGTTTGAAGCAGGAAAGCAACTTGCCAAGAGATAAATTGACAACAAAATGTACCCTAATATTTTCAAAGTAATCAATGAATGCCATGAACTATTTCTCGGTTAACAAGCTTTTTTCCAAGGTAACTTTCCAAAATTTTCACCTTGTTCTGCATGTGCGTGTTTGTGTATTTAACTGTGCTTACTTTGTTTTCAACTGCTGTTTTCTTACACTTGTCAATAAGATTCAAACCGGGTTGGTTGACCAGATGACTGTCATGGTCCTTCAACAATTCTATGTGACACAGTGACAATCTTTCTTTGCATTGATCAGTTTTTTTGCCAGTGTGTTTTCATTTATTATGATTTCCACTGGCAGTTGGTTCCCTCTTTGGATGATACTTTTTGCACTGTTTATTAGCTGAGTCATGCGAAACAATAAAATCAATCAATCAAGCAATCAAAACACAAGACTGTGAATTCGATGGCCAGAGACGCACAAATTCAAGGTCATTTTTCGCATGTTAAAGTTTTATCTTCACTCAAGTGGCCAAGAATAATTTTCTCCTTCCGCTTATAATTAAAGATGAGCCTTGTCATAAAGGATTCAGCCAGACGCTTGATAAATTTCATTCCAAGCATTTTTATTAGAAAACGGCACACGAGCCTCTGTCATTCGCTCTCCACCTGTGCAGCAATCACTGCGAAAGCTGCCGCGCAAGTAAGAAGCGGAAACGGACGCCGCAGACCACTCGTGACGTTCGAAAGGAGTACAAAAGCGAGTATAAACAAAACTGAACTGATGGAAAATTTGGGCCAGTTTTTTTTAAACAACCTGCAAGTTATCTTCAGTTCAAAATATTAATATAATAGAGAATTACAGCGAGCACATTTCGTCGCAGTGAGTGAACACACCCCACTTCAGGCATCTCATCTCTGGGAAAGATCGTATTCCTAACTCCAGCATTGTGCGTGCGACAGTCTCTTCTGACCTTGTCTCCACGATGAGGTTTATGAAGCACCTCACAAAACATTCCGTCTCAAACGTTTCTACAAACATGCAACCAAGCGTGATTTTTCATGTTCCACTGCAGCCTCTACTGCTGTGAGACGATGGCTGCTTACCAGAGATGAGCACAGATCAGGACTGGATCAGGACTGAAGTCAATTTTGGCAAGATCACGACTGGATCGGACTGCAATATTTTTGAAAATTGGCAGATCAGGACTGGATCGGACTGAGAAAATTTGTTGTTTTGATGTGATTATTCTATACACATCAAGCATGTTAGTTGTAATGTGATTTTGCAGATTGGTTAAATGGTAATGTATATTTTGCCATCAATGGCAAAAGCTCTGCTGGGACGATTTTGCTGTGCATCCAACTTTGTCCAGACTCTACATATAGCGTTGAGTTCGTATTGCTAGCAACAAGGTGAACGTAGTCAAGGTGTTAGTGTGTATGCCTGCTGTGCATGTGTTCAGTGGTTCTACTCTCACCCTTTGCTTTGGCTTAGCTGGTAAAGATTACACCTTCGATGGGAGAGTTTTTTATGTACTCTTGGAAAAGATTCAGGTTTAGGTTTAGGGTTCTGTTTTAGGGTTTAGTTTTAGGGTGTTGTTTAGCTTTTGGGTTTAAGTATCGAGTTTAAGTTATGGATTTAAGTTTTGGGTTTAAGATATGGGTTTAAGATATGGGTTTAGCTTTTCGGTTTAGGTTTTGGATCCAGGTCCAGTGTTTTGGGCCATGTGACAGAGATCAGCATGCACTAACCCAAGTGCATCATCCTTGTCACTTGACCACTTCTACCAATTGGGTTCATCTAATGGCAAATAACTCCAGCAGTGCTTTTGCCTCTGATGGCAAAATGAACACTGCCTTATTAACTTTTGGAAATGGCAAAGGATGTGTCTATTTTGTCTCATGAGGTTGTGTCTATTTTGCCTCATGAGGCTGTTTTGCTTCATGAGGCGAAATAAAATACATGGTTTTATATTGGCGGATCAGGACTGGATCGGACTGATGATTTTCAAAAATTTGCGGATCAGGGCTGGATCAGATTCAACTTTTGCGGATCAGGATTGGACTCGGACCGAAAAATTTCACAGTCCACTCATCTCTGCAGTGCTTACCGAGAGGCATGGCGTGATGCCCTGGGGAGGGGCTTTGAAAATTCCACCAACAAAAAGAGACGTGGGTGAGACCGAAACCTCGAGACCAAGACCGTGACCTGGAAAAAATTGAGACCGAGACTTGAAAATTGAGATCGAGACACGAGATTTGAAAATATGCGGATTATGTCAAAATTTTTCTAAAAATTTTCCAGAAAATGTCATTACCTTACCACTTCGAAGTTCAAAGTTTTCGTATTTCTGGCATTTTTTCCACCTGCTTTTGTTGTTTCCTACCTGGACATACAGCAGACAAAAAACACGTTAAATTTCATAAATTTTCCTAAGCCATATCATTGCAGTATCAAAGTCTCAAGGCAATAGGCTTGTGACTGAGACCTGTAGCCTGTGAGAACGAGACTCGCAAAAACGGGTCTCGAGACTCCATCACTGCCAACAAGCAACTTGACCAGCAGAAAACGTCGAGCTCATCCTCGTCAAAAAAGAGAAAGAGCTATGATGGAGTTGATGACGATCATGATCGAAATGAAAAAAAAACTTGTGCAAAGCACGATTGCCTATATTGTAATTCGTACTGGACAATTTTTGGTGATGTTCTCATTGCTTACGTTGGTTTTAGCAAAAAACGCTTTTACTTGTTTCATAGTTTTATGTCATGAAGAAAGAATAAATCTAGTCGTATTGAGTGCAAATTTTAATGATAAAATCTTTAATTCAAATAAATATATTTCAGTTTCTTTATATGCTCCTTTCGGAGTGTCACAAGAGGCCTTCTGGCGCTCATCTCCGCTTGCACCTGGGCGCATATTTACAAAATGTAACCGTATTCGAAAAACAAGTAGTTTCTACAGATGCGACTGCCACAAAACGTTGGGTTTGTCATTCAATTGCCACCGACATTCTAGCCTACGGGAATGTTGAGGTTCGATATGGCGAATGTTTTCAGTTCGACTCCCACTTTTGCTACTTTCGTTTTGGCAGTTGTGGTTGCACGTTTTAATTCGTGGTACTGTATCACTTTTTTTCCAAACTTTAGGTTCAGGGGTTAGGTTTAGCGGTTAGCGTTAGGTTACAATTAGGGTTAGGTTTTAGGTTTACCTGAAAACTACTTGTTTTTCGAACACGGTTCCATTTTGTAAATATGCCAC
>JGI24021J15306_10013076_pt1 | contig 10313 bp, 7 predicted proteins | sample Ectturendosymbi1_FD_15306 | JGI IMG/M metagenome (IMG submission 15306) | reverse complement strand
CACTTGACAGTGGCGGCATTCATGGCGGGTAGGACTATAACAAGCAAGCGGAAGAAAAACTCCCGCATTTCATGATGCGGTTCAATCCTCGTGGACGCAGCGGGTCCGTTTGCATGATGCCGATGATTAGTATCGATCAGGAGAACTGAGCAGCCGCGTTTGGTCGAAAACTTGGCTCCGTAAGAAAGTTTAAAAACACGAATAGAAGGGTCAGGGTGGTGAGCACGAACATGGGTGTCTTGATCACGTGCCACGTGCTCACTGAACCGCGAAAAGGAGAAAATACTGAAACAAGTACAAAGTTCGCGATAACTCGTTAAATTAGGATTTTGTTGAGATCAGATCTCTCGGTCCAGTCCAGCTTTGGGTGAATATTGAAGTCAACTGCTTCAAACAAGCACGGTCATTGGCCAAGTCACGTGACAGCAACTGACCAATGCCCGTCAGTACATTGGCCAAGTCACGTGACAGCAACTGACCAATGCCCGTCTGTACATTGGCCAAGTCACGTGACAGCAACTGACCAATGCCCGTCTGCCTCGGGTTTCCAGCACTTTCCATGCCCCCGAACAACTTGCGGGATCTTTACGTCATCGTTCAAACGTCGATGATGCTCAACACCCCCCACTCGGGGTAACGCTTGTTTTTTCGTCCGCGAAACTCCAACCTCCTGTGACGACACAAAACAAGGACGTGCAGGCGAGACTGGTGTTGAGATTTTAGAGCAACGGGTGATGACCGTTGCGCCAAGTTTTCATCGTCAAGAACCAGGCCCGCAACCAGGAGGGCCCCAAAATTTTCAGAAACATGTTTACTTGTTAGGTACAACAACAAGTCACAATCACTTTGCCACTCCTCCCCCGAAAATATGAGCTGGTTGCGGCCCTGTCAAGAACTATACACACTTCAGTGACACAAAATAAGGAAAAACGACGTTTGCTAAGAACGTCGAGATTGTATTTCAGGACAAAGTACGGGATCGTCCATGATCGTAATGGTTCCTATTCACAGGCCAGCTGCTGTACTCCACCATTGTCTTAAAGACACAGGCTGTCACAACACCTAGTAAAAATTTTGTCCTTATTGCAAATCCTTTAACTCAGGGGTCTCCAATCTACGGCCCGCGGGTCAAATCCGGCCCGCGAAGACATTTGTCAATAATGAAAAAATAAATACATTTATGAAAAGTTTGATTTGGCAGAACGTACCATATCATGAAACAATCACACTACATAAGATGTCCGACCCTCGGACTGTTGTGTAATAGTTTACATGGTCCTGGACAAAAAGGTTCGGAGACCCCTGCTTTAACTTCACGGATGCGCTTTTGAACAATAAATTTAGGCTCTTACAAGACTATTCACAATCTATTTATTTGCGCCGGGTACCAGTGAAGGGGCACGAAAGACCGCTATTGGAATTTCGAAACATAACTTTTCGATTTACTTTTAACAGTTCACGAGTGCGGCGAAAGAGCCAATCCAGGTGATTCCAGTCACAGAAAGATAACGAGTCAGCGACTGTTTCACAAGAATTACTAAAAAGCACAAGCAAAACTATCAGAAACTACTGGAGGAACACTGGAAAGGTAGCAGGAATCACCTCAACGTCGCGACGGCTTCTTTGTTTAGATTCAAGGCGGCCTGCACGCTGCAGTTTTTGCCCACACTCTGGTCGGAAAAGGGGACGAAGATGGTCAAGCGGTGCCGTTGGCCGTTCCTAATCACCACGCCCTGCGTTCAGGCAAAAATGAAAGTCATCGCGGGCGAGAACCGCTTTCGTTCCATCCTCTTTCCAGAAGAAAAACTATGTAACCGACGCAGGCGCACATTGAACAGTTGCGTTGCGCATTTCAGGTTGAGGAAAAAGCGATCTTGCGTCGCCCGTCGCGATACTGACCACACATCTCATGAAGTCAAGCTTTCAGCTTTCAGCGGCGTTGAAAAAAAAACTCTACGAAGATCGAGGATTCGCATTCGCGCTTAAAACAATGAAATCATTTCAGGAGAAATAGCAAGGCCAAGGAATAATTTCCTTTCCCTGTTTCGTTCATTAATTTATTTAGCTTATTCACGGCACGTTAACGTAATTATCTGAGTCGCGATCAACACGCTGCGAAAAACATATTCGCAATCACAAGTCCTTTTCCGAGATGGCGGACTTTTTCAGTCATTCGCTGAGATTTGCCCAAGAGCTTAAAGAAGAATCAGTTCATGCATCTCTTTTTCGACGTGGACACATTCAAGGGAACACAGCAGAAAAGTAAGCAAGCACTGTTTGTCCCCAAAATAGTTTTGTACCCGCCGGGCATGATCTCACTTGTGAAATACGGACTTTCCGGTGTTCTTCACACCAGGGTTGCGGAGCCGGAGGTTTTTGCGTGGAGCCGGAGTCGGATTCCTATCAACACTCGGAGTCGGATTTTTTTGTCCGACTCCGGATGCCCAGTTGGATCATTTTCCACATCACACTTCTAAATTGGGAATTCCTGTTGAAATGGTACAATTTCTTTTGAAACTTTTGTTGAATAAGAGATTTCTTGCTGTGTACCACGATTTCCATTGATATTAATAGCCAAATTTCATTCCCTTTATGTTAAGGAGTCGGAAATTCTCGAAAGGCCGGGGTCGGATATTTTACCTCCGACTCCGCAACCCTGGTTCACACGTCATAGAATCCAGGCGACGAGTTTTGTTCGAAACCAGCACAAAATGATCTTATTTTTTAGCATAGAGATTTTGCCATTGCTTACCTGTTTTTTTTCACACAACATAGAAAAGGCAGTCAATGCTAAAAATTATTTCCCTCAAGTACTAGATTTCCTAAACTCTAGCCAGCTGCACGGTACAGTGGTTGTGAAGCTGGAAGACTATGCTCGATTCCTGGCCAGGACCCGCAAAAGCCTTGAAAGAAAAGTGGCACTTGAAAGACTTTTCCCACTTTATGCTCCGTGTTAGCGGATGCGTCTACTTTTCTTTCTCTTTTTTTTCTTTCTCACAAAAACTCTAATTCATAGGAAGGTGGCCAACCATACTATAAGTAAAAACGTCCTATAACAAGTTGGCAATGCCTCAAACCGTCACAAAAACACGAATCGATCTTCGCGTAGTTACAAAGAGTAAAAAATAAACTCAATGGTAGAGAACCACCAAGAAGTAATTGAGATAGCGTTTATTGCAGCTGTCACGTTGAAGAATTACTGCACCACTGCCTACCAGCATCGCTGTAACAGAAGGTCGATCAGAAACTGGCTCTACGCGCTGGCCGATTCGGCGTGACAGCTTTGCAACATTGTTTTATGGTGGATCAAGCTTTTTACTAGTTACTTACGCTGTTTAGAGTGAGGCCCCAATCTGAAAAATTGAGCTTTGCGATGTATTCGAGAAAACCCATGAACAGTTCCTCCAGAGACGATGTATTTTCAGACGGTTTGATTTTGCTCAGGTCGTTTATAAGCTGGCAGCGAAAATCGCCCAGAAACAAATCTCCATCGCCTAAAAAAAGCATTTAGATATCAGGGCAAGGTTTTTACATTTTGATGTACTTGTGAATTGCATCAAAAGCAGTTTTTTAGTTCCACGAGGATGACCATAATTCTTTTGGTTTTTCTAGAAGCGACTTTGCACAACAAGCCTTTTCTGCCGAACTACTACGTTTGCAATTTCACGCCAAGGATCCTTGTAGACGCGATCGTTTGCTCTGATCGGAACGACAATGGATCCAGATAGAGAACAATGCTCTAAACCAGGGGTGGTGTGCAACCATGCAGCACTGCCGGACCATACACATAACCAGACTGGTCCGCGGACCACAGCTGCATGTGTCAAAGCTCTGCGCGTTAGACAAACCGCTGACCCCCCACGGAAGATTGGCTCTCTCTATCGCCTTTCCCGTCGTGCCCGTCGATCAGTTCGGCGACGATTGCAGTCTGTGATGTACGTTTGAATCGAATATGCTCGTCTGTCTTTTAGAAGGGAGCGCCAGGGAGCACGCTCCAGTGTCAATTGTTCCCAGTTTTCCGTATTTATGTTGAGTGCCTTGAAATCTCTTTTTAGTACGTCCTTGTAACGGAAAAAGTGACTCCCACGGAAGATTGGCACTTATTTAATATCTGGACCTTTCCACGGGCCACAAAACTTTAGCTGCCGGGCCACTTTTGGCCCGCGGACCACGGGTTGCACACCCATGCTGTGATCGAAATTACAACGGATCCATATATAGAATAAAGAGCTCTCATCAGAGCTGATCACGGAGCCGGAGCCGGAGTGGACTCCGGTGGGAGTTTACGACTTTTTTCCGGAGTCGGAATTTTGAGTAAAAACCGGACCCGGAGCTGGAGTGAAATTTTCAGTTTTTACAGGATCCGGATATTAGCTTTTGTTAAATTACATTTGTTTCTGACAGGCAGACTGGTGTTTTTTTCTAGCCGAATTCGCGACTGCCTGGCTAATGGAGGGCAGGATGAAGTGCGATTTACATGACAGGCAGCAGCCAATGCTGTTGCAGTGCTGTCCACAGTCGGAAACGCGGTGCTTTAAAAATGTGCAAGGTATTTAGCGGGTCGTATTAAACTTGTCTGCTGGCCAGATGCGGTCCGTATTTTGACCACCACTGCTCTAATCAAAACGACAACGGATCCATATATAGAACGAATCTCTAATCAAAATGACAACGGATCCAGGAAAGGACATAGTTATAATCGAAACGACAGGCATAGAACAAAAACGACCGGCAGGTCTGGAGCCACCACAACTCACTCGGCCTTTTGTTCAGCAGCGTTCGCATTGGCGGGAGCACTCCAGGGTTGACACGCATCAAGTAGAACAAGCCTATGCAGATCAGCATGAAGGGCGTGAGACCGTCGTAGCTGGCCGAATCGGGCTTCATGACGATGCGTCGCTGCCTTCCCCAGGTGCGGAGCAGGAACAGGAAGGGCGCGACCCTCGGGTCTAGTCTCGCGTACATGTTCATGCAGAAGGCCATTTTCATTCCCACCCTGCGCGAGAAAACCGCTCAGAGTCAGAGCACAGACTGCAGCTAAAGCGTCCTCATCGCGGTTATGCAAGTATGCGAATACTTTTCTAGTAAGCCTTCCCTAAACAACAGCCCGCCTCAATTTTGTCTAGCTTTGCTGAAATTGAGTAAGACCTGTTAAAATAAATGAAGTAAGGTGGCGGCGACTATGACGTGCAAATTGACAGCAAGTTGGTCAAAGCGGAAATATTTTGACATTGTTTCATTTACGTATTTTTGTTCGCTGTGAGTCTTGCATAAAGTTAATTCTCAAATCAGGTTTTTTTGTGACAATGTTCGCCAATAATATTTTACGAACAGAATAGTACTTGGTCTTCAGCCTTGAGTTTCGAAGTTTCAGTTCCTACTGTTCTGAAAGCTTTGAACTTCTCGAAAATACTTCTAAAGATTGTAATTTTATTACGCGGTGTAATAGATGCATTAACAATTTGTTGGTGAACAGCGTTTAATCCTATACTGGACTTCTGTTGACAAACTGTATATCCATTTCCTGTATCGAGCGAATGACTGAACAGCAGTGGTTTTCCAAACGTGATAATCAGGTACATCTTTGGCTGTTGCGGTGTTGTTTCTCATTGGCAGTTGTTATTTTAATTATTTTGATTGTCTCCACAAAACTCATTTATTTGCACAACTCATTCATTCATTTGCGCAACCGCTTTTCCTTTGGAAAAGGTCGCGGGGGCAACAGCCCTAATAAGAGTCGAAATACCTCATGGTTTTCAGAAAACTATGAAAGCTCCGCTGGCTCCACACAAGACGGGACCGAGCAAGGTCGGCGATGTCATCACGTCCCCCGTGCTTGGCTGACCTCTAGGCCACGTAGATGTAGCCAACAGGGCTCGCCTCACCAATCGTTCCTGAGGCATTCTGGACAATAATCTCGGCTGTTTGTACTTGAGATAGCTCTCTTTCAGTCGGTGGTCATAATTCATAGGTGAGGAAAGGAACAGAAATCGACTTAAAAACCGGCAGCTTTACGGTGTTCGATAACTCCTGATTTGTTACTACAGAGCGATGAAGTTCACGCAGATGAAGCTGCATTGGCCTTTCAGCGACAACTTTCATTTCCCGCAAACCAATCAAGTGCATGTTGGAGAAATCGCCCGCAAAAAGCAAGCGGTTGATCCTGCAGCTTCCAACAATGAAACCAACTCGGCTGTGTCTGTCGATCTAATTCATGTGGAATATGACGAGGAGTGGTGACAACACCAACGGTGAACGGTTGTGATTTAACTCCGTCGACACGCACAGAAACTTCTGAGCAGGAATACAGTGACTTGACGGCCAGTAACAGGCGGCCGTCAACACTTCCACCTGCCTTTCTCGTGGTCTACAGAACTTGCGTAATTATCTTTGGCATACTTCCAAGATTTCTAAAAAATTTTCTGGAGAGTGAAAGTTTGGTCTGCAGGGCGACCGCCAGAACGAAAACCCGAACTGGGTATCATCCAGCTTTCGTTCAAATACTTAGCGGCACCATTTTTTCAAGGCACTTGGCATACATTTTTCTAGTGAAGCTATAAGGAGAGAGATGCCCAGGCAGTTAGTGTATTCTTTCCTGCCGTCCCTTTTGTGTATGGAGACGATCACCACAGTTTGCTGATCTGTCGGTGCCCGTCCAGAAAACCACGCCACTAGACATACACGAGTCAGTCACAGAACTGTTATCTGTTCAAGACTCTCTTCAACTCTTCTCTCTCTCTGTTCAAACTTCAGCATTTCGGGTCAAATTTCATAGCAACCTGCAGTACTGCTTGCAGCTATGTCCAACCAAGATTACTTACTGAGCCAAAAATTATGTTACTAGTTTAACCAGGGCCACACATTGAATGACTTACTTTGACCTTAACAAACTAAGTTTAAGGTAATGTACTTAAAACGTTCGAATCCTAACTGCAATGGTAACGACTGTTTGGCACATTTAACAACTCCATAAGTGTGATTTCACAGGCAAGTTTAATGCCAATGGAACAAGGGTAGACATCAGAAAATTAGTAAAAAGTTTTGCAGCAAGGTGTCAGTGGACACATGGAAATTTCCCAGCACGCAGTACAGACGTGATGAAACGGCCACCCGCATCAAAACTGTCAAAATTAAGATTGCCAAAATAAGGACAGGTTGTCTGTACGGAGGCTACTTACACTACAATGAAAACCTAAACTGGGCCACACAATACCTTCGACTGGGCTGCGAGTTGGACACAGCTGGTATAGTGGTATACTATAGATAGGCCATCGGTATTCCAATACAAAGGACACAGCTGCTTTAGTAATTTAACAGCTTGGAACACTCCGGTCGCATTTTCCTTCCTNCCCGAATTGTACCTCCTGTGTGTCCGATCCAAACGAAACTTAACTGAACTACGAACTCAGGCGCCAATAACTTCGGGTCTCACCTGTTTTCTAGAGAAACGTCAAGGTTGAGATCAAGCGGTGCGTAGCGCATGGTGAGAATGGGTACCAAGGCATCCAAGCAGTTCACGTTCCCTAAACCGGCGATGTGCTTCTCTATTTCCTGACCTGCAATTTGCCTGGGATGTGAAGGAGTACATTTATTGTACAGCCGCAACAAATTCGCTTTGACACATAAACGTGGAGACACCTTCGTGGTTCTAAAAATCTAACAGTTTCATAAAAATTCAGTGGATATTTGTTATTTTACTCAGCCTTTTTGTCACAAGAAATTTTATGCTCATCTGTCGAATTGTTGAAGGGGTCATGATCAGAGAAAGGTTGGGAAACGCTGATCTAGTTCTTTAAAAAAATCCATGATACTTTGAGTGCGGTAAGTACTGTTTTCAATGACGTGCTGCGTTTACCAGCAAACTAGGGCTAGCAGGGATTTCGGCGAAACCCGGAAGAAAAATGTTGAAACAATATATTTTTATAACCAAGAACGCTCCAGTCTGTTGCTGCCTATCTTAGTTTAGTACGCAATGTTTTTGGAGCGGACCAAAAGCCACCTTGCAATCTTTCCGGAAAAAGCTGCAATTCGTACTGCACGAAACTTTTCTTAAAAAGCAATAACCCAACCAGTGGTCCCCAACCTTTCTGTAATCGAGGACCGGTTGACGCATGACAATTTTACCGCGGCCCCGGGAGTATACTCTTATCATGTGTGTTATTTTTCAGCAGCTGAAATGAAGTTCACAGTTTGAACCATCAGAAAAGCACCAAATAAGGTAATTTCACCGCCCGGTGCCGGTCCCCGCCTGGGTACTACTGAGCTAAACGAAAACAAGGCTTTGGTCGAATAACTGCAAGGTCACCCCCCCTAGGTTAATTTTTTCGTTTATAGACCGATTTTTTTGTAATGACCGAAAGAAATCAGTCAATTCGGTCGCAATGTCTGAACAGGTAGGCTATTGAATCAGGCCCGTAATCAGGGGGTGCAGGGGGGGAGCAAGCCTTTCTGTAAAATTTTCCGCACCACTGGAAAAATTTGTTGGGCATAGTTTAAAAATTTTGGGCCTCTCTCAGAAAAATCTTCGCCTCCCTTGGTGTCCCAAGCTGGTTACGGGCTTGTATTTTGGTCAGAAGGTCTTAAAACATAGGCTAAAAAAAATAGTGTTACGGCGATTTTTAATACTTCTGCGGGACAAATGACCGAAATGTCTCAGCAAAAAAACATCAGCCCCGGTATAAGCACAAAAAAAAAACTTAAGGACAACAAACCGGCAGCTTTAAGTAAGCTGTACGCTCCACTCCGCTGCAGGTTGCTGTACCGTTGAGCAGCAGCCAGAGGAAGCTGGGTGAGAGTCTTCAGCGACGATGATGATCGCAGTGACAGTCTTGTCAGAGAAATGTCCACGTCTGACGACTCGGTAGCCAAGCCGAAGTACGATGTGCCGAAAGGCACTAAACATACAAGTTTCATCGCTATGACACAGTCAGCTACCGTTTGCAACCGAACGTCGCCGAACTTGAAACGAAAGCAAATTTTAGATTTGTTGCTTTGGACAGCTAATGTACACGTCACGTCAGTGGTAGCAACCTGGGTTGCGGAGTCGCCAGGAGTCGGAGGTTTTTGGGTTGAGTCGGATTCCTAAGAACACCATGAGTCGGACCTTTTCATCCGACTCCGGAAGTCCAACTGAATCACTTTCTACATCACACTACTAAGCTGTGAGGCTTAACTCGTGCTTGTTGAAATGGTACAATTTATTTTGAAACTTTTATTGAAACAGATAATTTTTGCTGTGCTCTTTGGTGGACAAATAGACCACGAACTTTGCTGCAAGTAAATTGTTTTGTTCTGATGCCTGTTGTGTGTTTCCCGTTTACTCAGATGATTTATTGAGTATTTATTCGGGCGTAGTTCATTCTGTATGATTCTTCTGCGTAAACGGAAAACCATCAATAGCTGCAAACATACTGTCCATAGGTAGGTAATGCGAATGCATTTGTTGCTTTAGTCAGTAATACAATGCGAGTGGTAGTAAGCAGAAGGTACAATTAATATTACCTTAAGAATTTTTAGTTTTTTATGTTACGTTTTGTGTTCAGAAAATTTTACAATTATCGAATATAGCATAGTTCTATAACCAGCTACTCGCTATAGCCAGCTACACCACTTACAAAGGTTTCTTGAATGTAGTTCATGTGTTAACGTAGTTATTATTTAATTCATTCACGATCACGTTATAGTAGCTACTCATAGTAAACACAGTGAATTTTTGTGATTACTAAATATTCTTCAAAACAAACACATTATTTTAAAGTCAGCTCATGTGTCTAGCCACATTCACAAATTGCTCATTTCAAAAATGATTTTAGCTCGCTTCTTTGCCATTGTTGACAACCAAACTTCATTCACGTTACGTTAAGGATTCGGAGTCGGAAATTTTGGCAAGGTCCGAGTCGCAAAATTTTGGAAGCTAGGAGCCGAACATTTGACTTCCGACTCCGCAACCGGCCCCGGCTGCAACAACTGTCCAGCGACAACAACGCAATGTGTTGCCGCAACTGCAGTGTTTTGAAACTAGGTCAGTGAGTTGCGTCGAAATGTAACTCTTTGGCACTAAAATCTTTGCGAAGCCAACGAATGCAACACGCCCTGCCTATTTGCGCGCACTGTTTCGGACGCAGTCACTCTTCAATTGAAACGTGGTGGTGGTCTGATGCACCGCAATAAATAAGAAAACACTATCACGCCAGGCCTGAGCAACAGTCCCGTCGCCTTGGTGGGCTTAGCCCCCCTAAACAAAGCTACAAGCCCCCCAAATTGAAATATGAGACACTATAAATCAGTGGAATTTTTGTCAAATATGAATGTCA
>JGI24021J15306_10013074_pt1 | contig 10314 bp, 6 predicted proteins | sample Ectturendosymbi1_FD_15306 | JGI IMG/M metagenome (IMG submission 15306) | reverse complement strand
GGGTTTAGGTTTTGGGTTTAGGTTTTGGGTTTAGGTTTTGGGTTTAGGTTTTGGGTTTAGGTTTTGGGTTTAGGTTTTGGGTTTAGGGTTTTAGGTCATGTAACAAAGACCTTGCGTTAATCCAAGTGTATCGTCCTTGCCACTTGACCAATCCAAGCAATCGGATTCTCGTAATGGTAAAATAACTCCAGCAGTGGTTTTCCCTCTGAAGCCTAATAGACGCTTTCTTGTCAAATTTAGGAAACGGCAAAAGGCTGTGTCTATTTTGCCACATCATGCAAAAACACTGCTGAAACTATTTTGCCTTCAACCAATCGTATTTGGCTAAAGGCAAAATAGCACCAGAAGTTGTTTTCCTCATGAGGCAAAATATAAATGCATGATTTTGCATTTGCGGATCAGGACTGGATCGGACTGATGATTTTCAAAAATTTTGCGGCTCAGGACTGGATTGGATTCAATTTTATCAGATCAGGACTGGACTCGGACTGAAAAATTTCACAGTCCGCTCATCTTTGCTGGCTAGTGTGCAAAGCTTCACATCCATTCCCCTGCTGCTTTTTAACACATAATGGTCTATATGACGCAACGCAGTACGAAAGCCATAAATTGCATCCTTATTTTTTCGTTTAACTGTCGCATTTCATTTATTCCTGATGATGGCTTACGCATAAGCCGAAACGTCGAATGAAACAATGTTTTCGATTATTGTGGCTGTTTTGTTTGTCATAAAAATCTACAGCAACTCCGTGCATAGTTTACCAAAATGCAAACTGCTTTCACAAAAACTTATGTATAAATAACCTCCAATAAAATTTGCTAAAACAACATTGGGCACCATTTTCTAACTTATTGGGCGCCATTTTTTAGTTTGTTGGGCACCATTTTCTAACTTATCGAGCACCATTTCACAGTAAAAGAAACATCGCAAAATTGTGAAATTTCATTTGACTCGACTTTGATTCGAGCTTGGAAACCAATGACTCGGAGTGGCTCGACAGTTCTTGTCGCTTAGCTCTGAATAGACTCGAACAAGTTGTGAGTCGACTCGAAAAATTTTAGATGACTTTGACTCCACTCTGACTTGAAATCTTGTGAATCTGACTTGAAATCTTGTGAATCTGACAAAAATGACTCGGTCACATCAATGCATTTTCAGAATTTTTCGGAACATGCTTGATTTTTTTAGTGCATTTTTTAATTTTTTTTTCTCGAACATTCCTAGCGCAATATTTTGCATCAGTGTTGAACATGATCCGGTTGCCGGATCGCGATCCAACCGGATTCTGCAATTTATAACAGGAATCGAGTCGGACTGGATTTCGAAAAAAACCCAACCGGATCGGATATGGATAGCCAAACTTTGTTGATCACTGCAATCAGATGTTTGATCAGAGGAATTTTCCCGAGATAAACCGGATTGGATCAAATATTTGGGCAGTACTACCGGATTAGGATTGGACTGGATTGCGCAATGAAACATTGGACTGGATTAGGAACGCAAAAATATCTGATCCGTTCAACATTTTTTTGCATTTAGTGACATTCGTTGAATCACTGGACCATGCAAGATCCTCTGCAAATCTGCTTGTCATCTTGTACAGTACGCGTGCTGGTGGTGGAACATCTGCATGAGCTATATAGTACACTGAGTACATCGATCAGTGGTGCTCAAACCGTGGCCCGCGGGCCACATGTTGCCCGCAAGGCCCTCTGGAGTGGCCCGCGAGGCAATTTTCATTGGTAAGAAAACTTAGCACTTTAATCATTTACGATAATTTTTTGGAAAATTTTTATTGAGATTGTTAGGCTAATTCTTTTTCTTGTGGCCCGCAAAGGGTTTCTGAAAGACAAATCATTTGTCTTGTGGCCCACGAGCCAAAAAGTTGGAGCACCACTGCAGTACATGGTATTGTACTAGACCAGGCATGTGCAACGTTATTCACTAGCGGGCCACCTTTGACTTTTGGAAAGTTATCGCGGGCCGGAATAATTTTTTTATTGGATAAAACTTTAATCATTCTCTTACTTAAAAAATTAGTTCAAGTGAAGTGGTCCCTCATTAGACATCGCGTAGCCTATAACTATATGGACATGATAATCATCAATGCGATACTTGATGTTGATTGTTAAGGGTGTTTACAGAGTATCGGAAGATTGGCTTTCATAGAAGAACTGCAAGCAACTCGAAGTTGACTAATCAGATGTTGGTCTGACAATTGATCGCTGTAATTTTTTTTGCAATGTTTCAGCTTTGAAAAAAATTGCTCACAACAAATTAGCTAGGTGCTTCCAAAAAAGGAAACAATTTTCTAGGCGTCCTTCCTTCGAAATTTTCGTTTTTTTTAACATGACATGCTTCGCGTAAAATTGCCAATATTTGTGACTCAATTACAATGCTGCTTGTGTGAACTGCAAAAGAAATATTATTGATTGCCAACCTTCTCAACATCGTTTTTTGTCCTGCTGCGAATTTTTCTCACTCTTCCTAAATTTTCAATCCCAACACTTTTAATGCCACAAACAACATCAGCATCAAAAATCTAGTTAATGATGTTAGATGAATCAAGCTGAAATCTTTTCAACAACGCACCCCAATCTAATATCAAAACTAATAGCACTTAGTTCGCAAAAACAACTGCCTGTGAGAATCCAGATATTGACAAATTGTTTAAACAATATTATACAGGAAAGCCTCTGTAAGCCTTGCAGTTGAATCACAAACAAATTTTTACATCACAAAGACTAAAGAGTGTAATCTCCACTATAGCATAACAATTACAAATGACGTGAAAATTTCTATTCTCTGCGTGGTCCATGGTTCTCAGGTAATTAAAAAATATTATAGGTCTTTGTTCATGAACTTCAAGCGAAATACCATTTCAAGATCATGAGCAATACCACGTGGGCTTCACCAAACAAGACAGTGGGTTGCACTGAGGGCTGCGGGTTATGTCTGTATTAGACCCTGCCTTAGTCTACCAGGGCAGTGATTCTCAATATTTTTCCAAAGCAACCCAAGTTCCCATAAAAATCAAATTTACAAACATTGGCGAACCAAGCATATCTTTATATATTAAAAGCAAGTATGTAGTGAAATTTTTTATGATGACAGAATTATACTGATAGCCTAATACAGTGGTTCTCAAAGTTTTCTTCACATTCCTCCTTTGCAAACCCAAACACTATGAATTCCTCCTTATCAAAGATCAGATCACAAATGATAATTGCAAAAATTTCACACTACCTACCATGAAGAAATAAAAGATGATTATGAACCAAACACTCTTTTATGACATCAGTCACTGCAGTTCAACAGCTTGTGCTCAGTGTTGCTAGTTTGGCTTTTTTCAACTTCTCGTGGACTTTTTTTCTCTTGGATTTAAAGATGAATGTGGCTGATTTCTGGAGTCTCTAGACATTGTCAGATTTTAGACACTGTTTCTAGACACAGATTGATACATTTCTATTGGAAACTCTTTACAAGAATTTATAATTTTTTGCTTTGCTGTTTCATGCTTTTAGGTTTGCAGTTTAAGATTACTCTTTTGCAAGACCAAAAGTTTTGAGAAGTTTTATGGAATAAGCTTCGTTTAAAGATGTTGGTGTGTATTTATCTTGTGTTTGACTTTTTGGTGCTATTTGGCTGTTGTGAGGGTTGATCTGGCCTTTTTTGCCAGTGACTACCTGGCAAGCCCACTTGTAGCTGCAAGTTATTGTGATTGTTACCTGAAAGGTGCATGGTCCGCATGATCATGGAGATGGTGGTAATCGTAGCTTCGCCCTTACCACTGCTAACGGCAAACGGAGTAGGTTACGATGCATCAAGAACAGCGTCCCACAAGGACTTGCCTTGACACCGCTTCTCTTCAACATCTACACCTCTGACTTGCCAACACTGTCTCCAGAACGTAGTCATACGCCAACGATCTAGCAATCACGTATGCTGATGGAGACTGACAAACAGTGAAATGGGTGCTAAACAAAGAATGACAGCTGTAGGTGAATGCCTCCAGACGTAGAAATTGCAGCTCAGTACTGCAGAAGCAGTGTTGGCAGTCTTCCATCTCAACAACAAAAAAGCTAAACATGAGCTAAAAGTCAACCACAGCAATGAAACCCTGCTCTTCTGCTCTGAACCCAAATGCCTCGGAGTAACGTTGGACAGGACACTCACATACCGCCAACACCTCGAGTCACTTCGCGAAAAGTTGACATCATGCATTGCACTCTTTGAGGCGGCTTGCTGGCTTGGGCTGGGGTGCTGTAGCAATAACATTACGACCAACCACCTCAGCCCTGGTCCATTCAACAGCATACTACTGCGCTTCTGTCTGGTGCCGCAGTGCTCACACCTGCCTCATTGACTCTGTCATCAATGACGCCTTGCGAACTGTGACTGGATGCCTGCGTCCTACACCAGCAGACAATCTTCCTATTGTCACAGGCATCCAACCTGCTGAGCTTTGTCGTAAAGAGCCATACTGTCTCTAGCATGCGGCCCCATGGAGCCTTGACATCTGCTCGACTCAGCACACACCTGTCCATCGAGTGGGAATGCACGCATCTCAAATTGAGACACCCATTTACACCTGCTGCACAACAACTTGTCAGCTTATCTGACAACAATAACAGAAATGCGGTGCACTAGGTGGATTAGCCATCTCCGCACCGGTTTCGGACGTTTCTACTCCTGTTTGTATAAATGGAGTATGGCTGTTTCTGTGATTTGTGGATGGCGCAGAAGATCAAACCGTTGATCATATTGTTTTCTTCCAATGTCCATCCATCGACCTCGCCGTAGATTGCACAGCCTGACAGTTTTGGATGATGAGACAATCCATTGGCTGCTCAAAATGTGCCCCGAGATCTAGTGCAGCCAAGCAGTGGATTGAGAGAACTAACACAAACGATGACAATGAAGCAGCTTGTGCTGGCGTACTGTAGACAATCCCATCTAAACCAACCTCTCTGTGCAGTTTTTATGTGCTGAATATGGAATAAATTAATGATAAAAACTTAAGGTATTTTCATCCAAAGCTTTCCTCCTCAATTCCTCTGGTACAAATTTCCTCCCAGGAAAAAAAATACCTCCCTAAGTGAGCCAAATGGTTCCCGTTTGAGAACCACTGGCCTAATACAAATCAGTCACTTGTACGGGACATTTGCAATAATCATCAAATCACTTCACTCATTGTTGCACTAATGAGAAAGCTGTGCTTGCTTGCCATCAGTGAGTCTTTGTATTCGTGGCTTTACCTTGCATAAGCACAGGTGTAGTTAGCTTCAACTTCCTACTGCTTAGATGCTTTGTTTTCAGTAGGCACATTGCACTACTTGTAGTAAATCTAGTCCCACAAAGCCAAGTTGTCACAAACGGAATGAGTTTTCAAATCACAAACTTAAAAACTGATGGATACACTTTGTATATAAAAGCCCAAAAGTGGTTATCTTTTGGATATTTTTCTTTGAAAGATACTTAAGTAATATACTGTAATTTGTTGCTTCTGCCATCATGTTCATAAACTTTTCTGTAACATGGAGGGGTAACTAGTTCACTAGCTGAAACAGATCTGTGTGCAAATTCACTAGCAAATGGATCAATTATCTAATCATTTTCATCAGTAGGTGCCAGAGTTTCACCATATAATAGTCCACAAACTTTTGGGCAAGCTGTTCCAGCTGTCCGATTATATTGTTTGCCTAATATCAACTTCTTTGTCACAAATGTAGCTTGTTAGTTTAAGGAGCATATAATGCTCACCTCAGGTAGCTAGCTTTTCCAGAGAATGAGTTTTTTGTAGTAAGCAGCAACTTTAGCATCATGATCAAATACTCTAAACCAGCACCTTTCATCTCCACAGTAGATAAATCCAGACAGTTATAGAGAGTCAATATATCTGCATGATAAGCAACCTTTGCGTAGAAATCTTCTTGACCAAACTTTTTAGTTAATGTCACAAAAGTCTGTTGCTTTAGGAAGATACCAATTTCTTCTCGCAGATTGATTGCACTTCTGTGTTTAGCAGTAATGCTTGATGATCAGCATTCATGTCAGGGCATAAAGATGAAAATAAACACTGATTGAACGGCCTTGCTTTAATCAAGTTCACACATATTACAAAGGAGCTTAAACTTCATCATGCAAATTTCACCATAATTTTTTTGCAACTAGAGCATATCTGAGGAGAAAACAATGTGTCTATTCAGCATTTGGTGCTTTGCCTTTGATTGGCCTTACTATTCCAGATATGAAACCAGCATCTATATGTTGATGAACTGTCAGTGCAAATTCTAACACATTTCTCCCAAGGAATAGTTACTCCGTAAAGAAACCATTCAGGAATTATAAGATATCCTCACCTTTGTGTACAACAAACAAAAGTGCTAAGTTTTTTGTAGGCTTTCAAGGAATCAGTCAACTAGGCTCTGCTTTGATCTTTTTGCAACGATTCAAACTTGCGCATATCTGTATTCAAGCAACTTCATTCTAGAGGTGAAACAAGCAAGGAATCAATTGTACATTTTTAATAGGATATCAATTTCACATAACACTACGCATCGTCAGTCTTTACATCTGCAAGCAATGCTAACAGGTGAAAGGCTGAAACAAGGTCAGAGAAAGTAAAAATTAAATGCACACTTTGATGTGCTATCTAAATTTTTTGCAAAATAACAATTCTTTTGATGCAGCTACATTTGTTGATATGGCGAATAGAAACTGAAAGCTGGGGCAGATCTGCAATATCTGTGGATGGATCCAATTAAATAGAAAAAAATAGAAACTTGTTCACGTGAATTTGAATCTCTTCAAGAACATCATCAGACAAGTCTACTCATAATATGTCTTTTCATTGGGCTGTTTGACAAAGAAGCTGCATTCAATTCTTCACTTTCTCACTAATCATTATTTTTAGAACTTTAATAATTTGCATTACCAAACCTTGACCAATTGTATAAGCTTTTATTCTGCTTTGCAATTTGGTAGGAAGCAACATATGAAGAGTAGACACGAGACAGTAGATTTATTTTTTGTTGTGAATGCTGTCACAAATTTCTTTTTACTTGAATCGATTTTAACTTGTGCTCAAAAAATTCAACATGCTTATCCACACAATTTGAATGATTTGTTGCTAAATGGCATTGCAATCTGTTTTTTGTTTTTCTTTACTGATTCTGCAAAGAGAAATTTTAATATACTACACATTTTGGATTACCAACCAATTCTATAAAACCAAGTTTAAAAAAGCTTCACTGTATGATCATGTTCCATTTTCCCTTAAGTCTAAAATTCATACCTTTCCTACCAGTGTTCAAGTTTAGTTATACTTTCTTGCCATCAGTTGTGTACCAGTGTATGCATATACTTCAATATAATCCTATGCCAACAGTGGCCTATTGGAGTACAAACTCCTATTATCAGAGCAGGTTACCAGAGATTGTCTCTTAGCAAACACAAACTCGCATATCCAAAGTGGGATGCCAGAGGTTGCTCATAGGCAAACTCCAACTCACATACTTATAATCAAATAACAATTAAGCTTCTTTTGTGGATGGTGAATGGCTGAAAATTTTCTCAGCCATTTTGCCCAAGATGAAAGTTTTGGTCATTTTGGCTATGTCACCTTTATTGGCCACTATGGGCATGGATGTCAACATTGAATGTTTTCATATTGCAATTGAGCAAGACTGTTGGTAAGTTTAAAAGTTTTGATCCAACAAGCATTGATCTAAAGATTTAATTTTTTCAATTTGATGTTTGTTTGTGCATGGAACACTGCATTATTGAAACTATTGCTAGGTTTGAAATTTTCAAGAAAAAAATCTCACGATAAGTCAGCTACCTTGACAGCGCTTCTAGGTTTCAAATTTTCATGCGTCAAAAATCACAGTAAATAGAGCACAATGGAATTTTTGCTGGTTTCAAACTTTGCAAGCAAAAAACGTTGTACGAATCTTTATCTTTTGATTTCATGTTTGTTTGCACTTGAAACACAGCATCATTGAAGCCATTGATAAACTATAAATTCTTTAGAAATAAATCATACGCTAAGTCAGCTACTGTGACAGCACTTCTAGGTTTGATATTTTTGTGCATCAAACATCACAGTAAATAGAGTATCGTTGGAAGTGTTATTAGATTTAAAGCAGTGTTTCTCAAAGTGGATGGAATCACCCTCTTTGTGATGATTTTAAGGGGTAAGGGGGTGAAAAAACAAAAGTGGCAGTAGGGGAAGAAACAGCACAAAAGGGGAAAAGTGTTCAACCATGTGGGTTCTATCGTTTCCCACATCATATTTGGTTTAACTAGGATTTTTGGCAGTGACCTTAATGCTCTCAAAGCAAAGAAATTGCTTGTTGATCCATAAGTGACGTGATCTATGAATGTATCTCACTAAAATGTCTGTAACGGCCGCCAAGAACATCTATCACACTGAACTGGGGATCATGATATGTATTGATTTCTTGATATAATATTATTTGGGTTTGCTTTATCAGGCTTGGGGGTGACACCGATGTGTCAATAGTGAAAAGGGGGAGATGGAACAAAAAAGTGTGGAGAAATACTGATTTAAAGCATTGCAGGAATCTTTTAGATTTTGTGTTTTTGTGCATGAAATCTCACAACATTGAAGCCATTGGTAGGCTACAAAGTCGCAAGAAAAATCTCACAAAAAGGCAGCTCCCATGAGAACATTGGTGGGTTTGATCTTTGCCCAGAAAAGTTACAGTAGTCTAACTACAGCATCAACCAAGGCATTAATGGGCTTAAAACTTGCAAGCAGTGAACATTACACAAATCCTGTTATTTTTTCAACTTGGTACTTGTTTGCACATGAAACACAGCATCACTGACATTATTGTAAGGCCAGAATATCCCAAGAAAAAATCTCATGAAAAGGTAGCTTCATTGAGAACTTTGGTAGGGTTGATTTTCACAACAACAATCACAGCATCCAAAATACAACATCAACCAGGCATTGATGGGTTTAAGACTTGCAAGCAATGAACACTGCACAAATCTTTCAACTTGGTGCTTGTTTGCGCATGAAACACAGCATCATTAGCATTATTGTAAGGTCAGAACATCCCAATAAAAAATCTCATGAAAAGTCAGCTCCATTCATAATATTGGTGTGGACTGTTTGATTTTCGCAGTAACAAAAATTTAGCATGACTGCCCTTGCCTAGTCTGTCTTCAGACTCCACGTGCTAAAAGCTTTTCACTGTGGAGGTTCTTTGTCAATTAAATGCAATAAGCGTTGACTTACCAGCTTTCCTCGACAATGCGCTATTGAGAAGAAGCATTTCACGCCTTTGGATTTTTGTTTACAAAGTATGTTTGTTGTCTAATCTCAAAGCTTCCAATTACAAAAAAACAAGCGACCCAGAGGAATTATTAGGCAACCCAACTTTAGGTCGCGATCCATAGGTTGAGAACCAGTGGACTAGTTTACAGAAATATATTTAAGTAAATTTTCAGTAGGTCAGACTGATAAATAAAAAGAACTAGTCATAGAAAACACAAATTTTACAGATTTATTTATTATAGTTGAAAGGAACTTTCTTCACTTTCAGTAAAAAATTTACTCGAAGTGCATAGCATTTGGTTTTTCAATTGAAAACATAGTGATTGGCTTAGTTACATAGTATTCCAACTTGACATGGAAATGCTGTTTATGATAGTGCTGCTAGCTGATCAGTCTTTTTCATAACAATACACTACTATTGTTTTGTTTGTTGACAAATTGTCACACACTTAGTTTTTTATGATGTCATAACATCTTGTCAACTAATGTGCCAGAATGTGAAAGTATTTAGCTTTTTGAATAACGGTGTAGAAAATGTTATTAAACTGCTTAATATCTAAGGCATATTTTTGAAAATCCATTCATCCTTTACCAAATGCAAGATGGAAAATGAGCTTGTAACATTTCAGTGAAGTAGTCATGATTCCCCATTTTAGTTTGACACAGTTATTTTAATGTCAAATGATTTTTTCCATAGTGAAACGTAAAATAAACTAACTGCAATAAAAGCTTAACTCTTTGGCGTCGGCTAGGTTTTGGGGATTTTCGGAAAAAAAAACGCCTAAACGCACGTGGCTTTGCGCGGGAATTTCTCAGGTCCGGTATGCTCTACAGACCCAGTAAGTCTCAAAAGACGCGGCAAGTCTTCTAGTCTGCACTCGAAAAAAAATTTTTTGCTTGGGGGTACGGGTTTTTTGTGAGTGACGTCATAAGTGGAGGACTTTTAGGCCACCTTGGCCCACTTTGCCTGGCCCTGGGCGCCAACCGTTAGGTGGTAGTNTTT
>JGI24021J15306_10013072_pt1 | contig 10316 bp, 3 predicted proteins | sample Ectturendosymbi1_FD_15306 | JGI IMG/M metagenome (IMG submission 15306) | reverse complement strand
AGTGAGCTGAATGTAATTAATTGCACAATTTTGTGTAATTGTAACTGTAATTGAGACCTTTTGATTTAGTGCAATTGTAATTTGCTAAAAATTCTACGTAATTAAATCTTCAATTACACAAGACAATATAATCTGTTTTGAGTTAAACCGCTGCGAAGTCACTTGGTCATCTGTTAAAAGTTTCAGTGACCTGTACAAACAAACACAAGCGTTGCTGCTATCTCCTGTTTTCGTTGTCTCTGGCTTACAATGAGTTGCACAATGTCTATTGTTGGCATTGCAACGCATTTTCTGGGCATTTCCACTGTGTGCAAGTTTACTTTTTGTAATCTAGTGTTTTTCTTATGAATCTAGTGTTTTTATCATTAAATTTAGTACTTTTCCGTAACAACAGTGATAACACTGACACAGACCTACGCATCTGCAAACAAACTTGCACCGTTTGCGCATTGCTTTCAATTGTATCGAAATCGAACCAAAACCGCGCCAAGAACAAGAAAAAGCACAGAGCCGGCTACAAAGGTAACTCACATCTTGCTGGAGATTTAAAGTAATATTTTACAGAGAGTTTTCAGTACTTGCAGCATAGCTGATTACGGCACTTACCACTTTTATTGTCCGTCAACACAGCTTTAGTGTCATCCAACCACCTTTGCAGAAGTGGCTTTAGTTTCAACATATTCTTAAAACTGAAACAAATTATTTGATCAGGTTGCTGTGCAAACTTTCAACAATGATTGAGAAAACCCGCAGTCCTTTTAAACTTTCGTGTTAGTCTCAGAAAACACTACAGCAGTCAATGAATGGACTGGTAGTTAAGAAGTAAAACGATGAACTTTGATTAAAACTAGCTGTGAGTGACAGGGGACAACAACGCAAATATTTGCATGTGGAATGTTTTGGAAAACGTACAACAACCAAAACCGCGATTGATTCATTTGGTTAAATATCTACGAAAATGAGAAATCGCAGGTAGCAACCACACTATTAGCCAGGGTTGTAGACTTCCATCATGAATGCTGAGCATGCGGTACTGTATGAAGTAGTGTAATAGACAAAGCAAGTACACGAACATAGATTTAGTGGTGGGGTAGGAGCAAACGAACTTTGACTACGAAGTAAGGATCCAATTTTGATCGAAGCATGCGTCAAAAAACGCTCACAAGCGAAAGAAACAATTCAGATATCCAAGTGAATGTTTAAGCTCTGCTACGGGTCTCAAGCTCTGCTACGGGTAGATTCGGCGCGTTTCTATTCGTACTGTTTGAATAAGGACAGGAAGTTTCAAAGAAATCGCAGCCGAGCGACATCAGCGCGCTGTCTGGTACGCATGAAAAGCATCCAGTTTCGTGCACAGCAGCGTGCATGCTGCATACCGATCCACTTTAACTCGATAAGCAGGAGGTATGCTCGTTCGCCGCCGGGTACAAATTTGCGTGCACGCAGTCAGGTGAAACAAGACGACCGTCTCAAGCGCTCTCGAATCTCTCACCTCAAGTTCAGAGCTTCGAATCGAGAAATAGTGGTCTGGCTGAAGTCATTACCGTAAAGACGACCCATGGCCAGACCTACATCGCCCTGCGTGAAACCCATCTTGATTCTTTTCTGCTTGAATTCTTTTGCGAAAACCTCAAGCTGTTCCAACTGTTCAGCTTCCTCCTGGCAAGTGAATATGCACAAAGAAAGCTAGGTGACGTTTTGAACAACACTAAATATCGCCAGGCGGCTTCAATGTTTTTGACAATGTTATTATAGATTTCCCCGAAAACGCATGCTGCTGATGCCCTGAAGTGAGCTGCACAGCCCAGCACAAGACACGAAAAAATGAAAACACGCTGAAACGTTATATGGACACAGCGCAAAAACTCCACGTTGGCAATCGGATCTGTACTATTGCTTTTGTTTTCAAGCAAGAAATGCGTAATTCCATTAGTTGAAATTACGTTTCTTGCTAATTTCACCACGAAGTTTCCTATCCTGTTAGCCGCTATACTTTAGTACCAAGTTCCGCCGAAATAGATGCTACAGTTCCTTACGAACCAGAACCACACCTCAGCAAACATGAGAATATTCTAACAATATTCCTTAATGTATTGTTCTGACTAAAATTATATCTTTGAAAACTTCCGCAAAAACCTTACGAAGTTGATAACAGTAGTTCCCTAGAAAGGAGCTGTATTTGGAGTTTTTAGCATCAAACAAGAGCTGTAGACAAAAGCGCTAAATGGAAAGTACCTGAGCTTACAAAACTTTGCTCTTCCAACAAAACGTGCACGTAAATAAGAAATAAGCTCGTCAAGCTCAGTATGGCAATCCTCAGCTTAACAGTGGCCAAAAAAAACTGTTCGTTGAATGCAAAAAAGTAGAAAAAAATCGGCCGTGGACACACCAACGAACACATGTCCAGTTGAAGGCTGGCTTGATGACCACAACGAAGCGGGCACACATGTGCATTTGTTTGGTACAGCTCTCCTACATACTTTATTTTCCTTTCTATTTTATTCTAAACGGCAACCACAAACCTTCCCGATTTAAAATTATCTTCAAAAACAGAGGTTCTTACGCTTTTTCAGTCGCACCCCCTTTGGCGTTGGACATTGATACTCGCGCCGCACCTACCCTCACAATCACACACAAAAAATTAGAACAACATTTTATTTGCTATTATACCAATTTAACAATATGCCGCTATCATAGCGAACTTTTCACGTCCCCAAGGGGGCGTGCCACCAGACTAAGAACCTGGTTTCTAAAGCAATCCCGTACAGATAAAATACCTTTCATTTTATTCTCACATATCTTCGCACAGAACGCTATTTCCTCCTACGACCGCGCGCCCTTTATAGCAGTGAAGTTAAAAACTAATACCTGTCCCTTTTTGAAAACACCAGTATCTGGATTATCGGAACTACATTAACCCACCCCCAATTCCATCAACGTAAGCGCGAAAACCTTCAAAAATACAAGGGTGCAAATCGCAGACACAGCAGAACCTTACCTCACTTTCAACCCTCGACAACAGATTTCATGCAGACGCGTATGCTATTCATTCAAACGTTCAATAATTTTATGCGTAACTTTCTCTGTCGAGCAATGCCAACAACGGAAATACAAAATTTTTACAAGCAACTATCATACTGCCATACAGCTACGTAATTTCACTCACTATCCGACGTAACACCGCATGCGTACTCAATGACCTTCACATCTCTCGTTGCAAAGCACACATTTCATAAGCTGCATATTGTGTGGGGAAATAAATTTATCGCTAATTTGCTTCTCACGAAGGTAGGTATACAACATTTCTGATGCTGCCAACAAAACTAAGAAGCGAAATTATATAGCTGAGTTAAGCGGGATAAAACAAGCACCATACCTTTGCAAAACCAATTTTTACAAACCCACGTACGTATCATTGCTCTACTTCAGTGCATCAACGTGCATCTGGAAACTGATACGCGTCAAAACGGGTACGCGGCTTTTCGCACTGGGCCGTTTCTGTCACGGGACATTTTGGTCTGGCCGTTTCGGTGTGGGGACATTTCAGTCACGACATTTCTGCACATAAACAACTGATTACCTTTGTTTATTGAAATGATTATATTGGCAGGTGAAATGTCAAGTCAGCTGGTGTTATACAAACTCTCTTTTGAGTAACACTGATTGCGATTAAATTTGAATTGCAATCATGAGTTTGAAGTATTTGTATTTAATTATAATTTAATCATTATGTCGATAATGATTAAATTTGCTTGTTGATGAAAATGAAAAATCCTGTGTTGATGCTGATTAACTGTTGGATGTTGCATCATGATTGTAGTTTTTTTAAATAAAACCTTTCGTTGATTTAAGTAAGTTTGCATTTGAAAGTGAACATGTAAGATTTCTGCAAGATTTCGTAGTCTGACCGAAATCTCTCGAGACCGAAACGGCCAGACCGAAAAGTCCTGTTCCGCGCCAAACCACGTATGGCGAATAAAATTCGGTAAGATCAGAAACATATCCCATAAACGTTTAGAAAGTGCCTATTTAAATTTTTAAATGTGATACTAAGAAGTTTATCTTAACTTCCACGAAACCATGTCGCATTTTAAGGACAAGATACGCAAAGCACTTCTCTGTAGTGGCATTTTCAGGTTATTTTTATACGTTTCAAAAAGCACTTAAAATTTGTGAAAACAAAAACACGTTCCAAGGGGTGCAAACAAAAGTCTTTGGGCTGGAAGCGACTTTTCAAAAGGTAACACAAGCTTTGAAATCCCAAACAAAGAATAAAAGAAGCAATAAGATTATTGGCAAATGAGCACAAACCAAGATTCGGCAAAACCCAGAGCAATTTTTTGAGCTTAAAATAATATCAGCAAAAATGTTCGTAAGATTACAATGAGGAACAAAAACATTTACCATTTCATAACTTTGGCCTCTTCTCATTATATCCGAGTCGCAGTCACCCTGAAAAGAATCGTATGTAAACCGAAGTGGTGATAAAGCTATGTTACTTGGTTAAAAAGCACGAGCACATCACTTCGTTAGGTACATGCAAACAATTGCACACAAACATAAGCCGTTTTACAATGCAATTCACCATCCAACGAGTAAGCTTTAACACTGAAACAACAATCTGCGTATTCGTCTCTAACATCGCCTCTGAGGATTCATGAAAATATTGTTTGAAACTTGCAAACATTACTGTTTGCAAACTTAAACAAAACTAAAAGTAACACTAAACATACCAACAGTTTCGAGGAGTCTTCAACGTGACAAGTCCTATCGGCAGGTAAAAGATCTTCTTCCACAGACGAGCGTCTTGTACGACGTGGAGCGTTATGGAAGTCTTGACCTACACTCAGAAAATGTGATCTGGAATTACTTTTTCCCTAACAGTGTCTGTCTGTAACCGCAAAAGTCAGCACATTTACGATGAAAATAGTACATGGAAAGTTGTCAAAAACATTCAACAATTGAAAACTATGAAATATAAAGCAACTCTTTTAAATCTTCCACAGTGCTTCTTCGAAATCAGTTGCTTGTTACAGGCAGTTAATCAAAAATATACATAACTAATACTGAGTAGAGCTCTGACCGGTATGGCTTTTTTGGGGTCGATACCCATATCGGTCGTTCTTGGATCGATAGCCGATAACCGATATTTCCAAAATTTTTAAATCTTGTTTACTGCTTCATTATCAAAAATATCTTGTATTCTATGCATTTACTTTTTGTTAAAAACTTCATATATCAGGAATTACGAGCTAAAATTTTTCAAATTGCCGCAATTTCAATATTTTGAATATGATTTTTAATTAATCTGATAACTTGTTAGCATACATACACTATCTACAATGAATAAACACAGTGTCATGAATAAAAACAGAATGTTAAAATAACAAAGCGATAAGAACAGAACACTGAATGAAAGAGAAGTGCTTACAGTGCTTACAACAAAAAAAGCAAAAACAGTGCTTGAAAGTTGAAAGATGGTGAACAATGAAAAGAAACTACACAATGGAGCATCAAGTTAAGGAGGTTAAAGTTAGCACAATGCTGCATTAAATTAACCATTGCCAAAAATGAAAATTTTTCCAAAACACTAGTAACGTTTGTGCAAGGTAACGGTCTTGACTTGCTTCGTTGGGCTTTCTTGCACAAGTTGTCTGGATGCGTGAGGAATATAACAGCGTTTTGTCAACACCTACTGAGGCCGATAAAATCGGCCGTTTTAGCCGATACCGACATATTGGTAAAACCCAAATATCGGTCTATCTCTAGTACTGAGCAAAGATTCTATAAGTGCATGACACTTACAGGCGCAAACGAAAATGAAGAACTTATTTTAAGATTCTGTGTACATTTTCTGGCACATGTTACTGAAAAAGTATGAAATAACTACGGTTGGACATTTGCCAAAATGATAAATATTATTTAAACAAGACTGGCCTTCCACAGCTACTTATAAGCTTCAAACACAATAAGCAGAATTGTTAAATAGGTTGTTCCTCACAACCGGTATATTCTGCTCCAAGCATGCCACATCAAAATACCTTGCGTAGGTATTGCCCTCAGACAGTGTTGCGTGAAGATTGTAGACGGTGAGACGTCAGACACCTTCTTTTCAGTCTTTGATCATTACACACGCCGTAATCGACATTTAGCAATACAAAAACAAAAAAAGGAAGTTATAAAAACTCATATATGGCAACAAAGCATCTTTTAGCATTGAAAAAACATAACTTTTGTCCCAAACAATATTGTTGAGAAACAACACGCATCCAACATTATAGACATCCGAAGGCCTTTTCATACAGCTTAAATTCAACGAATCCGTTACAACATCATAACATGCATTGTCTTATTATGACAGAGCTTTTTCATTCGTTCTTTCAGATATCTAACTGAAGAACATCCAGCGGTTCAACAGATATGCTACACCTCTGCAGGCCACACAGGTAGATGATACACTATGCAAATAAGACACGACCTACCATGTAAATCACTAGAGCAAAACGCACCTCACCACATGCCATGGAAATACTCATTACTAAACCTGATTACCAACTGTACAACATCAAGACAATGTAGTCTCTAGATTGGCCAACACAGATGGCTCTTTACTGCCTTCTAGTGCTCCTACAAGACATACATCACAGCTATTCAATAGCCATGCCCCAGCACTAATCAAGAAGTGACCTTGACCAGAACTTCAACATAGTGCACATACGGTAACACTGACCAGGTCTTGAGGCGGTTCTGTAGTAGGCAATGACACTGCCTGTCTTTGATATTGGTAAAATTGATTCAAAGCACTTGTAACGTTTGCACCACCAAAACCATCTGCAGAAAAACAAATCAGTATTCAATCAAAGAACTGAGCTGATAAGTCCACATTTATCAGCATTCTGCACATTAATAAACATTTGCCCCTATCCCAACCACGGCAGGAATAATTATTTAGCTGCAACCCTAGCAAGTCTTGTTGCTCTGGTCAAAGAACTACTCCAACATCACAAAAGAATGACTGAAACTCAGTACTGCTTCTCTCACCAACAGCTGTGGCAGACAAACTATTTAACAGGTTTGTTTATCAACTACAAATTAAGTACCGTATACAGTTTTTTTTAAGGAAAATGTTAGGTACCCAGTATGGATCTGTAGGGACCCGATTTCTCTGGTTCTAGGGACCCCATTTTCTCTGATTTTAGGGACCCGATGATAATTTTCTCTGATTCTAAGGACCTGAATCGGGTCCCTAAAACGCCTTAAAAAAACCCTGACCATATAGCAAGTCCAGAAAACATTAAAACAAGGCTTACCTCTTGGTTTTTGTGACATGGTAATTGAAAATCTTGAGAAAAATGGTCTTTGCTGATTCTCTGAGAACTATATAGTTGGTTGCAACAGTAACTTTTGATAAGTGGTATCATTCCATTAATAATTTTTAATGCAAACAAACTGTTGCAAAAATTCAACCTGTAAAAAATGTGGAAGTTTTAATGTCAGTAACTATCAAGCTGCTCACAAGTGTCACGAAATGGTTACAAAGCATACACACCAGATGATTGAACACATGGCCAAATTACCAAATGGTGGTAATTGGTAATAAGCTTGATACCAAACTCCCAAACAAATTTATTTAGGCACACGCCAATCTTCCCAAAGCCTAATGGACTCTTACTGAACAAGCCTTAGCAGTAGTTCTACATCAAGGATAAAGGGTGATCAGATGCACATTGATATAACCCACAAATACTTCCAGAGCATTTTGTGAAAAATAATATAAGAATCTCCATCATAGACCTGGCCAGGGGGTGGCAGGGACCCCAAATTTCTGGCATATCTTCTCATTTTGTGCTTTGAGAGGCAGTGACCCAAATAAAATACTACTGCTCACTTAAAGTCAAAATATTTGCCCAAGTGGGCTGGCTATGATAGTAATCTCCACCCGGCAGACAATGGTGCAAACAGAAAAGTAAAATGGCTGTGTTGTACTCTATACACCTATCATAATTAATTTATTAACCTAGCTGAGAAAAGCAATTAATTTTGCAATGACTGCATACTTCACTCCAATGCTGTTACAGTACCACATGACACACTTGACTTACTCAAACTAAAGGAGAAAATATAAGATTTTCTATGCAACATTTCACTTCACAATTCCAACAGTAGTATGCCTAGCTTCTCCAATACTACAAATATCATTTTTACAGAATAAGTGTTGTTACATTTTTAAAAATGTTCCACTGCACTCTCTGTCATCCATAAATTTACTGCAAGAATACATACACTGTTCAAAGCATTGGAACTACTGCACCTTTTTCTAGAACTTTTATCAGTGCATAAGCTCCTCAAGTTTTATTTGCAAATATTTTGTTGAAATTTATAAATATTGCTAATTCAGTAGGATCATTTTGTACTTGGCATTTCAAAGATCAGTTGTCTACAAAGCTGGATACACAGCAGTTAGTAAATATACAAGATCTACTAACACTCTAAATGGTTTCATTAAATTTCTCACTTAGCTTGTGACATTCATGACAATTTGCAACCATACCCTTATGAGCAGAACTGCACACAACCACTGTTGCATTAACAGTACATACAACAAGAGCTTGACTGACAGTCAGCATGTTGATTTAAATCAGCGTGGTCCAACTACTTTTTTCCTGTGGGTCATTTTTCAAAGACATGACAACTTGTGGGCCACTTCCAACAAAATGATGTATGAAACAACAGATTCATAAAATTTAAAATAGAAGAGAAAATAGGTGAGTTCAGTGGGCATGTCATTGAAATTATTACACGATGTCAATAAACAATTCATTACAAATCTTTATTAGTTTAATGCCTGTGGTTGAGGCTTACTTGACAAATATCGTTCCTTTAACAATACTAATACGTGAGAGGTAGCAAATCGGAGCTATGGTCCGATATTTTGTCTGCCATTCGATTTCTGTTTTCGATTTGACTTGCTTCATTGTAGAAAATGTGCTCTCACACACGTATATGCTTCCAAATATCAAGCGAATTTTAGTGCGAAATCTTTGTTTGGGAAAGCTATCTTTGCTGACTACTTTCTAGAAGCTCTCTACAGTCTTAGTCTAACACTGTTAGTATTGTACATTATCATTAACAGATGTTGTACTTGTTCTGATTAAAATTGCCTACTGCAACATACACACCATCAATACTGAGAAAGCTCGTGGGCCTTAAAAATTCTGTCCACGGGCCACATAAGACCCGTGGGCCTGTAGTTGGACCACGCTGATCTAAATGATGCTGCTGAGGTATCATACCGGCAATATTTGCTTGTAAAAAACACTTTGTTTTGTACAGTGTTTCGAAGCACAAGCTGTTACTCCATTTTTAACACTTCCACTGCTTGGGTTGTTCCCCAAGCAACTGTCATGGGTACCAAGCAGGTTTTCAGAGTTTTCCACATACCAATTTCATAAAACACTTTGCATTTTAACAACTTCTGTTCTGTTAGCCTAAGGCTAAAATCTAGCAGTGTCCATGTTTTTTGTGCAGGAATATCTCCGCCAACGATTGCGCTAAAGAGCTGTTCAAACCCTTAAAAGATCAGCAAGTCTTCACGTCTGCAATGATAAAAAAATTTTTTGGTTTTGTTTTTTTTGTGAGTGACGTCGTAAGTGGAGTTTGTTTTAGGCCTTTTTGGGCCTCTTCATCTGGCCCTAGGCCCAAACCACTAAATGGTAGTATTTTGCTCTTTCTTGAAAACAAGGTTAAAATCTAAGTCTTTTGATAAATAAACAAAGTAGTTAATCCCATCATGAGCTAATTACTTTATTTTAGTATGTACTTTCCACGATGGGTGTAAGCAAGGAATCTATCAGCAAATCTTTAATAGGAAATCGATTTCACATAAAATTACGCATCCTCAGTCCTGAAAATTGCAAGCAAAGCTTACAGGTGAAAAGTTAAAAGGATGAAGTAACAGCAGAGAAAAAACAAACTCAAAACTACAATCGAAATTTTGTAATACAAGTTCATAAATCATAACAACTTAACTGACTGACGTTAAGAATACTAGTGGCGACAAAAACTGACTCATGAAATAGGCATTTACTCAAAATTCTTAAAAGACGTTTGACTGAAACAAATAACTAATTGGTGCTAATAGCTGAAAAATTTCTCTAACTAAAAACTAACTCTTGGTGAAATGACTAACAACGGTAGAGATAAATAGTAAGCGATGTGCGGACAATAAGTCTCTGGGGTATGCATTTAAACCTGCCAAGAGTTCGCTTTAAACGCTGCGGTGGGAGTAAGCAAGCTGTGTTGAGAGAAAAGTTAGC
>JGI24021J15306_10013071_pt1 | contig 10317 bp, 7 predicted proteins | sample Ectturendosymbi1_FD_15306 | JGI IMG/M metagenome (IMG submission 15306) | reverse complement strand
GCCCCTCTCAGAAAACTCTTCGCTTCCCCTGGTCTCCCAAGCTGGTTCCCGGCCTGATGAAGTGTCTCCCAAACTCTTTCAAAATGTCAGCCCTTTGACGCATTAGAGAAATATCATCCCTAGAAATGAAAAAGCTGAAGTGGATGCATTGCGTTCTCCTCTACTAACACTCAAGTAAGCCTTTCCCCGTCTTATTCCTGACGTTTGCACAACACATGTGATTTCATAGAGGCAGTCATTTTTCGTGAGCTGTTTCCAGCTGCATTAAAGTCCTGCTGGCTACAACCACGGTAAAGTGGCCCAGAGGTCGATGCATTAAGGACAAGGTGGTGTGATTACATCGCCGACCTTGCCAGGTTCCGTCTTGGTGTTGAACCAGCAGAGCTATCAGAGATTGTAGTTGACCGTGAGGTACTTTCAGTCATTGGACTGCTGTTCCTGCGACCCTCCCCGGAGGAAAAAGGGTGTGAAAATCCATGTAAAATTAATTTTTCCAGTTCTCATACTTATAAAATCGTCCCCCAAATATAAATTAGTCTTCAAAGTTTTGAAATATGCAAAATCTCCGCCCTCCTGCTATAGGACAGTGAGTACCTCTGAAAACCCCAGTATCATATTTTAAACTTAAATATTTGGTTTCTTTCCATTTTGCTACTTCAGCAGCATAACATTGCTCGCAGGGCGTCCTGCAGCACATTCACGAGGGCTCAGAGAGTTGGATGCTGCGCTACGGCCGTTTTCGGGCTCATGCTCGCCAGTGTAATGTTTTACGATGTGTCAACAGGCACACAAAAAATCAGTGCTGGTTACGTGTCACTCGACTTCTCGTCCATAATTGCTGCATCACAGTCGGCAGTTATACTTGCTCCTTTCAACTATGTGGTAAACGTTATTTACAGGTAAGTTGTGTATCTGCGCTGCACTGCACCAATGAAATTAAGCTGCTTCTAGACTTTATCTGTCGTAATTAAATGCCCAAAACAATGCATGACGTTCTTGTATTTATATAAACTGTTTCCAGTATTTTGCCATATGTGCCTTTAACTCAAAGTTTTGCAAACTTTTACCCTTCAAATCACTCCACCACATTTAGCGTATTTAAAATATACGAAGAAAATGTTCATAAAAACAACAGGGAAGATATAACTTTAATTCTGCAAACACTTGTAATATACGGAATATTCACATTTATTTGGAAGTGGATAAACACTGTTGTTCACCACATACAGACTCACAGTAGGGCCGGGGTAAAACATTTTTTTAATTGAAAAACTGGCCCCTCCAAAGAGTTGGCAAATGGTCCAAAACTCCCAATTACATTGAAATTTTTCAGTTACTCCCTCTAGTGGTCGACCAACACCAAAGTCACGCGGAGGTCAAATTTAGTGAATATGCCATAACTTTATAATGAATTGCACTAGAGACCTTAAATTGGTGTCACAAGAAGCAGAATCATACAGTCTCTATCTGTCCTAAAAGAACTTTTTGCCTATTTTGTCTAGAATGAAGATATTATCAAAAATGGTATTTTAAGAGTTACGATGAGTGAAATTTTGGAAAGAACATATTGCAATTAGCAAGCCTTCCTGTTTAAACAATAAATCACTGTGAAAGATCTCCAAGGTATGTTGTTATCAACTTGTTGTCAATGCATCACAATACACAAACTAAATACATATGCAAAGTGAGAAAACCTCTGCAAAGTTCTCTCAATAGTAGCAGCCAATTGCACCAAAACATATACTCTATCTGCAAATAATGTGCAGCTGTTCATGCTATTTGTAAAACTCCTCAAAGAATGTAACAAAGGTTATTTGGATTGATGTTACATCAATGCTTGGCTGAGTTTGCTTATATCAATTCCAAAAAGTTTCATTGAGATCCCTTTCTGGTTTTTGATTCGTCACGTTGACATACAAACATTTAAAACCGACGCTACCAAAAATGAAGCATGCTTGGCAAAGGTATGATTAACAATTCAGAACATTTACTTTCAATAAAATTGCATACTCAACTATATCAAAAATATTAGTGGTCGACCAACACAAATCTAAAGGTCACGCGGAGGTCAAATTTAGTGAAAATGCTATAACTTTATACGGCATAGCTATGTGCACTGCTGTCAGAGCACGTGTCTACGACAACAAAATAGACACAGACTAACCCTTCACGCTCTTGTTGCAACATATTTAATAGTTTAATACTTGTTGCAACATATTTAATAGTTTAATATTTAATAGTGGTTTGATTTTCAGATATAGTGTTTTAGTAATTACAATACAGTGTAGTGAAAATAAGCATTGCTTATTTCACTACGTAAGTGTAAATAGAAACTAGAAAAAGATCCGTGAAGGTGACAAAGGCTTTTCATAGTGGACATACATTTCGCAGCATTGATAAATTTCCAGAAGGAACATTGCCTACCAAGCAAGATGTTATTGATCGGGTTTTAAGTGAAGATCGTTTTTTCGCAATGAATGCTGCAAGAGTTGTTGCTGCTGAGCTTGTGAAGCATTGGATATGAAGCAATGTTTATCCAATCCAAGAACCGGCTGTTGCTAAGAAGATTTTCAACATGATGGCAAAGTTTAAAGCGGTGGATTACTACCCTAAGAAAAAGCGTTCAAAACCATGGTATGTTGCAAAAGAAAGCCAGTTTGTGAGTGATGTTGAAAAATTGTTTGACATATTTTGTGAAGACAGTCAACTTTCCAACCTGTACTTTCCAACGTGGTTTGAAATTGACCACTACTCCAAACTATCGCGTGGATCAAAAAATGTTTCAACCTTTCTCAAAGAATTGTCGGTTTTCCAAATCAAAAACTTTTAGAGATTGCTTGAAAAGTTCTTCAAAACAATGGATTTTTTGCACACCCAGAGAAGATTTTGCTTGGCATGCTTGGTGATGATGATGAGGATCTTCTGAGAATGGCCGTCAACAAGTTGTGTAGCCTACGATCAAAAGGACCAACCTATCCAATTGAAAATGATAAGTTTGAAGGAGGATTTACTGAGCCAAGTCCAGTTTCAACAGAACGCACAGCTATTCGCAAAATTTTGATACCAAAAATCAACTTCACAGCCAAGCCATTCCACGTAGTGGTCAAGTTGAATCTTCCAGATATACATGAGCCCCTCTGAAGAAATCAATGAGCTTCGACTTCGACCATTAAAGCTTAACCATCCTTGCCACAACCAAGTTGTTGAGCGACATGTGAAGTTGGCCACTGAGGCATCTGTTTCAACTACAGGTCATGATAGGCGTTATGGGATGATCAGGCAAAGAATTTAATTCAGGAAACTAATGAAGTCTTTTGAAACAAAGAAACAATTCAATGTTTAAAAACTTCCAAGAGTGTTTTTGATATAGATGAATATGCATTTAACTGAAAGTAAATGTTCTGAATTGTTAATAATACCTTTGCCAAGCATGCTTCATTTTTAGCAGCGTCGGTTTTAAATGTTTGTGTGTCAGCGTAACGAATCAAAAACCAGTAAGGGATCTCAATGAAACTTTTAGGAATTGATGTAAGTAAACTCAGCCAAGCATTGATGTAACATCAACCCAAATAACTTTTTGTTACATTCATTGAGGAGTTTTACAAATAGAATGAAAATTTTCATTTCTAGACAAAATAGGGCAAAACGTTCTTTTAGAACAGGTAGAAACTGTATGATTCTGCTTCTTGTGACAGCAATTTAAGGTCTCTAGTGCAATTCATTACAAAGTTATGGCATATTCACTAAATTTGACCTCCGCGTGACTTTGGTGTTGGTCGACCACTAGAGGGAGTAACTGCAAAATTTCAATGTAATTGGGAGTTTTGGACCATTTGCCAACTCTTTGGAGGGGCCAGTTTTTCAATTTCAAAAAAAATTTTTCAGCCTAGCCTCACAAACGCGTGCTCTAATATTTTATTTGCATGAATGTAAACTATACGCTCTGCTAATTGCATTTCTGATCAACTCTGTCACCATGCATGTTATTTATTTATAAAACGTCCATTGTGAGAACTCTGAGTATTATTGTCGGTCAGGAACATATCGCCTCGACGTCAGGACGAAGAGAGTCCTGCATCGTCACTAGAAACAATCGACCAAAGCAGTACCGGACTTCGTCCCAGTGAGAGATGGCAGTTTTCCGAAAGGTATGTGTACACCGGGTCAGTGTTTATCGCAAGATCTGCGACGTACTCATACAACTCACAAGTACATCGTTGCGTTCAAGGCTTCTGGTCTCTGCTTTAATGTAAATCTGATGCACGTATTCACTAATTACAGGATGATACGTAGGTTAAAAGATAGAAAAATACCTGTTATTGCCAAACGCTGCTTCCGAGCTAACGAAAATGTTCCCCAACCTCCCATCGATTTATTTCCGGGAACAAATGGTTCCACTGAGAAGCGCAGCAAAAGTTTTCATCATCGAACATTAGGTGCAGTCATTACAGTAAAATGAATAGGTCCGACCAGACATGTTTTTCGTATTTTCCGGAATAATGAAAGAATCAACGCATTGTGACCTTCAACATGGTTAAAACGTCCCGCAGAAACCGCTTGCAACTAATTCAGTGGAGCATCTCAAACAACTAAGATGTTTTCTTAACTACAAGGGCAGCTTGGTCTGAATTTGTAGCTATATCAGTGAGTACAGAGTTTTAAGCCTGAGCAGTGTCCCCTGCTTGTTGTTAACTTTTCTTCGTCACAAATAAATCGCTTAACACCTTCTTGCAAAATGCTGCTGAATGTTATCGGAAGGGTAGAACAATGTTTACCACCGCTTGGCATATTTCTTTACTTAGCCAATCTAACGTTAGAAAAGTTCTGCTTGCCGAAAAATTCATGTCCTAACACGCTTTTGACCTTTAGATAAGAAAATATTCGCAGATATATTTTTCTTGGCTCTAACGCCTCTATTGTTTTTTTCACACGCAGTTTCAATGTTCACATCTCCGTAACACACTTTGTTTCATTGTGGGAGAGTTCGAATTTCCATGCCCACCGTTAATGCTTTCCCATTGGTTTAGCTCTACAGTACTGATGTGCTTCTCCTTTTCGTTATTTTGCTTTCGATCTCACCATTAAATCCTGAATTGCTCTCATGCGTTGTTTTTCACTATTTGTTGTCGTTTTCCTCATACAAAAACAAATAACATGTTTGAATCCTGTGCCTACGACCAGGTTGCATTTAATTTAAATGTCACGTAGCAATCGATCATTTCAAATTCATAAAACGTGAAAAAAAATTACGAATGCACCGATTTATTAATTTTGCAGCCCAAGACCATCAACTAAAATACTTCGAATTCGTTCTTCTGAAATCAACCAAATACCATCGCCAAGTCTTAAACAAATATTCTTGGAAGCAACAAACATGCCTGAAGTTGATACAGCCAGTGAAAGCTTTGGCTGCGATTTTCAATCAAAGTGTTCATCCTTCGAATTAATCAATGAGGAGCGTAAGGTGAAAAAGCCATGTGAAGAAAACTGTGAGAGGAATGGAAAGAACCACGATGCAACTCTAGAGCAGCAGCAAATAAGCACACTTACCAAAAACGTTCGAAATTCGCGGACAAAACCACAGCAAACGCCATTGCCAAGCTGTGGGGAAGATGAGGTGCTGGCTTGCCAGAGGTCGGTAACCTCATTGTTAAATTTGCCGTCCTGGCTGGCAAGCCTAACGTGGATCGTCGTGATTTTGTTTTTGCTGGCATGTTCTTCCCTAACCATTTTGTACGGACTCCAGGTAAATTATGATATAGTTGCACGTCCTAGTGTCACACATGGGCGTCGGAACGGAGGGTAGGGGAGGACCAAGGTCCTCTGGATTGTGAAAATCTTAGCAAAAAAAGGTTGTTTTCTTAGTTCCGTGAGGGAAAAAACAAATTTCACCACTTTTGGCCCCCCTGGAAATATTTTGGAAAAATCTCCCTGGAAAAAAATTATTCCGACGCCCATGGTGTCACACATTCTTTTTTCATGCTTAGGACAATGCTTAGAGATTCTACTTATCAAGAAAAACGTGCGTGTTTTTTTATTGCATAAGATTTTTATGAACATAAGGCACGCCACCTTGGAATGCCTTTACTGGAGCAGAGTGAAAAAACTATTTTAACATAATGTTGCAGTACTCCACATTTGTGGAAGATTATATTAAACAACTCTTTGTGTGCACTTCACGTAAAAACGTTCGATCTGCTGCTTACACAAAAGCTACCAAGTTGTTAAAAGAAAATATTGAAAAGGTTCTGAAATGTTTATGTATTCCAACCTACCTGTATAATAACAAATAAATTTACTTTTTCAGTATCCAAACACAAAGTTTCTCAACTGGCTTCTTGCTTTCGTGCTCTCAATTGTCCAAAACATCATAATTGTCTCTCCCATCCGAATGATTATCGTAGCTACACTTCTGGCGACTACAAGGCGCAATACCGTCGAAGAAGCTGAGTGGACTGGATTCAGGAAAAGCTGGGAGAGGAAAGAGGTCATTTTACGCTGGCGTAGGCATCACAATGAAATCAAGTACGCCCTTGAGGCTCGAACCAAAGATAAAAGCGAAAAAGAACAACTCCTTTTACTCGAGACAGCTTTGCAAGAAAGACGAGTATCCGAAATCGAAAGTCGACCGTGGTGTTACAGAAAACCGAAGCTCAAATCACTTTTCAAAGCTGGAAAATTAAAACTGGCAATTTTTAAAGTCCGCTCGTATTGGCTGGAGGCTACGTTCTGGGTTCTCATTGTCGTATTTGTGACGTCACTCATTTTTCTCCAGCGGGATGTTCGAGTGGTTCACTTAAACATTCACATGCGCCAGCAGTTTACTCGTGATCTCAGCAATATAAAAAAAACTGGCGACATTTTTGCTTTTCTCGAGAAAAAGCTGCTTCCTCGGTTGTTCAAAGAAACCGCGGACTCATATTCGGACTCTTTTATTTCTCTCGGTTCTGTAAGAGTCAAGCAAGCTCGACTGCGGCCTAGACCTTGCCCCGATAACACACCCAAGTTCGGTTTACGAAGTTGCAGGCCTCTGGACTACAAAGTAACGAGTTTGGATGATTTTGAAACCAGCGATTATGGCTTGCTTTGGAAGAAAAGCTCTGTGCAGACAAACGACAGCTCCATTACTGTAACTGAGAGGGTGGCTAACGCTTGGCAATTTAAACAAATCGAATCCTACTACACCACAAATTTCGCTAGTGGTGGCCACCTTCGGCGTATGTTTTACCCCAGCGGAGGCTACATATCTGATCTCGGCTACAGTAGCGATGACGTCAGACAGACATTGGATGGGTTAAAAAATGCGTTGTGGGTAGACGGCGATACGTCAGCCCTTTTTGTCGAGTTCGCTCTCTTTACTCCCAACATTCGCCATGTCACAGCCGTGACCCTGGCGATAGAAGTCGTAGCACATGGCGACGTGAACACCCATTACGAAGTTATAAGCTACCGCCCACTGTACTTTTACACAATGAACGACATCATTATCGCCATTTTACAGCTTCTGCACATTCTTGTCAACGTAGCCTTGGCGACTGACCTTGTCATGCAGTGCAACGCCGTCCGCTGGAGATTTTTGGGAGTGATAAGCATTTTGACAAATTTTTGGAACATTTTGTGCATGGTCATCATTGTCTTGACCGTGTGGACGTACTACGTATATTTTTCTCACATTTATTCCAGTATTGTGGTTTCACGGGCACATCACGAGGATCCTGGGCGCTTTTCTCCTTTCGCGACTCCAGCGCGTTTCGCAAAAGAGTATTTCGAGCTAATTAGCATGGTGGCGTTTTTCAGCTATATCCGCATGCTGAAGTTGTTTCGAGGCAGTCGCCGTGTCTCAGCCATTATGAACACACTGGAGCAAGCTCAGGCAGACCTTGTTGGGGTTTCGGTTGTCACCTTACTGTGCCTCATCACGTTCGGCATGGTCGGAAACCTGTTCTTCTTCAGTGCCCACAGGTCCTTCAAAAACTTTTGGACTACTTTTTTAACTTTATACAGTTTACTGGTGGGCATGCCAGTCGAGAACCCAACCGGAGGAGTTGCATCTGGATCTTTGTGGTCCTTGTACTACGGAATCTTCATGCTTGTTGTTATGGTCGTCTTGCTCAATCTGTATTCAGCGGTGCTCGCTGATGTGTATCATGACGTACGACAGAATTGCATCCAAACGGACTGGTGTCCGGTGGAAACTCTTGCCATCGCGTGGATGTGTGAGCGAGTGCTGCTCTTTTTTGGAGTGGTTACTAGTCTTTTCAAAGACCAATTCATCCGGGTAAGTGTGCAAATACATTGTTGCTGCGTTCTTTCAGTTTTTTTGCAAATTTTAAACGTAAGCTCCGTTCTGCATAGGCTAAATATTTAAATTGCAGTAGATTTTGAGCAGTAGCGTACGCATAAAATGTTCAAAGGGGGGGGGGTTCATCCAATGGCGCATGGTGTCATTTGTATTTGGTGTGCACTGTTTGTGACGTCATATTCATGTTTTCCAAACCAACGTTTTGGCAAATTTTGCGCCGATCAGCCAAAACAGGCAAAATGAAGATAATTGTTTTGGATAAAGTGAAAGAGGGGAAACATAATCTTAATCATGCGTAGTGGGCAAAAGGTCTGCAAAAACTGATGGGATGGTTTCTGGATGCAGACGACAATGCAGATTCCCACCAAAACCTAATTATTACATTTTGGTCCATTTGCAATGTTCCTTGAAGTTTGCATGCAAATTCATTTCGTGGTATTTGCATTAAGTCAACAAATTAACCAGCAAAAAGTATGCAAAAACAATTAATCCCCTTTGCGCAGGTAATAAAGTTTTTGTAAAAGATCAAGCTCAAGGGTTTTTTTAACCCCAACCCCCCCTGCGTACGCCCTTGATTTTGAGTCAGTTACGGTTTGCGAACACAGTTGGACCAGGAAAAATGATTGCTTTCAAAAATACTTACAGCACTTTCACAATCTACGTAACCAAACTTCCGAGTTATACAGCACCTGAAGGACCAAAAAACATCTGGTTGGTGTGTATCAATACAGACGTGTGCAAGGCAATTGCGTATTCTCTCGCCACTTGCGAATTTTTACGTCTTTGCAACAGCAATAACTTGTGTCATTGCTCTCAGTTTTTGGGGCGTAACTGCCAGTGATGCAATCAAGGCGTAACCTCCGATACCGAGTTAAAAACTCGACACCGAGAGTTCATCACAAAATCCGAGATCTGAAAGTTCGAGACCGTTACTCGAGAAAATGGGTCTTGCTCTCGATTCTCATCACTGTCAACCACCCTGTGGCGCTTGTGTAACCAACGTGTGCGGTTTCCTCGATTGACTTGTCTTGCCGGCTGCCGCTCGTTCAGTTGCCATTTGATTCGGTCAGTGCAAGGGACCGACCATGAATGACGTCACACTACATTCGTAAAATTATTACCGTTTTTTCATGTCGCAATGTACAGAACCCCTATAAATATGGGGCCACAATTCGTTAGACACCACTCGAGGGATTCTAAATGGCTGTCAACAACTATTTTTTGTGCATGTGTTATAAACTAATGAAACCACTGCATTGTAGTAAGTGGATGTGTAGTAGGCTATGCCCATAAATTTAACAAGCTTTTAGGCTACGCACCTCATTTCCAAATGTGCCGATCCAGAAAAACACAATTTTGACATTCTAAGTTTTTCGTCTCCAGTAAGATGTGCAATACATCTCATTACAGAAACTGAAAACGAATATTCTATACCCAGTGACGTAACTGATGGGGGTGCGAATTGCGAATCGACCCCTAGCAAGTTAAATGTAAAAGCAGAGGCCCCCACTTAGCTTATATTTCTGAATTAAGTATTTTTCGGTTTTCAGTAGGTTGTTGTTTTTTGCGTTTTTCGGAGTGTTTTTTCCGGTGATTTCAGGTTTAAGTATAGAAATCCACATATGGACGCAGTTCAATTTCTCAACTTTTTCTCAGTGTTGGCAAGTTGGTCCCTTCAGCTAAGTTTCCTCCTGGCTGAAACTTCTAGTTACGCCACTGTCTGTAGTACGGAGTCGGTGCAAATGGACATGGTAAACATGCAGACGTCCCTTTGCGGACAAATCGTGATGTTTCGACATGCAATGGCAACGCCTGATTTTACTCTTGTTTGTTTCTCATCCGCTACGATTACTTTCAAAATACATGACACCAGCAGTAGCGTAGCCAGCCCAAAATGTTTTTGGGGAGAAAACATTTTGACTTTAAGCGAGCAACAGTATTTTGTTTGGGACACCGCCTCTCAAAGCACAAAATGACAAGATGTCCTAGAAATTTAGTGGCTACTGCCCCCCCCC
>JGI24021J15306_10013070_pt1 | contig 10318 bp, 4 predicted proteins | sample Ectturendosymbi1_FD_15306 | JGI IMG/M metagenome (IMG submission 15306) | reverse complement strand
TTCTGATCACCGAAAAGACCAAAGATCTGAGCTGTGGATTTCACACCAATTGGTATGTAAAATATGTTTATTCTTATTTCTCTTGAACGTCTGTAGCTCACCTTGAATCCGATGCAAGTTATCGCAGTGCTTTTAGTTCGCGTAGATTTACCTGAGAATAGTGGCAGGAAACTCCCTTGCATTGTTAATTGCTGAACTGACTTAATTCGCAGTCGCGCTTTCAAGGATTAATTGTCTTGCCACGCTGAGTTAATCGATAGTGCGATCTGATAGTTTGCTGTTGTTGCGTTTGGTAGAATCGCTTAGTTGTTTCTGTTGTATTTCAGAAACTGTGTTTGACGGTTAATCGCCGTTGAACTTTGACGCCTGTTGGATTTTGTGACAACAAAGGTTGCCCTGATTGATTGCCCTCCGTTTGCGTTGCTGTAGGGAGTAAGAGACTACAGCCCTGAGGTGCACGGAGTTCGTAAGGGTCAGGTTTAGGCGAAAGTGCGTCAGGCGCGCGTTTCTCTAATTCTCTGCGGACTAGCTTCCACGGCTCGCATCTAAGGCTAGCTGCCGCAAAAACATAACTTTTGCTCTGTGTAAAAACAATTAAAACCGAGAAGAAAACGATAGCAAAACCTATAATATATTGCCTTACTTTGCATGGCCTTTGCATTGTTTCTACAACTCAGATTTAAACCCTTCTCACTGAAACAGCTAGCGGTCTCCGGTCAAACCAAGGCTGTAGTTGAAAACGTGTTTTTTGCTGAAATTGGAGTTATATTGGTCCAAAAACGCTAATGCGTTTAAGCCACTCCTGTTATAAAGTGGTGCACTTTTAAAGATTATTAAAATTCCACAACGTTTGGTTGTTCGATATAATTACATCAAAACGTTAAACTGGACTGCTTGAAATAGCCTTAGAATGGAACATAGCCTCACAAAAGTGAACTTACTGTATTGTATATCCTGTTGACTAGCCTGGGCACCATTGGAAAGAAAGTCGGACGGAGGGCAGCCACGTCACTAAGAAGAAGCTTCACATCTCCTTGGAAGAATCCAACACTTCACGAAAAAAAGAAAAATTTTTGTTTTCATGCGATCATTACTCCGTGCAAAAATTAATAAAAATAAGGCAATTAACTATTACTCTGTGCTGATGACGTCATTCAAAATAGTTTTCTTTCCACAGTCGTGAAATTACACCTAAGAAAGATTAAACGCAAAAGTGCCCAGATTTTTTAAAATTGAAGCTGCGAGGCTTTCTGCTTATAGGTTTTAAACACCTCTCTAGCTCCATCGGCCGGCAAGTTATGGCTGAACAAAGCCCGATCCACTTGTGTGGCTTTGCGGTCTTGGAAGAGTTAAACGTCAAAAATCACAGCGCCCCTTTAGAACAAAATGTTCCATATCTGCAATTGTGCAATTTTCCACTGCAATGTCCAGAGCATTTAATAAATCTTATGTCGAGAAACACATTGGATTTGTGGTTCAGTTTAAACTCAGTTATTGAATGGAAATCTTCTACGGTTTTAAAATGCAAAAACACACTTATCAAATTTTTAAAATGTCACCTTATTTTGGCAAGTTTTCTTGAACGTCTGCAAAATACAGCGCGAATCGACACAAGCAGTTTTTGTAATTGACACAAGTAGTCTTTCTTTCCTTTTCGTTTCTTTTCAAGGCTTATTTTTGTTTATCACAGCACCTGGCTGCATCGGAAGTTCCCTCACTGAGTCAATATCATCATTTGCATCACTGTGCGACCTGGTCTTGCTAGTCTTGATGAAACGTCTTAAAGCAGCATAAAAACAAGAAAACGTTTTTTGCAAAGATAAAAAAGAAGCTTGTCCTTGCATTTAATTCCACACACACAGCTGCAGGTGCTCCATTATTAGACCAAAAAACGAACACCCTGTCCGGTGCTACCGTCTGTTCCTGGAACATTTGTTACGCAAACGATGCAACCACTTATCCAACGGAAGCAATCAGGATATTCCTACCGAAGAATTTCACAGAAAAAGTCATTACCACCGAAAGTTATTCGTCGCGGCGTCAACAAGGACTGCGTTCACGCTTGAGGCTGAGCAACACGCCATAATAATGTGCGGCAGTTTTCACTATCCACAAATGAGTAGCTACCCACAACTGGACGCCCAGTTTTGCGTCTGAAACTCATGAACTAAAACAAATGAGGGCAGTGATTTTTATCCGAGAAAAGTACACGTTGATGGAAAACTTGCGGATTTTGAAAGAAATCTCCGAGAAATTTGAAGAGTATGCGTAAAAACGTAAGTTATAGTGACTTACAGTAAGCTATAGTGACTTACAGTAATCTATAGTGACTTGAAACTGAAACGTAACTTCACTCACAGAGAAAAGGACTAACTGACTGTGATAGCGTGAATCGCGTCAATGACTCAACACATTTTGCAGTGTCTCGACTCGACTCTAGTCAGTTTTTTTGCCGAATGACTCGCCTCGACCCGAGTCACACTAATGACTGAGGCAGAGCAATTTTTACAAAATCTCCAAACGTCTTAATGAGAAACACAAGTTGTACACTTCATCTTCGCAGCTGAAGATTTAATTTCGCTAATCCATCAAAAAACAAAGCGATGTACTACTCAGCAATGAGGAGCGTATGTTTGGCAGGTGGAGAGAACATTTCGCACATTTTTGAACACCACCCCTTTTATAACAGCATGCATACAGAAGGAGTATTTTGGAGAGGAATAGACTATGAATGCATCCGAAGTATCCGGAACTGCAAAGACATCTAAGACTGGGGAGGCTGCAACTTGTGATAAAATCTTATATCAGTGTTTAAAAACTTGCTCGAGTGTGCAAATTGGCCTTGTGTTCTGGAAGAACAGTGAAAGATTGCCACATGTGTGATGATTCCCATAGACACGAATACAGACAGGATCGAATGCAGCAAGTACACAATTAAAAACTCTAGGTTTTCTGCAAGCTTTCGAGGAATCATTCGACTGCGCTCAGCTTTCATTTTTTGCGATGATTCAAACTTGCACATTCCCGTATTCACGTATCTAGTCTCCATAATGGGGATAAGCATGGGACCGATCGGCAGTTCCTGTAATACGGCCCAACGCATTTCCCTTTCAATCCTTCTTGGGAAAGCCCTAAAAAGATGTTGCCTAAAAATTGAAGAAAGCTTCGCAGTGTTTGCTGCATTTCTTTTTCTGGTCGCAGCACCGCGCACCAGAATCATTTTTTTATTTGCGGACGACATGTTGCTGCTTGCATCGTTTCCAGAAGGCTTTCAACATGCACTAGATCGGATTTCAGCTGCCTGCAACCCATGGCTGCGGAATCGGAGGTAAAATGTCCGACTCCAACTCCGACTTCACCAAAATTGGCTGATAACAATTTTGTAGCAATTAGCAATCAATGGAAATCGTTGTATACAGCAAGAATTCCCTGTTTCAATAAAAGTTTCAAAATAAATTGCAGCCTACTATTTCAGCAGGGATTCCTAACTCAGGAGTATGGTATAAAAATAATTCAATGGGATTTTCGGAGTCGGAAAAAAATATCCAACACCGACTCCTGTTCCTAGTTTTCTTAGGAGTCCGACTCCACCCAAAAAACTCCCACTCTTTGCGACTCCGACACCGACTCCCGAACACCTGGTGCGAACAAACCCAAATGAAATTAGCGCAAAAAAACGAGGTATTACGTCTCTCGAGAAACCCAAATGGAAATGAGCTGCACGTCAGTGGAAATGCACTGTTACAGGTCTATAAGTTCAGATATCTTGCGGTGATATTCACAAGAGACGAAAGACAGAACAAGCAGATTGATACAGGGATTTGGAAAGCAAATGTTCTGCTGCGTGAGCTTCATCTTTCCGTGGTCGCAACTCGGGAGCTTACAAGCACCGCTAAGCTTTTATAAAACAATGCTTGCTTCGATCCTCACCTGCAATCATGAATCTGGAGTACTGAAGGACAAATTGCTATCGCAGATTTAACTGCAGAAATAGTAATTTTCCGAAGAATTCACGACTTGCAACGTCGTGAAAAGGTAGCCAGGTGTGAAATTCGTAAATGGTTGATTGTCGAGCCATATCTCCACCGCATAAGGAGATCCCATATACTGTATGATGATTTGGTCACGTGGCGAGAATGCCCCATGAAAGATTGGACAGGCGTCTTGGTTGCACCCAGGGGAAAGTGGCCCAGTTGTAACAATTGGGTATCTGACCTGGCTTCGGGTCCTGATTTGGAATCAGCAGAACTATCAGAGGTTGTTAAAAACTATGAGGTAATTCAAGTTCTGTGCTGGCTGCTATCCCAACGACCCTCTTGAGAATAAAATCGAGTTTTGAGAATTAAAGTGAAGGGATGTCGTGTTATTGGTGAATCACAGTTGATCAGCAGCAAATTATGTAAAAATCAGCATCGAATACCACCTAAACCACTTACGATTTTCTTTTCTTGTATTCAAGCATTCGTTTCCGTTGATGGGATCAAAGCAGACAAACTACTCACCTTCCACCTGCATGGTAAACAGCTGCCGACAGTAACTTCTCCATCACATGTGCCAGCGGAAGATACGATATGTACACATCGTTGCGGGAAAGATTGATAAAAGTCTGTGCAAAATGTGTAAGAGTTGTCGAAACGTTTGCAGTATGTCGTTGATATCGTTTTCATTGGTCGTGATTTTCATCATAAGGCTATTTAGCACTTCCGCTTTCGTGTACCAGATTTATAAGAGCTTATAAAGTTTATATGCAATATGTTCGCAGAGCTTAAATTTGTTTTAAGCGTTTAACAAAATAAAAAGTAAAGTGGTGTTTGTTTATTTATGCTTTTGTGAGTGCAATGCCTCACACGGGAATGCACAGCGTTTTGAAAATCACAAGTGTTTTCCAAGTTTCATTTTTAAGAACGGATGTCACGTTTTTCTTCTTAGCATACTGTGAGTTAGCAGAAGAGATCCAAAATTTGATTTTGTGAGGCTGGCGAAATGAGTTAAGCTGTTCGAGACTAATGACATCATGGCAATCTGACAATGCCGTTAAAAAACAGGTTAGGAACAAAAGCGAAACATTTTAGTGAAAGGCAAGTCACTGATTTTTCAGTCCAAGTGTAAAATGAAATTTAAATGTTTGAAAGCTGGAGAACAACAACTAAATTTTTTAAATGTCATTTTTCAAAAGTGTTTATATTTGATTTGATAAAAATTTATTATTTTTCCTATTCACGTTACATGAAGGTTCGTTGTGTTCAGTGTCTGTGCAACATTCGTTTTCGAAAACAATCCAAACTGTGCAGATTTTCCGGCCTTACCTCTGTTGATACTCACATAAATTTTTTAATGAAAACCAAGCTGAATAGGTGTGGATTGCATTTAAGTAATTTTTTTAATTATTTTTGAACAAGGTGAGCTTTTGGAGAATATCTCCGTCAAAGGTTTGTCTAAGAGATATTTCTAGAAATTGGTAGAAACACATTTTCTGTAACCAACAGTACGTGACCCTGCGTCCAACTGAAAACAATTTGTAAAACTTTTACCAGCAGGTATTTTTCAACGGAAATCTACTAAACTCTTTGTGGAAATCCAAAGTTTCAAACGACCCTGGTTCCAATCGTAACGTTTGAGCATGTTATCAGCATTATATAGTCAAATTGGAAAATTAGAAACCGACTTGTACCTTGCGACCCATCGTCCAGACTCCTGCAATGTTTGCAACCACGTTTTCATGCGTAAGCAACACCCCCTTGGGCAGGCCAGTCGTTCCGCTCGTGTAGCAGATAGTGTGAAGGTCCTCTGGTTTTGGCGGCTGACACATGAGTAAAAACACTGGTAAACTGAAGCCTATAAATTTAACGCAGACAAAACCTACAACGAAAGACATATTCATATAATATTTGTTTTTGGAACGTTTGTGCAAATCATGCACCAAAAATATTGCGAGCTTTTTGCAAATCTTCAGGCATTAAAATACCCTTAAAAGTTTCCTGAAACACACGCTCGTGTCGTGTACGATTTGAAAAGTTTCATCTATTCCACAAAAAGCGATTTATCTTTGTAGTTTCTCTTATTATCTTTGAAAATATTCAAACATACCATTGTCAAAATTCGTGCTTGAATCAGGAAATTAAAAAATGTAAATTGAATCACATGGGATTCAACATTCTAAGTCTTGCAGAAATTGAGCAGTTGATTCTACGTTGTGGGAAGACGTACACCAAAGCTGTACAAGCCCATTTTTTTAATGTATTGAATGCATTTTTCAAATGAATGTTTTGGTAAACCAGCCGGTATTTCAGCAGTGCATTTATTCCAATAGAGACATATCAGAAAATGATTCAACGAGACGTCTGAACAAAGAAATTGCAACAAGTATTTTCCAACACCTGATTTTTCCTTGTACAAACGTTTAAGAGTGAAAGCATGCACGACTATTTCTATTGTATATTTTCCACTCACAACAAAATCCTTTAAATTCTTATCTCCAAGGAACTCAACATCCACAAACGTCATAATATCAACTTTTGTTTCGGCGGCAAGCTTCTTCACATCTTCGTCAATAGTATCCATCACAACTATCAACTTCAGTTGATAATTTTCAGCTTTTACTCCGTTCAGAAGATATCTGGCCTTGGAAGTGTTGTCCACGGCTATTATTTTCAGGTCACCTACATACCGTGGAGTAAAGATACAAGCTTGTCCACCACCTTGTTGAACCGTTACAGATAATAAAAAAAACATTGTCATGGCACATCGGCTTAAAAGTCATCATATTCCAGAAAACAATCCGGAAAATTCAAACGTTTGCATAACTTCTTTGACTGCTGTTGCATTTACAACGTTCTCGGAAATAAACTAAATTTCATACTTACACTGCGTGATAATATGCTGCACTGCTTCAGGTCCAAGTGTGTCGTACAAAGGAACAATGACCATGGAATAGGAATTGCAGGCTTGTTCGGTTATTTTCCATTCCACCCGGTTTTGGGAAAATATTCCAATAAATTGTTCCGTTCCAGGTTTTGCTCCCAAGGAGAACAACCCGGATGCGAATCTCTGCACTCTGTCCAAGACCTGAACATTGTAAAACGCTTCGTTTCAAAACATCAATGTAGGTGCAAATGGGATGTAAGAAAAATAGCAAGCGAGGTGTAACAAAACTGAGCGGAGTAGTCTGACAATGAAATAAACAGAACAGCGGGTGTTGCTTCTCAAAGTATTGCAATTGACTTTCTTCTATTTCTTTGTTAACTTCAGGGAATAGCGTCGAACAGTGGTGGACACTTCATTTGGCTCGGGGCCACTTTGAGAAGGCCGCGTTTGGCGGTGGAGAGTAATTACTAATGGAAGTTGAAGCAAGTCTCTGTTCACGTTTACTGTGATAAGTTGGAGGAACTCAATTCAGACTTCAAGATTTTTCCTGAATGCATCCTCGTGTCACTGATAACACTGTGTCAGGCCACATGTGGCTTGCGGGCAGCTAAGTGCCCTCCTCTTGCCTAGGAAATGATTTCGTGACGTTATCATATTCACCTCCACGTATTTCACAAGGGCGAAACAACGCTGTACAGTAGTTTTTCATAGCTTTGTAGCTCTACATCAACGTTTTTGACGGAATTAAAGTATGATTTTCGGATCCTTCGGAGTTTTACTGGCATCAATCCCATAATATTTGGTTTGTTAAAATATAATACATTGGACTTTTATTTAGGGCCTGGCGGTTCCTTTTGCTTTAACAGCTGAGCCAAGGCTATATGACAAAAACGTTTTACAGTCAGCAGAAGCAACTTGGAAAGGTTTATGCAGCACTCTTGGATTAACCAAGAAACACAGTAGGTAATATTGCATTTTCAAGGCTTAGAAACGCCGTTGCTAATATCTGAAATACGTCCAACGAAATTCACTATTTACGTCCATGCAACAGACATACTCGTAAAGGCGTCAATTGCAGAATTTTCAAGATCAGTTTTAAATTATCCAATGAAACGAGAGAAGATTGTAAAAGGTGATTCAGAACTATGTCTCCTTGTGAACATAAAAAAGTAAAAATCTTCCTGAAACGTCATTGCAACAACGTAAACGTGTCTGATAAGCTTACCTGTTGATACGTCAACCACTGATAAGGTTGGTTGGGTCCAGCTCGCCAGCCTAGGCACGGACCTCCTTCTGTAAAAATCAATCTGAAAAGTCATGCAGCAGAATAATTTTCTTCTAAAACTCATTAAAAAAGAATCTTTAACTGCGTTTCATGAAATTCCATGAACTTGTCGGAGCAGGAAAAAAGCGTTCAGTCGAGCAGTAAATCTCAACACGTCAAAACAAAGTAAAATCAATTTCTATTTTTCAAACTGCACAGATGTTTTACGGCAGGTTTTCTGCGAAATCTTCCGTCATGGAGTTCGCTATGTTCAGTTTCGTTCAGACTTTCATTCAATAACTATTCTCGCATCAGACAATTTTTAGGAATTCGAAGTTGTTTCATTAACTACTACATGTTTGAATAAATGCATTTTTAAAGAACAAAATACGATCAGACATTTAATTGCCTGAATTTTCATTTTTAAAGCTAGAAAGAACATTATCATGTAGTCAAAGTTTTTGGTTGCTTTTGAGATTTCATATGACAGCAGATTATGTAACTTTCTAGAAGAATGTACATTGCAGCGCAATCATTTGCGTAAAAAGTGTCATTGGCTTCTTTTCGTTGGCCCACATTTGGTGGTGAAATCGAAGTAAACACTATACCCTATTTCGAACATAGAGATTTTCATTAGTGAAACATTGTGTTGCATGTGTCAACTAACTGCCTGGTGTATCCTAACTGATATTTATCAAATATTTACCATGACATTTACATAATCTTCTGAACGCTGCAACCAATTTAATTGTTTTCCCTGAAATAAATCTAAACATATGAATTATCGCGGCGGATCACCAGCAAGGCAATTCACGTAACATCCGTAGGTATTAAAACAAAAATACATCCGTTCAGAAACTTTTATAGCACCAGGGCATTTAACAAAACCGGTTTTAATTAATGTCCAGTAAAATTGATTTATTTCACAAAAAATGAAAAGATGTTTAAACCGCAATGGTCACAAAACGAAACATCCTGTAGTCATCTAGCATAAGTCACTGAGAACTAAATATCGCGGACATTTCACGCAAAAGTACGCAATTGAACTAGAGACAAAGGCAAACGTAGGGCGCATTAGCCCTTTCCTCGGTAGCGAGAAAAATATTAGATGAATTTGAAGCTTGTATGTCTTAAAATCTCAATTTTTATTATCGTTTGAAATCAATTAGCGTCTTCACCAAAAATCTGCATTCTGATTCTTGCACATTAATTTGCATTTCTTGAAAAGCAATAACCAAATCCTCAGAAGGTGAGGCAGAGGAAGAGGCAGTGTAAAAAGAAACATTTAGTAAATTTTCAAAATACTTTCTGGCACCGCTTCTATCAAATGTCATAAACGAAAACATATGTGACGGTGTCTTTCCGGACAATATAAAAATCGCTAAAGTAGCACCAATTTTTAAGTCGGGAGATAGCGAAATTCCTACTAATTACAGACCGATATCAATTCTAACATACTTTTCAAAAATCTTTGAAAAGGTACTGTACGTAAGACTTAAAGACTATTTTACCAAAAACAACTTGTTGAGTCAGCAACAATACGGTTTTCGCAGCAACCATTCCACATCCCTGGCTGTTACGGACTTGTACGAAAACCTTCATAATCTCGATAAAAAACTTATACCATGTGCGGTTTTCTTAGATCTAAGAAAAGCATTTGACTAAGTGAATCACTCCATTTTGCTAACAAAACTCGAGCACTAGGGCATAAGAGGAAATGCGCTCAAACTACTGTAGTACAGTCTTATCTCTCCAACAGAAAACAGTACGTTCAAGGGGGAAATATTAAATAATCTTTAAATTCAATTATTTCTGGGGTCCCATAGGGCTAAATCCTAGGCCAATTGCTTTTTTTAATATTTATAAACGACTTACCAAAGTCAAATTCTATGAAAAGTATACTTTTTGCTGATAATACAGTTTTAGTTGAAAGTGAAAACAATCTGGGAACATTACAAAACTCGGTTAATCATGAAATGACAAAAGTAATGGATTGGCTAACCGCAAACAAACTCTCGCTAAATATTTCCAAAAAACAATGCATGTTGATCACAAACAAACATGTGAGCACTGAATCCTTTGTAATAAATGTAAACAGTAATCGCATTGAAAGAACTTTGACTTACAAGTACCTTGGTGTAATTGTAGATGAAAAACTGACTTGGAAAGAGCATTGTAAACAGTTGTGTT
>JGI24021J15306_10013069_pt1 | contig 10318 bp, 10 predicted proteins | sample Ectturendosymbi1_FD_15306 | JGI IMG/M metagenome (IMG submission 15306) | reverse complement strand
AACACTAGTCAAACTTATCAAATTTCCTGCGGAACACCTGACGATCTTTCACGGAACACTAGTTTTCCGCGGAACACCGGTTGAAAATCACTGCTCTAGAAGACCTATAGCCATTAAGACTACATGGTTTTATTGTCCAAAGGACAATGAACTGAAAACTTAGTGTTGTTACTTTGCTTTTTAGTTTACGGTACATTACGGGCCATGGGCCGGTTCGGGCCAGAAATAAGTTGTGATTTAGCTTAAACGGGCCAGGAAGTTTTTTGTTACCTCTGGAAGGGCCGGGCTGCAAAAGTGCTGGCCCGTGCCATCTCTACTCCACACCATGACGGAAACAAGCAAGGTCGGAGATGTATTCACACAACCTGGTCCTTGGACGAACTCTGGCCGCTTTCACGTGGGTGTAGACTGTAGCCCGAAGGACTTAGTTCGCCATGCTTCCCTGGGACATTTGGGCAAGCTAACATAGCTGGATCTTTAAATTCGGAGAAGTGGCTTGAAAATCCCGGGCTTTATGGATATCAAGGCTGTGCACTTTCTCACGAAGTGTCATACCGAGAACTCTTCACAAATATCCCATCTCTGCCGTTTGTTCTTTAGACAGTATTCTTTCAGTCGCCACCTAAGATTCATGACCACGAGGATCGGAATAAAGTCTCATTTAAAAACTGAAAGCTTTGTGGTCTTTGAAAGCTCCCGTTTCGTCACCAGGGAGAATTACAGCTCACGCAGAGCTGCGTTTGCCTTACCAACCGGTGTATCAACCCCTTTGTTCCAACTTCGGTCACTCGTGAATACCAATCCAAGATACTTGAACGTATCCACCTGCTGCAGTGTATTTCCGCTCAGTTACAGAATACATTGCCACGGGTGTCTTGAGACACAATGCCTCAATCTTTTTAGTGCTGATTTTCGTTCCTGCTTGGTCGCACGCAACAGAAAACCGATCAAATGCGTGCTGAAGACCCTGTTGAGAAGATCTACGCATGTAGTACAAATTCGTCCGCACAAAGTAAACGGTTCATTCTGTAGTTCCCAACAGTGACACCCTCGTCGACGCGTCTGTGACTGTCTATCCAATTCATATAGACAAGGGCTCTCCAAATTTTTTGGAAGAGGACAACATAAGTTATTGCACAACAGTTCGAGGGTCAGACATCTTGCATAATGTGATTTTTTCAACATATGTTAAATTCTGCCAAATCAACACAATTTTCGTAAATACACCTATTTTTTCATTCCTGGCAAAATGTGTTTTGCGGCCGAGAGAAATGCCTTCGCAAGTCGGATTTGGTCCGCGGGCCGTAGTGTGGAGAACCCTGATATAGACGATAAAGAGGAGTGGTGACAGCATACACACTAATGTTGGAGTCCAACACCAACGTTGAACGGTTGTGATTCAACTCCGTTGACGCGGACACAATCTTATAAGCAGGAATGCAGTTACTTGACGGCCAGAAAGAGGCTCCCGTCAACACCGTACTCCCACAACCCAAAGCTTTTCACGAGGAACCCGGCCACATACTGTACTTTCCCGAGGTCGACAAAACATGTGTATACGTCTTTCGCATGCTCCCATGATTTCTTTAAAATTTGCTGGAGAGTGGAAATTTGTTCTGTAGTGCTACGGCCGTGACGAACACCGTACTGGGTATCACCCAGCTTTGATTCAATTTTTTTCGCGGCATCATGGCATACACTCTTCTTGGGAGGATAGGCAAAGAGATACCGCGATACTTGGTTCATTCATTCCCGTCTCCCTTTTTGTGTATGGGGATGATCAATTTGCCAATCTTCCGGTGCCCTTCCAAAACGCCATGCCACTCGACACACACGAGTCAGCCAAACCATTCGGCGTTCTAAGTTCCTCAAATTCACTATCAAACTTTTCGTAATCAACTTTAATCTCGGATTTAGCAGCGGCATCAGAGAGTATGTTGATGCACAGTTCTACTGAAGTTTTCATCTGTGCCAAGTTTGAAACATCCCGCCTAAAACTTTGCTCTGTTCTGTCAGGTGAGGTGCCAATGTTGAAAAAACGAAAGTAACATGTTGAAATTTTTTGTTTTTATAAGTCGCAGCAAAACAACGTACATTTCATCATTTTTTCCTGACAGCTGCTTCAGTGCGGCCCAAATAGCCAAAATCTCACTCAGCTCTCATTGTTGCCTTGCTGGACAACCACCTTGTTTTGCATTCGCGCTGCAACTGCCGACCTTTCTTCTTCGTTGTAGTCTGATGTACCCTCAGGCAAGCCGATCGCAATATTGAAACGGTAAAACACCTACATAATTGCATTAAAGTGCTTTCGCAGTTTCGTACACCATACGGCACAAAACTGCGGCAGTATAGTAGGAGGCCAAAGCGAGGCGGTGCGCATGACAATTCACAGATACCAGATTTACAATTTTCCCTTCCAACTTTTGCGCCAGAAAATTGTATCGGCCTATAACATTGCAGCTGTCAGTTGCAATAGCCACGTGCAAGAAAACATGCTTTCCTCAAATCGTTTGACTTGAATAAAAGGCAATACCATATCTTGGCTTTCAGAATTTAGGGTGTCATTGCAAAATTTTAGAGCGTCATTTTGACACCCAAAAACGGCTTAAAAACACTGGTGCTTCGTATCGATCGTTTTTGTACTTCCTTCGCCTGTGCGTTGAACCCATGGTTCCATTTAATTTTAGGTGGGGGAGAATGAAGTCAATTGGTGCGTGTTGTTGCGTACTAGTGATCTGCAGCACTGCGCGAAGACGTGCTTTTACTTAGCATATTTCATTGAAGCTCTCGATCGGATCACTGTATGCATTGTAAACGTATGCATAAGTTATAAGACTGTTTCAACTTTTCAGTAAAGCCGATAAACAAGCAGGTGACAAGTCACTTCAGTTTAGCCCTGCTATATTTTACCTTTTTTCAAATCTTGAATCGCCTCTGTACCTACGTGTGTATAACAAATTATGATATGGGATAGAAAGCATAAGTTCTGCAAGCAGCCACTTCAGTGGTGAATTTATGCTTCTCCATTCAATTCATATACCGTATATACTTGTGTACAAGCCGAGTTTTTGGGAGACGATCTTAAGGTAATATTTTTGGGGTCGACTTATACACAGGTAATGATTATGGAGGTGTTGCTGAAGAATCGCATACAATGCGAATGTGCAATGAAAACTCTGTTATTATACATGTTATATACGATAGGTATATGCCGGCCTTAACAAACGGTGATTTCGCTGTTTACACAAATATAAAGGGAACAACGATTGCTGTTTCCTACAGTGACTGCGTCTGCAATCTACATTCAACTTATACACAGGCAATACTTAAAATGACGCAAGTTTTGGTCTTAAACTACACATCGATTTATACATAAGATCGACTTATACACAAGTATACACGATACTCGCAAATTTGACTTTAAAAGAGACAGTGCCTCCCCAGCCACGAACCTCAGCGCACGTCACTGTAAAAAATATATATTCAATACAGCGAATTCAGGGCACTCCTGGTTTTTCAGGGCAAGCGCAGCGCAAGTTGCTCAAAAATCCTGAATATACATGATAAAAGCGCAATACATGATAAAAATTGCAGTAAAAAGTTGCACGCAAAATCGAAAAAGTTGCAATATAAAATTATTGGAAACAGCTCAAAACATTGAACTACATATATTTTGAGTATTTAGGAAGCTGTAAAAAAGTTGCAAAAGTTGCAAAAACTTGCTCTAATAATCACACATTTTATGAACCAAACAAGCACAATCCATTCAGTGGACACAGGACTTATTTATGTCGTTTTGAAGTTGATATTTTCCAAGCAATACACAATGTAGTGTCTTCATCCTCTATGCCAGTGTGGTTCAACTACAGGCCCGCGGGCCGCATGTGGCCCGCCACAGCGTTTTCAGTGGCCCGCGGAATCATTCAGGAAAAATCTTCAAATCTGAAGTTTGTTGAAGAGCGTTTAAGGTTACATTTGTCTCATTGAATTGCTTGCTCTGGATAAAGTGCATTTGCACAAGAATAATGAATACAAACTTTTCTGTGTACTATTTTGTTTTATTTATTTTGCAGTCAAATTTGAAGGTACAGCCCGCCGGTAACCCTCCGCTGTGGCACCTGACTAGGCAAACTCTGTGTTTTTTCGGTGCCCGGCGTTCGTTGTCTTGAAGGCGCAATGAACTCAGTACCAACAAATAAATCTGTCTATCTATCCGCTATATGCGGCCAGCTCAAAGCGGCCCGCGAACCAAGTTAACTGCCCATCCGTGCAATAGGTAATTCTAGTGAGAACAAGCATAACATCTTTTAATAAAAATGTGCAATAAGAACGGTGTTAGAGACTGCAAAGAGCTTCTGGAAGTTAGTCAGCAAAATGTGTGAGAGTACATTTTCTATGATGAAGCAATCAAATCTAAGATCAGAAATCGAAATGGAGGCGAAATACTCTTCGATGGTGTCAGAGAAGCCTCGGCCACGGTCACTGATAGAGATTTGTAATAAATGGCTATTTGCTAATGTTTCAATGACCCACTCACTTGCCTTCCCTTTTTTAGTTTCAACTATTGTGAATCTGTTGGTTTACAGGCAACATCATTTTATTGGAAGTGGCCCGCGAGTTGTCGCGTTTTTGTAAAATAGCCAGCAGGTCAGAAGTAGTTAAGATATCTTAAGTAGGCCGTGGTCGGACCATGCTGCTCTATGGCTATGCCATAGGCCGATGGCAAACAGCAGGAAGACAAGTTTTGCACAGCAGCCAAGTATTGTCGCAACACCCTCAGTTACCCGAAGTAAGCCCAATAAAGACACTTTTTTCCTGTAAAGCTCACGAGAAACTGTTCTAGCTGATTTAACTAACATAGGGTATAGAGTTTCAACAAGCAATCTCTGTTTGCGGGAAATCTAGTAAAAACAACCAAATGTAGGATCCAATACTGAAAATCTTGCTTTTCATCGGAGTGTTGCAGTGTCTGGTGGTCTTGCGTTGTTGCGAGCTTTTTGTCAGTGGAAAATTGAACATCAATTAAGTACCGCTTTTTTCTTTTTCATTCTTTTTTTGTAACCGCTTTCATACACACCACCTGCGTCTGTCTCACGCTCAGATACACAATATTGTAGTGTTGTTACTGTACTGATAAGAGTGTAGTGTTGACATTTGCATTTTCAAGGTAAATTGTGAAGTTATGCCTCTGCGCAGTTTTGCAAATTTTTAGTTAACATTGATTCATCACAGGAAAGAGTTGCGCGGGGCCCTAGGCCATGGCCTATGCGTAAATCCGTCACTGGACATAGCTGGTCTAGACTCTAGATAAGGGGTCACGAACCTTTTTAAAATTTCGAGCTACTTCTTGTGTGCCGATTAATGCAAAGGGCTACTAGTTTGATACACACTTCTGAAATTAAAATTTTGCTCAATTTATCTTCAATTATTTCAGTATTGATATTCGATGTGAAGACATTGATAATTAGGGCAACCAAAAGTCAATAAAGTCAAATTTTTTCTGCCTTTTCTAAAGTTTATGAAACGTCCACAAACCAAATTTCACGCTCAAACCATGAGGGAATCTCAAGTTATTTGGTCAAAAAAAGTCAAAATTTGTCATTAGGTCAAAATTTATCGTTGGTTCAAACTTTTCTTGCAGCACAATTTTTTTTCTCTTTATCGGTATTTTTGACACTGAAACAACAGATAGTGATGTGCTTTTGCAAGTTTAGTTGCAATCCTGCGATAATTATGGGTTTGTTGCAATTTCTGACGTAATAATATTGTTTTGACCACTACTGGTCGGTTGAATATTATGTAGGATAGGCGTGGTAAGGCAAGAAAAGTGGTCTTACAGTAGCCTACTTGATTTGATAAATGTTCAATCCATTATGCCTATAGTGTTTCAACTTTATCATGTTTTTAGGTTTGATTCTACTGTAGTTATTAATGTGCTTATCAATATATCATCCCCTAAGTTAAACAAGCAAATATTTTAAAATTTCGAAGGATAGAGAGCATGAATATGCTTCTGGCTTAACCTGAACACCTATGGTTGAAATTATTTTGCAGTTGCAAACGCAGAAAATTTATAGGTCAAAATAACGTCAAAATTTGTAAATTATAAAGTCAAAATTTTGCGTTTTTCGGTCAAAAATTTGGTTGCCCTATTGATAATGTTGATGTTATTTCTAGAACAGTCCCGCGGGTGACCTGCTTGGTCCTTGCAGGCGACCTAGTACCCGCAGGCACCACATTGGTGACCCCTGCTCTAGACTCTTATCAGTGCAGTAAGTCAAAACGATAACGTTGTTTGTTACGCAATATAAGAATGACAATACTGATTTCATCAGAATTTTGCAGTGTCTGGCGGTCTTGCGTTGTTGCGAACTTTTTGTCAGTGGAAGATTGAACATCAAGTAAGAAAGTGCTAAGTGGCAGGCTTGCTTCTGAGGAACATGGCAGTAGGCGAGAGAGATGCAGGCCGTCTGTATGAAAGTCGTTACAAGAAAAGAATGAAAAAAAAGGAATAGGAAATAAGAAATGCACTGAATTTGCAAAAAATTAAAAGCACCAGTGAATTTTTTGCTTGTGATCATGGCCGGAGTAAGGCGGACAACGGGGGCAATTGTCCCGGCCCCCAGCTGCAAGGGGAAACCTGCTGCAAGGGCCCCCCGTGGTAATTTATTTGTTTCACATAAAATATTCGTTTAAAAAATTTTCGTGATTCAAAAGCGATACAAGAATACAGTTCTGTATAATATTCCCATGTTGCGCGAAGTATCAGGGGCCCCCAACAGCAACTGATTTCTCTACAAGTTTGACTGTCCCTCAGTTTTAGCAATCGCTTCTGAATAACCTATAACTATTTTCGGTTTGGTTCAATGCAAATTTATTTGATTTCGCTGGTAACTTTTTCCTAATAATTGTTCTTTTGGCATGGATGTGACCCTCTACTCGTGCATCACGCCTATTGCACATATGTAACGAAAGCATTACTATTTGCGTGCTAACCCTAGTGGTTGCCGACTGCTGTTTAGTGTCAATCAATGTTGCCACTGGGGTCAGTCTCGTTAACATCAGATTGTTGCCTTTTTCCAGTGTTTTTTTAAGCCGATTTTGGGTGTCAGAATGACACCCTAAAATTTTGCAATAATACCCTAACTTCTGAAAGCCAAGATATGGTTTTGCCTTGAATTGAAGTAACGAATTGCGGAAAGCATGTTTTTCTGCACGTGGCTACTGCAACAGATGGCTGCAATTGTAAGTTAGGTATCTCGTATCTGTGCATTGTCGTGGGTACCGCCTCGCTTCGGCCTCCTATACTGCCGCAGATTTGTACAGTACAGTGTACATAACCGCGAAAACACTTTGCAAAGAAACACTGCAATTATGGAAGTGTTTTACTGTTTCACCGTTGCGATAGGCTTGCCTGGCGATGCATCAAACTACAAGGACAAAAGGTCGGCAATTGCAACGCACATTCAAAACAAAGTGGTTGTCGAGTGAGGCAACAGTGAGAATAAGGAGTGTGATTTTGGCTATTTGGGCCGCACTGAAGCAGCTGTCAGAAAAAATCATGCAATGTCCGTTGTTTTACTGCGACTTATGAAAACAAAAAATTTCGACATGCTGCTTTCCTTTTGTCAACATTGGCACCTCACCTGACAGAACAGAGCAAAGTTTTTCAGGCGGGATATTTTAACTTTGCACAGATGAAAGCTTACAGAGAACCGCGCATCAATAAGCTCTCTGATGCCGCTGCTAAATCTGAGATTAAAGCTAACTGCGAAAAGTTTGATGGTGAATTTGGGGAACTCAGAACGCCGGATGGATGTGTGTGGAGTGGCATGGCGTTTTGGAAGGGCACCGAAAGAGTGGCAAATTGATCATCTCCATACACAAAAAGGGAGGCAGAAGTGAATGAACCAACTATCGCGGAAAACCTTAGCTTAGTCTCCCAAGAAAAGGGCGTGCCATGATGCCACGAAAATAATTGAACCTAAGCTGGATGATACCCAATGCGGTTTTCGTTGCTACCGTAGCACTACAGAACAAATTTCCCTCCAGCAAATTTTCGAGAAATTCTGGGAGCATGCCAAAGAAGTCTTCACATGTTTTGTCGACCTCGGGAAAGTATATTGCCGGGTTCCTCGTGAAAAGTTCTGTGGGTGTTGTGGGAGTACGGTGTTGATTGGTGCATCTTTCTGGCCGTCAAGTAACTGTATTCCTGCTCAGAAAATTGTGTCCGTGTCAACGAAGGTAGGCTAAATCACAACCGTTCAACTTTGATGTTGGACTCCGGCAATGGTGGGTGCTGCCACCACTCTTCACTCTACGACGAGGGTGTTACTGTTGGGAACTGCAGAATGAATCATTTGCTTTTAGCGGACGACTTGGTACTGCATGCGTGGATCTTCTTAACAGGGTCTTCAACGCGCATTTTATCGATTTTCTGCTGCGTGCGGCCAAGCAGGAACGAAAATCAGCAAAAAAATATTGAGATATTGTGTCTCTCAAAACGCCCAAGGCAGTGTATTCTACACGTGAGCGCAAATACACTGCAGCAGGCGGGGACGTTCAAGTACCTTGGGGTGGTATTCACGAGTGACGGAGGTCGGAACACAGGGATTGATACACGGATTAGTAAAGCTAACGCAGTTCAACGCAGGGGCGGATCCAACTAGTAAGTTTAGGAGGGCGATTTCAGTAATATTTGGGATTCAAGTCTCATTACGGGTTCACTACTGTAAGAGAGATGAAGTATACTTCACAACACTGATGTGAAAAAACAATAGATGATATAATGGGCTTATATCGCAAATGTTGTTTTCCGAATTGTAAGAAATTATGGTGAATAAAGATACTTTCGTAGGTTTTAGGGGGAGTGATCGCCCCAGTTGCCCTTGGATCGCGTGAGCTTTATTGCTCCGTGGTGACGAAACGGGTGCTTTCAAAGACCGCAAAGGTTTCAGCTTTTTAATCGGTCTTTGTTACGATCCTCACCTGTGGTCATAAATCTTAGGTGACGACTGAAAGAATACTGACAAAAGAACAGAGGGCAGAGATGGGATATCTACGAAGTGTCCACGGTGTTACACTTCGTGACAAGGAGCACAGGTCTGAAATCCGTGAAACCCGGAATGTCAACAAGCCACTTCTCCAAATCGAGAGATCCCAGCTGTGTTAGGTCGGCCATGTATATCCAGAATGTCTCAGGAAAGAATAGCGAACTAAGTCCTATGGGCTGCGGTCTACAACCACTGGAAAGCGGCCCAGGTGGCGTGACTACATCTCCGACCTTGCTTGGTCCCGTCTTGGTGTGGAAACAGCAGAACTATGTGAAATTGCATGCTGTTGATCGTGAGGTATTTCGGGTCTTCCTAGCCTAGGAGTCCTAGGGCTGCTGCCCCCGTGACTCTCCCCAAAGGAAAAGCGACGCCAAAATGAGTGAATGAATGAGTATGTAGGCCTACATTGAAACTTTCTACTGCATTTATAAAATTGTCTTTGGTTTATTTGCCAAAAGTAAATGTCGTATTCAAATAATTAAGCATACCTTGGCGGAAACTTGCATTTTTGTGAAAATAAGTTAAAAGTATCAGACATACTGCAGAAGGGAAAATGGTGTGGACACCCTAAAGCTCAACCACGACACCCATTCAAGAACCTTAAAAAAACACTGTCCTTAATACAGTACTGCAGCAACTGGTGGACATTATGGACTAATATCTTTTTTACCAAAAACATATATACGTATCTTTTTACCAAGAAGGAATACATTACTGTACTGCTCACAAGTACAGTGCAGAGCAGGGGCGGATCCAACCAATAAGTTTAGGGAGGGCGGTTTCAGTAATATTTGGTAGTCAAGTCTCAAACAGCTTCGCTGCTGTAAGAGAGATGAAGTATACTTCACAAAACTGCTGATACAAAACAATGGACGAAAAATGGCCTTACATCGCGAATGCTGTATTCCGAATTGTACAAAATCATTATGAATAAAGTTACAATTCAAGTACTGCCTGCGCACAAGTAACAAAAATCAGCACGCATTGACGTTATTTAATGGAAATCGATTTCGCCATATGGCATCTTCAGCCCAAGTAAATTAAAGGTAAAAACTGGCAGATGTACGCAAAGCAGTGATTATTACGAAACAAAGACAATGGTTGCGTGGAAAACATATTGAGCTAGCGTTGACAGTACCGCAAATAAGCAGGGTTGTCCATGGGACATATTTATCTTTCCCATCCCATAGCAATTTATGCCTGTCCCATCCCATGGGATTCCCATTACATTATTATAATATTAATATGGAATACAATACAATTAA
>JGI24021J15306_10013068_pt1 | contig 10318 bp, 6 predicted proteins | sample Ectturendosymbi1_FD_15306 | JGI IMG/M metagenome (IMG submission 15306) | reverse complement strand
AATACCTGGAACCAAGAGCAGAGCAAAATGTTGCGCTGGACTTTTATCAACCTACCATTCGAAATTTAGAGTTGCCCGGAGAAGTCAATTGAACTGATTAAACAGTCCTTGATGAAAACAAGTTTTTAACTCAAAATAGTCTGCGTGAGGCAAACCTTTTTAATGCGCCACCTTGATACAGCATATCACTTTACTCCGGTCAGATTCGTAGTGACGAGTTTATTTCTTTGAAGAAGGCCCGCACAGGAAGGGGTGCAGCCGGTGTACCGCACCGGGACCCATAAAAGTCTAGGGGCCCATCAACCTCAAAGTTCAAAATTGAAACGGGCAATTATGCACAAAGTTTTTATTGTTATAACTTCATTTGTACAATCTTGTGCAACTTAATAGACTAAAGTTCCTTTAGCCAATATATTTTGGTGCGTTTGGCAATATCTCAACTGCTGCTGTTTCATCATTAGTCAAATGCACCCAGCACTGCGTGACGTGTCAGGACAGCCGAAAAATATAATTTGTGACGTCACATAGGACTTTAATCAGGTCAGTCCCGTTCCCACGGGGGGATTTGGTGGGTTTAGCCCCACCAAATTGAAATATGAAATATTTATAAATAAGCAGAGTTTTATCAAATTTTAGAATGTCAAGCCCCCTTGCACAAACGCAAAGCCTCTCTAATGAAGATTTTCTGGCGACGGTTCTGAATCATGTCAATGGTATTATAAAATGAAGTCAGTTCTTGTAGTTGAGAGCAAGGTGGATATTAGGGGTGGCGAACTAGAATGTTACCTCTGGCCTCCCTTTCTCCAGAGATGCCGTGGGGTCTCTCTTTGAAAGTTTCACATTTAGTTTTTGCATTGTCTTGTTTGAAACCTGATTAAACACTCTAGATCCGCATTTAAAAAGCTCTGGAGTTATTCATGTTTTTTAAAATAAAGCAAAAATTATGGGTAAATGTGCCAAAGGTGGGCGTCGGAAGGGGGGGAAAACGGGCACCTGCCCACCCTGAAAATTGGGATTAAGGATCAGAATAAAAAAATTCTAGAAAACATGAAGTCAGCAGCGCATTACCGTTTCACTGATTTAGCCCTAATTCTTGCAATGACAATTTATTTGCCAGTATCACACTCACGCTGCACATTAGCCAGGTTAACTATTCTGGTCTCATGCAGTGATGAGCTTGCAGTTCACTCATGTCAGCTCCTTTGCCTGCAGAGGCAGGGTTGCCAGATGTTTTACAAAGAATATGACAAGTCAAATTCACGGCAAATTTTTGGCAAAAACTTTTTGAAAATGGCAACTTTGTTGGCAATAGTGATTTTTCGACACTTGAGGTATTTTGCACTTCATATTTTGTCCACACTTTCCAATTTTTAAAGTTTGACAAAAAGATCCACGACAAATAGTGTTGAGCTGTATTTTTAATCTGAAGTTTCAGTATGCATTGATAAATCATCCAAAATGGTTTGTTTTGTCAATACTGACGATTGGTATTTTAAAATATGGCAAAATTTTGGCACAAAAACATTGCCAAAAAGTTGGCAAATTTCTTTGTAAACAGGTATTTTTGCAACATTTCCCAAATTCAGCACCATCTGGCAACCCTGTGTAGAGGAAGGTGGCGAAACGTGCGAGCGGACTGTTGCACAGTTGGTCTTTGTTGTGTAACAACAGTATGGTCTCAAATCTCCAAAGGCTCATTTCAAGTTACGGTCAGCTTTGCCAGTTTGTTTTTTTTAGGCCAAATTTGTAATTTTTGGCCTTTTTTAACTCCTTTGGCTTTTTTCATTTTTGAAAAAACGCCAAATGAAATTTGGATTTTTTGGCCTTTTTGGACTAATTAAATTTTTATGTCGGTTTGGGAGATTTGAAGATGATTTTAACAGACATGTTTCGTTAAAGACCACGGCAAGGCTACTTTGAAAAGAAGTGCCCTGCTTTGAAAATCTGCAGAGAACCCATTGTGTAAATTTTTGTAATATACCTGGATATTGCTGCCAAAGCAGCGCATTTTTGTGACTCTTGGCGTAACACAGGAGAATTTCTTGGAGTTGTAGAAATGGAAAAGCGTTTTGTGAATGTCCATTTGCAGTGCATCATCAGCAGCCTCAATAAGACAAGCTAAATATCGACGTTGCCACCCTTGGCAAAATTTCGGCGGACGCCCATGGGCCCTTTAACAACATTAATGTGCAGACAAAGAACATTGTAAGGTAAACTGACTTCAAACAATTTACAATGTGAAACGGACTGTCACGCATGGAAGCAAATTCTTAGACAACATAGAAAATTCAATTTGCTTTCAACAAATAGTTTTTGTATAACACGTACAAAATATGGGAGTACGTTTTTAGGCACAATGTATAGGGACCAGAGGCACCCTTTCTGAGATTTTGTCTCGGGTCCCTAAATTTTAACATCCGCCCTTGGTTGAGAGTCGTACATGTTGGAATTTTTGTGATTTGTAATGGCAGATACACTGAGGAAGTTGGGGTCGCATTGTTGCGTTTTCGGAACACTGAAACCATACCCAAACAAAACAGCCATTGATAAAATTGCAAAAGGTATGCAAAGAAGACGAGTTTTGATTTACAGAAGGATTTGATGCATACTTGAGTTCACATAATCTCAAGTACCGTGCTACACCGCCTGCTGGAGGCTGGCAGAAAGGCAAAAAAACCCTAAAAACAGTTTCTTACTCAAAAAAATGAAAACAAAAAATCGGAATGGACAAAATGCATAATTATTGGACTGTAGAAGACTGAAAAAAAGGGTTGTTTTCAGATGAAAATCATTATTTTGTTCAAAGGAAGGATGGCAGATTTGTCAGGATCAGATAGAGTGAGCACTTGAGTCCTGCCTATTTCAACGAATTAGTAAAGCACCTCCAAAATAAGATGTCCTGGGGGAATTTTAGCTTTCCTAGAGAAGGTTTGCTTATACCAAATAAAGGTATGATGCATTTATGCAAACACGCTGGGGTCGTTGAAAGAAAAGTAATTACAGATANGTGAAAGGCGTTTCCTNATTGTGGAGGAAATTTCCAACAGGATCTTTCCCAGCGTCTTTCATCTAAAAAAGTGAAAACGATTTTCAGAAAGCAAATTATATGTGTTAGATTGGCCTGGAATATCGCCAGATTTTAATACCATTGCGAATTTGTGATCAATAAGAAAATCTCTGTTGCAACAATCATATTTCACTACCATGACCAAGCTAACAGAGGATATTATTCCAGTGTGGTATCGGAACAGTAAATCAAAGAAAGCAGTCAAAACTGGCAGAATCCATGCCAAAGCGAGTAACTAAATTCTTTTCCTTCTATTACTGCATTAGGTTAATAGAATTATTAAATTTGTTTTGCTAGTGAGAATTGCTATAGCATACTAGTAATGTCAAACTTGATGCATACTTGTAAAATTCGCAAAGCAATTTTGATATGTGCATTTTTTAGATGAACCTGAGACCTTTTTTGAATTATAGGTGAATGGTTATATTGTAAAATAACAAAAATTCATATTATTTTCTAGTCATAGCACTGAAAAGTTAATGAAGATCTTAATCAGGTATGATTTATAGTTCATAAGGAGGCCCAAAACAAGTCTCGCACCAGCACATGTTTTTCCTCTCAAGGGCTCTGTATTCGTTTCCAATGGTTGTAAAAAAGACAAAAACAACACTGTAAATTTTTCAGAAAGAACATCGTTCCGAGCTGTTAAAAAACTTTCAGTGCAATGTCCCACACATTTGAAAACGTATTGCTTTTTGAGCAGAGCGCCAGCGGAAACATACTTTACTGTTTTTCTCGCCAAAAGTGCCATGCAAAAATTCTGTGTCCTTGCGCGTAGGTTTTCCAACGTTCACGTCCCTTGCTACTGTTGCGTAACGTGGTTCGAGAGTTGTACAGCTATTTTCTCTTCTTAATTCTGACTTGAGGTGAAGTTTTTTTGGCGCTTAATCCTTTTGCACGTGGCAAAGGTCTGGGCAAGTAGTTTTGCTGTGCTTGTATTTCTCATATTCCTTAATACTAGAATTTGTTAAGGGGGCATACAAGCAAGTATTCGCCCCGGGCATTATCAGATCTCTGAACGTCCCTGATTCCACTGTTGCAGATGGTGACGGTGAGTTTCACGTCCATAATGAGAACATAAACGAAAATTACTCATTTTACGCACAATTAATGCAACGTGACTGCATTCGACCTGATTGCTATAAATCTTTTTGTTGAAACTCATCGTTACCATTCTTTCAAGATCAGATTATAATGTGTCTGACTATTGATTTATTTCCGAAGCAAAACATTCATTCAATTTTATACCCGCTTTTCCTCTGGGGAGGTCGCAGGAAAAGCAGCCCTATGAAGACTCGAAATACCTCACGGTGTTCAGCAATTTCAGATAGTTCTGCTTGCTCCACGCCAAGACCAGACCAAGCCAGGTCGGAGATATAATTACGCCACCTGGTCATTGAACGGCGTCTGGCGCCGATTTCGCGCGGGTGCAGCCAACCGGACTAGCCTCGCCAGCGTTTTTGGGGGCATTCTGCACACATGGCCAAACGAAAGTATCTGAGATCATTCATATGGGAGAAGTGGCTCGACATTCAGGGCTTTACAAATTTCACAGCTGCGCACTTTGTCGCGAAGTGTCACGCCGTAAACTCTTCGCAAAAATCCCATCTCTGCCGCTTGTATTTGAGATCAGGCGCGCAGCCAGGGGGGGGCAATGGGGGCAATTGCCCCCCAAATTCCGAAAGTTGCCGTAAAAATGTTCAGGTTAACAAAGCTTTTGATGTGTAAGTCAAAGAAATACTTCAGTGCAAATCAAAGAAACTGCTAGGAACCTATCCTACTTCAGCTTTTCGTCGAACCTGATCAAAGCAGCATGCTAATCGTCCACGATTAATCAAACGTTGTGTACAGTGTAAATGCTGGAGAACTTATATCATGGCTGAGATTTACCTGTGGTTTGCTCCCTGTGAAAGTTTGCTCCCAAACGTGTACTTAAGCGCTTGCAATCACTAATCGAAAGCAAAACAAGGAGTAACGCTTTTCGCAGCTGTTTCTAACGCACCGGTTTGCTGTATCCCACCTAAAGCTGATGTAAATTTCATTGCAAGACCATCGCAAAATTTCTCTCTGATAACGCTGACGTGCTACAAACACTGTATAACTCACCCTTGTCTGCAACATCAGCTGTAGCCTTAAATCAGTGCTCGTCAAACTTTCGTCATAGTGGCCCAAAACGCCTTTTCAGTCGCAACTAAAAGCCCATGCTGGTTTTGATGGCCCAATTTAAAACTTATGCTGTATTTAGTTACCTGTCATACGAAAATGCTATGTTAATTTTGTGAACTGTATAATGACAAAAACAATGCTTAGCTAACGTCAAAAAATCAAAGGTCCACAGTTGTTATAGTAATTTACGTTTTAGCCCACGCAACCACAACGTAGAAAGTGTTGCGCAGCCCAGTGAAAAGTGCTAAATCACCCACAATTGGGCTGAGGACACAGTTTGCTGAACACTACCTTAAATGAACATTGGAGATTTTTGTTTTTGCGCAATTTTAAAACTCAGTGCGCTTATATGGCGGTGATATATGTTTTATGCCTTGAAGCTCAAACTTTGGCTAAGAAGCAATCCAGTTTCAGTCTCTTTTATTGCGCAATTGGGCCATAGACACTGCTCTAGATATTTACAGTATTTGTGACAACATGTACTGCGACGGTTCACTCACAATTATGTGAACCTTTAACGTTTTTATCAATGATTTCACATACCTTGCCTTCGAGTAAAAAAGTTTTGTCAAGTATTCAGAGTCCAACCTGCACATAGCCTGAAAGTGTTCCAGCTTTCAACTGATGTTGATTGCCAGTTGCCTATCCTGCACTAAATTTGAAATCATTCAGCTGCTACGGGAAGAGTCAGCAGCAACATCTAACGTAGGAAGATATTTTTGTAAGTGCTGAGGATAGTGACACTGCCATTACTTACAAATAGCTTGCAATTTGTTCTGTCGATAAAGCGCACGTGAATAAAATGAAACTAAATTGATTTTTTCCCCAATCGATTGGCATTTGTTTATTAAACAGCAATGGATTTCAAAAAGACTTCAACCTCTTACGCAAGAATGGCTGGATTAGCGGTTCCTAACCTTTTTTTGAGCACGACCCAAATCTGAGTTTGATGAACACCTCGCGATTTAGCCTCAAAAATACGAAAAAAATTATGATTTGCATGAATGACTTTTGGCAGTAAGTTGCAAAGTTGTTTTTGAAGTCAGCAATCAACTCTTTTCTCAAGTTTGTACGCTAGAGATAGACACAGACAACCAGTGGTAACGTTGAAAATACACAACTCCGGTTTGGATCGCCTCGGTGCGACCCATTTTTTGACCCTTCGCCACCCTTGTGTGGGTTTCGACCCATACTTTGTGAACAACTGGGCCAGATCAACGAACCAACCGTTGTGTTAAGCTGCAGCGACAAGTATTTCTTAATTTTAGTGCAGAGCCGTGGTGATAATAATCAATTGCAACTTCGTTTTCGCAAACACACATTTTGTGTTGACTGAGTGGTCAAACATATGCAAGTTTGTTCAGAGGACATTGTGTAACTTTTCCCACTATGCGATATTGTCTTCATCATGTTTGTGAATTGTATTGTCAATTCCCAATAGCTAGTAAATAACCTAACCGTTTTGGGGAAGCAGGCGTAGTGCAAGCAGGGTACAAAAATGCTACCGCAAGAGCATTTCATAGCCTTTAATGACATAAAATCCAAACATTTTTAAAACCTGTGGAGGGACGTCAGCCAGTCACTCAGGAAACTGGACAAGATCCTCATCTTATATGCGCACACGTTTTGTGGACCTATTTCGGAGTCGGTGTCTTAGAGCAAACTAGCTGCTCAGCTTCGATTGCAGCGCGTTGGCTCATTTGGTAAAGAGAGACAACCTGAAAGTTCAATTCGAGCTGACTCATATGTTCAGAACTTTGTGGAGAGGTCGTCCAAAGTCTGAATATAAAGATTTGTGTAGAATCAATTAAGCTTTTGTATGTTTTCGTGTGTATTTGTTCATCCTGTATTTCTTTAAATATCTCCGGGGCCCAGATAAGACCCACGGCTTATTGGTTGGTAAACGTTGGTTTAATATCTAAACAAGGGGCTCCCAGTCTTACTCTGACCATGTACCCCTTCAGCATTTCGACAGATAAACATGCACCCCTAAAATTTCTTATGACTGAAAGCCTGAGCAAAATAAAAAAATCCACTGAATTTTAATAGAACTTTTAGATTTATAGAACTATAAAGGTAGACACCATTTTATGTCTCAAAGTTGATATATTTAACAGAAAGCATATTATGATTTTTGAAAATAATATTCACTGGTATATGTACGAGTATAAATCTTGGGAAATAACTAATACATACATATATTTTTCCCTTCTATTGCTGACCTTAAATGTACCCCTTCACCTCTTCAGATAGGGAAATGTGCCCATAGGAGCACATGTACCCCTTGGGAAAACCTTATCTCAACTCAAGTGCAGTCAGTTTTTTATTTTTCAAGATTGCAGGTATGCAGATTGTTTATTCCAAGCGTGAAACAGTTTCAGATTTATTTTTTAATCTTTATTTGATAAAACAGCTTGCGGTGCCATACGCTTACGTCATACGTATCACGTCATGCGTTACGTGTCTTAGTCTTTATGTCGAACTACGCTTTGACACCAAAATGCAAGCGAGCGAAAAGCGGAATTTGAGTCCCGGATGTGGATTTGAAGTGTGTTGCTACATATATTTTCTGCTTTCGAACGTTGTTTATATTTGCAGCGCCACAAAGTACAGTGAGGTTTGGTCGATCCAACTCTCCATTTTCAAACAGTTTCTTCATTTTCAGATGGGCCTGTGGCATAGTCAAGTGTGAAAGGTTGTTTACATATAAAAAGTAGGTTGAGTTTGTATGAACAAAAGTTGTATTGCCGAACAATGACTGCGTCTTACTTGGTCAGTGCCACGGGCGTTTTTGATGTTGCGAAATCTTGTTCCGTCATCACTGAAAGCTATTCTGAAACTGGTGATCCATTCCGGGTTAGTTGCTTGGCCTCTGCCTTGGGTTATGACTCCAGTGAGACGTCGCGGTCTGCCAAAGTCCACTTGGATCCACTCTCCTGCCACCCCTAGAAGCAATTTGGACGTAATCTAATAATGGAATGACCAACATTTGTTGCAGAGTGGCAAAACAGTTATTGCAGAGTTACGGCATCAGTAGTTGATGTCGTTCTCTCAACTATGTGTAAAAATCTAATAGTGTTGCTTAAATACAGATTATTCTGTAACTTTTACGTTCTACATCGTATCATTAAATGTAGACAGCGTGTGTAGCACGCTACTGGACTACAGTTGGTTTGCAGTAGGTTCAGATGAAAGTATAACTTACGTCTACCAGATATCCAAGCCCCTGCTGACCACGTGCATTCAGCCCTGAGGTCGAGTCTAGCGTAACGGGGTCGGTGTCCTTCATCGTTGGCAAAGAATGACGACGCTGTGATGTTTGTGTCGGGAATGTCACCATTTTTCAGCCCAGCAAAGCAATGCGCATCTGCGAAAACAATCAAGCTGTTTTGAAACAATTGTGGGAAACGATGCGGCTGCCTCGCGTGGATGCTTACACTGGGTATGTGATGCTAGTTTAAAAAGATTGAAAACTTTCTGGCACAGTTAGATCTCTATTTTTGCGGTTGTTGATGCTTGCTTATGCTAATCAGGATGCAGGCACGGATTTACCATTAGGCTGAAAAGGCTTAAGCCTAGGGCCCCCGATTTCGTGGGCCCCCAAAATTTTGGAAGAAAGGATAATTTCCAGCATTTCTGTAAGCGATTATATTTGTATTTTTGTTTTGACTCAACGCATATTTTTTCACTATGACGCTAACAAAAGATCTCTATAGGAGTGGGCAAATTTGTTCAATAGAAGAGTCATTGGCAGAAAACCAAAAACAACAGCGAGCCACAAAATCAGTTTGTAATGTCAAATATAGTCAAATATAGTTCAATAAACAATGCTGGTTTCACGTGAAACGACCTGCAACAAATCGCGTATAGAGTCCTTGGCAACTAACCGTAACCTTACGAATTCGTGTAAATACGTTGATAAATGAAACAAACACTAAATATTAGGCGACAACTCGCTATCAATTTGAAATATTACTGTTAAGCTAGAAGAGCCACACAAAATATGTCGGCGAGCCGCAGTTTGCCACCATTGCTCTAAAGCAGGAGTGGGCAATTAACTTAGCTCGGAGGCAACTTTGAGAATGCCGCGTATAGTTTGAAGTAAGTCTCAGTTCAAGTTAGCCTCAACACTAACGTTTACTGTGACGAGTTGGAGGATATTTCATATTTGAAGAATTTCCTGAATGCTTCCACGGGCCACTGAAAACGCTGTGGCGGTCCATATGGCCCGTGGGCCGCCATTTGCCCACTTCTACTCTATAGTACAGGTGTTCCCAAACCCGGAGTACATGTACCCCTAGTGGTACACATTTGCCTATCGCAAGGGGTACATTTAGGGTTAGCAACAAAAGAGAAAAATATTTTGTACATTATTCAATTCAAATAATTTATACATATGAATTTGTCCGAACCGTCTAGGTGAGTATTGAATTCATACTTGTTTTCTGTATATTTAGATGATTTATCTCTTGAACTTAACAGCGTCAAAGTTGGGTGTTATATTGGTGAAGTCCTGTTGAACCACTTGATGTTTGCTGAGTATTTTGTCCAAGTGTACGTGGGTTGCAAAGTATACTAGATGTGTGTCAGGCTTATACAAAATCGCATGAAATTATTTTCAACTCCAGCAATACTGTTTGTATGACGTTTAAGGCTAAGACCGTAAAAAGCACGGTCATCCCGTTGCTGACACTGGTGTACAAAGAGTAAAATCTATTTTCCACTACAATTATCTGGGAATTGTATTAGATATTGAGCTTTCAGATGACAAAGACTTTCAGAGACAACTGCAATATCAATATTGTGCAGCAAACAAACTGCGAGCTTCTTTTTCCCGATTTTTCGAACGCAGTGAAAAAGGTACTTTTTCGTTCCTTCTGTACATCCATGTATGCATCACAATTATGGTGTGATTTCAGAAAGACATACATCCGCAGATTGCGTGTGGCCTATAACTTTGGTTGCAGGGCTCTGTACACCTTCCGTTGCGAACGAGTGTTAGTAGTCATCAGGTTCAATGTAACATTCGTACCTTTGAGGCCTTATTGCGAAAAAATGTGTACCTGTTTCTTGAACGATGGAAAA
>JGI24021J15306_10013064_pt1 | contig 10321 bp, 4 predicted proteins | sample Ectturendosymbi1_FD_15306 | JGI IMG/M metagenome (IMG submission 15306) | reverse complement strand
CTGAACCTTGCTTGAACAATCTGGAAAGACTTCGTTTCGTAATATGTCTTTACACAAAAGATCTTCTGCTCCATCGACCAAGGCATCATTAGACTATTTTTAGGCAACGTATAAAATAATAAAACCACGAAATCAGGTCATTTCCATGCATCGCAGTTTCAACAATTGAGATATCACGCAAAGGACCTACAGTCTTTTGAATAAGCTAAATGGCGGTTAGTTACTTTTTTAAGCTCAGAAATAAAATTTTTAACAAAAATTCGGAATTTCATGATCTTATAATACATCGCAGAAAATGAAGTAACTTCTATTCATCACTAAAACCACTGTTCATCTGCACAGCAGGCTGTACAGTAATTTTGGCATGTAAAGTGTGATTTTTTAAAAGAAAAAACGTTTATTTTCTGTCATTGCTTGGCCAATCTTATCTGAAAAGAAATATAAGTCTTTTGTGGTTCGATTGACTCTATTTGAATGTCATACTTTAAAAAACCTCAAACTTGCGGCCTCGACACATCAAGCTTCTGACCGCTGAGCTAGAGCAGGCAACGAAAGACAAAGAACCAGGCTTCTAACACGATTCGATTACTCTGCTATGATAGGAGTGCAGAACCTGCGACCGTACGACCGCACGCAGCCTTCGATAAAAATTGGGCCGTACACATGTAATTTACAATGTAAGTTATGGCCGCCGTGCATTGATAAAAAGTCTCTTTCTCCTGTATGAGGATACTTAGTAGAAAGACAGCCAAGTTGTGCATCCCTGCTATCAGAATTAAGCCTTCCAAGCAAAAATTTTTAAGTTGATGCAAAAATAAGGTCAACTTTCTTGCGTAGGTAGTGACAAAGATATTTGAAAGATCAAATAACCAAAAAGGAAAAGCAGATATTGTGTGGCGCAACCTGAGCAGGCTTAACAAAATGTTGTAAATTTTGGTTAGAGGAAGTCAAAACAACTGAAACAGGGGTTGCCATATTTACTTTCAATCCTGACAATGGATTGTATCAAATGAGCCATCCACGATTGTTCAACGCGCTACCCCAAACAGCAACAGCTGGTTTTTGTGTAATCCACACAGTTAGTCTCCCTCTCGCGTAGATATTGTTTAATTTGTATGGATATTCCAGTCGAATCCATTAAAAATAAATAAAACAATTACGAAACTCAACCAGCAGAGTTTTTGCTCTCTGTGAAGATTCTTGGAAAAACGAACAAGCTCAACCGAGACAAAAACAATTTACAAAAAGAGGTTCTCGAGTTGCGTAAAGCTGAGTAACAGGATTATCGATTGCCAGACCCTCTGTCGCAATCTTTGGAACTTTAAGAAATCATTATGATCGCTTGAATTTTTTTGCAGCACACATCCAGGGAGGCTTTGAATCGTGCCAGCCGAATAGATTTATTCAAAGTTTGATTGCTTCCACTTCAACTCTTTTTTCTTTTCGTCCGATTCTCCAAGACGCTAAACCAGCTCTGACAAGGAAAGCCAAACAGGACAAACCAAGATCAACAGACGCAAGGATGAGACTTTGCTTGGCTTCGGGCATGTGTTGGAGCTTTCCGACTAAACCGGAAAGCGCCAGTATGAACACAGGGTAAATAGTGAAAGTGTAGCGGCAATATTTTTCCCAAACAAAGTTCTCAAGAATAAACCACGCTGGAACGATCACCATTAGGATGCTGAGAGATACAGCCGATGCACCTTCGATTGAAATTGTATCTGAAAGTTTGCAAATGGCAAAATCTTTTTAAAAATCTTAAAATATATTGTCATTAAGTGTGAAACCTATATTGACCTCGCCGGTATGCAACACCTTTTTTGATAAAGGTTTCCGAAATTTTTCACTCGAAAACAAGCTAGAAGTTGCGATATTACGTGACCTTTACCACAAAATCTCCTCGGCTGGCAGCTAACAACAGTTTCACCGTTATCATGTTTACTTACTTCGTGTAACTGCTGGGTAAACTCCAAAGCTGTCCTCGTAAAGAATCACATCAGCCAGGTTGATCAAGGTCGCAACAGTCAGCCAGGTTGGAAGCAGACAAAATCCATTTTGTATTAAGATACGAGTCAGCCATAATGCTCCTTTGCAACAACGAACACATGATTTGTTAAAGGTGTTTATCCTAAAGCGAAAACATTCGGTCTCGAGCAAATAGTGCCAGCAATGAACAAAAAGAAATTCATAAAGACGATACGCGTCTCAAGTTCTTAACCTTGCTTCATCAAAATGGTGGGGCGGAAAAAATCAGAAAAAACATTTTTTTGTTTTGATTAAACGATAGGGTTTACTTGACTGAGCGAATTGGGATGAGCAACCTTTCTTTAAAAACCGATTACAAAATATTTTTAGTTTTACGCCAACATCACAATGGACATTATGCTTTAGAAAATACTTTTTTTTACACAGTTTTTTTCTCGACCTGTGTTCTTTGATTTCAAAAAAAACGTAACATAAATGACAGCGTATTGCAAAAAAAAAGGATATTAAAACTTCTAGGAGAACGTGTGCAAGAATGCCGTAATGTAAAAATTATAATTCTTGTATACGCGCGTAATGCTTAGTCCGTCATATTAAAACATTTGCGAGAGAAAGTATGAAGCAAGGAATGAAAAAGGCTGCTTTAGTGATATTCACAGTTGATTCACAACATATTCGTGATGAAACTGCAACTTACAGCGTAACGCACCGGATGAGAAAGTCGTACTTTTCCAAACTAGAGTACGTTGTGAAAAGTATCAAAACATAAAGTTTAAGATAAAGTATAGTGCAGGTTCAATAGCGAAGCTATGGTTCATCTTTAAAGATTAGCAATAGAAACGGATACGGTTTTTCCTTTATACAGATTTACCACTATATTCAACTACCCTTATTCATCTAGCATTTACTCAAATGAAACGCATCAGTAAATAAAGGAAATCAGCGTGCAACGACGGCAAAAGCAAATGACATATTCCTACCTTTGCTGTTTGTGGCTATTTTGTCCACGTGCTTTCGTACACTCACGTAAGACGCTCCGACAGCAACATATCCAGAAGCAACTGATAGGATAAGAAGAGCCAAAGCTAGTTCCAAAATTTCGTTGTCAAAAGCAAACAGCCATGCAGAAGTTGCAGCCCAAGCAATAATGTAGCACACTAGAAAAAGCTGAAACAGAGAGATGTGGTATTTTTTATTTACGCTATGCCATTAGCCAACAAACGTTTCTGTTTCTTATCAGAAGCAACTTCTAATTTTACATAAGCATGACATCCTAGATGATGATTCCACCAAAACCCCAAAAAGCAGTGCTGAAAAATAACCTTTTTTAAAATTAGGTATAACTTTTACGTGCAGTTTGTGTGTTTGCTCAAAAAATTTAATTAGATTATGGTTTTAAAAGTAACAACAGTCTTCAAATTAATTAAAAATATTTCTCGCACCTAGTCTACATCTCTAAGTTTTTCAAATATCAGCGCCTACCTTTGAAACAAGAGTTGGGTGCATTTTTACCGGACTTATTCGTTCCGGTAAACAAAGAGCAACAATCATGTAAACAGCTCCTGCAAGGTTCCATATATAAATGATGGGCCAAATGACTCCAAAAATGATTCCTGCAGGTGAAACATGCTGTGCGTATTTGTTGTCAACCGCTTCAGTCAGATTGTTGTACAAACCTGTCAAACGAAAACGCGTTGAATATTGCCACAACTTTTGCTATAGTAAATCACTTGGGACGTAAATTCTGTCCTCAAACTAACAGTTGTGTATTAGGCAGAAGCTTCTTTTTCTTTCTCATTTGCTTGAAACGCTTTTTAGTCATAACGGTTCAAAGCACCTCTGTCTTCTGTATACTGCAGTACCGTCAAGTATCTCAGTTTTACAAAGTTAATATAGTTGCGTTCTTAGCACGTTGACAAAACATAAAATCAGTTTTTCTCTGATCTCACTAAAACAGTTTTCTAGAATATTTCCTGATTGTGTAAGATAAAGATATTTATGCAGAAGCTACAACACACCATTTTTTTACTTCGTAATTTGAACATCTGATCATATAATTACGAATGATCGTGAGCCTAGAGAACAATTTATAACCAATTGTATGAGAACCAAATTTACCTTTACGTATAGTTTCATGAACAAAACTTTTCAATCGGCCGTGTTTTATGGCTTATATTATTCAAGTAAAATTTGCATAAAACTACTATAAGTTTCAATAAGTCACTCACCTTCGACCCCAGCCACGTTGGTATACGAAAATACGAATGAAGAAACGTAAGAAACGAATCCTAATAAAATCAGAAACATTTGGAATCCATCCATTTTTACTTCTTTGATTGCTTGGTCGAAAGATTTGATCAGTATTGCACTTCAACGAACTGTTATATTTTTTTTCGAACTTTAAATACAATCTTTATTAGTACTGCATCTGTTTGAAAAGATTTTCAAATATGTCAATTTAACGTTTAAGCGTGTTTTGCGTTGATTTGCAACGAGACTTATGAAAAGCATACAAAACATTCATTCTAAACTTTTCCCACAGTAACACAAGCTTATTTACGTGCAGGTAACACACACTCGTCATCACAGAAAGCAAGGTTGTTCGAATAGGCTCAAAGCGCATTCGCCACTTCTGTTAACGAAGAAGCTCCCTCGGCAGACCAACGGCGTTTATCACTCTCCTCAAAATTAACAGGGTTTACATTGGCTACGTGGCAACTCGAAATAAAATGTAAAAGAAATTGAAACGACAGTCGACCTACCTAGCGCGATCGCCGCAGTGCTGCAATTGTATTCAGAATGTTTGCTCAGAACACACAACGGCATGACTCAACAGCAAAGGAAGCGGAACGAAATTTCGTAACTTGATTTTAGTTTTTGGCCGCAATTAGGTGAAGCAGCATGAGGGTGCCGGTAGTTACTGCTTAATATCTGATCTCATCGCTCCAGTAGTTATCAAGCCGGATCCATATCTACATTTACTTGCAGTGAAGCCAAGATAAACCTTGGAAACTTAATTCGATGAGATGTTTCGCAGCACAAAACTTGTTTTGACATTCCTTTCAAAAGAAAAATATATGCCTGGCTTTTTTTAAAAAAGATGTGCATGAAGAGGTCAAAATTGAAAATATCAGTCATTCAAAAGACACAGTAACTAATTTCGTGTGTTTCAAATAAAAGCTAATTAAAACTTTATTGACTAACCAAATACGGTAATACGTTTCTGAAAAAAAAATAGAATGGACCATCGAAACTCCCAATTTGATAATGGTTTGCAGTAACCTAATCGACGGGCTTATCCATGGAACATTTTTTTCTGTCACATCCCATCCTATGGCAACTCATTATTATTATTGATTATTCCATGAGATTTCTACGAAACTAGAAATACGATGGAGATTATATCATATACACGCGTAATGTCTAGCCTCTACAGAGACCCCGAACTCTCCAAGGGGACCAATGAAAATTGGGTGACTTACTCTTAGCTGTCGCCTAAAAAGAACTCAATTGCATATTTTCGGGCATCCAAATGACTACTTTTAATATTTGCAAAAATAGGACCCTATGATAATGGTATTCAACTTAAGAAAATTTAATTTTAAAATTACTTACAATTGGGCATAAACATTTTTCAAGTCCACTTTCCAATCCCATTCCCGTGGACAAGCCTGCCAACCACACACACGGCCTGCAGTTAAGTGGCAGCATGAGTTATGCAGTGTGGCTTTCTCAGTAGACGTTTGTTATGGCCGTTACCACCTTTTGCTTTCTTTGCATTAGCAGTTATTGAAAAATCTGGTGAATTTGTAGCACTGTACTTGAAGAACAAATTCTGAAATAGGTAAAGCATATAGCACTGAGTTTTGACATTAGTGTATTTCCTTAATTTCACAGCTTACCCCGTGATAGAATCATTTACAAACAGTTTCAAGGCATGTCTTCTGGTTATTTTCGAAGTAGACAGTTAGACACTGTCTCAAAACGACCCCTTAAGATTTTTTACCTAAAAGCAAAAAAACAGTTTCTGGAGACGTAACAAGCTTTCTTAATTATCGCTGAGCATTTTGGCACAACTTGAGTCCAGAATGTATCTTAAAACCAAACAAATCGGCGTTTAAAAATTTGTGAAACATGAAAAAACTTTTTCAAAAAATAGACAAGCTAACTACTCAAAATATCATTTATATCATGTTGGTTCGTGCACAAACGCAAATTTTATAGTGGTAACGGTACAAGGCTATAATATGCTGACGAAAAAGTGAAAAACTCAGAAAATTTTGTTTTTGCATGGTTTTACTGACTGTCCAAGCGTAACAGAATAGATGAGAATAGAGAATGCTGTCGGCATCACAAGAAAAAAATGTTGTGTTAAGCCTGTGTGCTCGCTTCGTGGAAAGAAAAGTGCTTACTAATTACGAATTCAACCAAACGCTTCAGCACAAACTCTTCAATGATAGCTGCTGTTCCAAGTCTTTTGGAAATTAAATTCATGATCTTACCCTGAGAACAACTGTTTGTCACGTTTTCATAACATTGCAAAGCATGTGAAATGCAGTGGGTGGCGTGATTATAAAGCATTTCTAATTGGTACATGGATCGTGCATTAGCTTCTGCAGCAGTAAGCCACACTATTCGCAATTCATTTGGTTTCTCTTTTTATCAGAAAACCATCACTGCAGTGCCTGCTTTATTCTGCTACTATTGGCTCAGACTTTCAGTGTATGAAAGCGCTTTTGTCCATTTAGGGCTTACTTTAGTATTTGAGCTGATAATGCTGAGTAAAATCAGCTATATGATCTTCCACACAGGCTTTGTATAAGCAGGCTTTATAAAGTGAGCTTGTGAGGTGAGATTAGCCTTGGTTTAAATTCTATTTTGATGTTTATTACGAGATTGCTATCTGTTTGACTGGAAAGAAACGCATTCACTTCAACAGTAAATTGTTTTTAGTAAAATGTGCTCATCGAGTTTGCTTGAAAGGATACTTAACCAAATGCTGTGGAACAATACTGCACCGCATGTCCTTGTTTTACTTGACTTTCTGCTTGACAACTTTTCTGCCACCTGCCGGATTTGCACATCAACAAGGACGTGACTTACATAAAATCTACGTGACGTCACTGATAAAATAGTTTTCTTTTGTGTTCGGTACGCGGTCATTGGAATGCACAGTTACATAACATTGTTTGCTAAGCGAAAATGCTCCAGGCGGCAGAGCTTGTTACCAATTAGGTTGGCATACTCTTGCGTGGGACCTCTTGTTACATAAAACGGGGCGAATTACGCCCTACCATCCTTCGCATCGAATGACCAAGCAATACGTAAGACACTCTTGCGTTGAAGTTTGCCCTTTGCAAGTTCTACGCCCATCGATCTTACAGCTTGTCTATACCGTTATTCCGTTCAAGTTTGCGACTAGCTTTATTATTATATTTGTAGCAAGTTCTTCATTCATTTTCTTTTTAATCAACTAAACCAGTTGAGAAAATAACATGCAAGCATGGCGTGTTTGCAATAAAACGATTGGGTGAGTAAAAATTGTAATAAATCGGAAAAACTATCCATTGGAAGCGTTTCTCAATATTTTTTTCCATAACTTTGCCACCCAAGCGTAAAATCTTTTCGAATCATGGTTACCAGCGCGATTTTTAGTTGCAGGAACAAGTGACCTTGTTTACTTTGGTGTAATCGTTTTTTGTTGAAAAAATCGTTTTGCGAAGACTTTTGATGCAAGTCGTGGCAACAAAGGCCTATGGCTCAGTCAGAGTATTTGATCGACGGGAAGGAGCTAAAGATTGAGTTAAAGAAACCTGAGTTTAGTAAAATGCAAACCATTCAAAGCTCACGCGTTAGCTATCTTTATTCAAAATTGAATTTTGCTGCAAAAATCCTAATTTTTCATTGAAAACGATAGAAAAGTGAAGAGCAGGACATAAAGCTTTTCCGACCTCGAACATCACCAAAATTGATAAAACAAAATCATGTAAGCGTTTTCAAAATGCTTAAAAAAACCTGCTTGTTGTTTGCGAAGTTTGGTTCCTGTCTTCAAAATGTGGGCTACGACCCCAGTGGCCTAATATCTGCTACCCATATGGTTATGGCACAGAAATGGTATCGCACAGCTTTTGAACTTTCCCCATTTCCAACATAATTGAATAAATATGTAGTGACATGTATTGTTTATGTATTTTTAGAGTTGTCTTGTTGATTGGTGGTGTTGCAATTGTTCGGCAGAAGAAGACGTTTTTCGGAAGAACAATATCAGTAACTCACCAGGTTCCACTTGAAAATAAATGATCGCAACAAAACATTTTAAAACTGATTTTAACTTTGCAGCAACTTGTATTGTGCTTTTTGATTTGTTACCTCAGTAGCAGAATTTAAAGTTGAATTTTTAACAAATGCGACTCATAGGCATAAACTACACTTGATGCAAATTTACATAAAAGAGATGCCACATAAATTTTGGCTTTGGGAACAAGAAATTGCGATGATATTACTGTTGTTTAAATTTTCTAACATGATTCTGGAAACAAACCAACTTTCTGTTTAATCATTGAAACCACTTTTTGATCAAGAGCAATTAAAGTGTCGTTAATAAAACTAAAACCGCAACTGTAATTGCCTTAGAAACCATTAACTTGAGCAACGTTGACAACCACGGTTTGAAAACACAGCACAGCTTACGTAACATTAAAGTTTAAGAGGTTTATCCGAGTGAGTCGAAGTTTGTTCGCTTGGCTGAACACTGCCCAGACTTACATAACGTTGCCAGTTTTTACTTCAAACAAACGTAGTAGCGAGCACTTTATCATCAACTACAGACGGCGCATGAGATAATCCCCTACTGGTTACAGAGCTGTAGAAGCCCAAAGTACTACCTAGCTTATTAGTAATGGGTATTTTCCGTTGGTGTGAAAAGCAACGTAAATTATTATTAAAATCACAAACACAGTTTTGCATCTTATCATGCGTTGTAAACTAACCGTGGCATTCCACGTACAAACCAGTTAAGTCATAACCCAAGCCAATTAAGACGATTCTTTCAACGGATTCACAACCTAAACACAAACATGGTCACTGAAACTAAGGTGTTGTAATTGCTTGGGTGCTTGCTATTCTAACAATACAAAATTAATGCAGCACACACTTCGAATTAAAAAAGCATTTTTTCTAAAGATTTTCACAAGAATATTTGCAACAATATAACATTTTGTTACTTTGTTGTAAATATATTTGTAAAACGTTTCTTGTTGCGTTCCGTTGACAAAATGTTTTGTGTGGTGCCGTATAGCATGGTATGTCAAATCGGTTGTTCAAACGACAGTACTCTTATCATTTTGCCAATTGATAAAATGTTGGCTTTCTTGGCATTGAAAACAAGGTTTAAGCTGAAAGTCATTTGCAGATTGCTTAAGGCCAATTATACGCTTGTTGGCATTTATTTATTCCAATGTGCGATGTAAATTTCATGAATCATCATTGGCATGTTAACAAGTATAAACTCTATCAGGAATTTACGCTCTGTTCCATGTATTAACTAGCTTTGTTTTCCCCGCATTGAGTTTAATCTGGATTGTTGCTGTCGCAGTATCTCATACAGTGGTGGATCAAAGAAGGGCAGTTTGGGGCAACTGCTCCCCCCAAACATCTGTGGCGCCCCCTTGAATGGCGTCCTTTGCCATAAATGCGCCCTTTTTGGTGCCCATGGAAGTAGAAACAGAGATAAAAAAATACTCTAAAACAGGTTTTTTTTAAGGAAAATGTTAGGTACCCGGTATGGATCTGTAGGGACCCGATTTCTCTGATTCTAGGGACCCGATTTTATCTGATTTTAGGGACCTGGTGATAACTTTCGCTGATTTTAGGGACCTGATTTTCAATTCTAGGGACCCGATGCGGGTCCCTAAAACACCTTAAAAAAACCTGCTCTAAAATACACAATGTCTTTCGCTTAGTTGAACATCAAGATTTACGCGCCGGACTTTACCCAACAATGTTATTATTTCGTAATAGTATCACTGTTTCGTTAATTTTTGCCGCGTGAGAACTGCCCAGCCTTACGTTATGTCCATTGTTCTCAAACTGTGCGTCGCGACGCCCTGGCGCGTCGTTTCAATTTTCCACGGGCATCGCACAAAAGTAAACTCAGTGCAGTTTTATTCAATGAGTTAATAAGAGTAAAAAACAGTGAAGTTTCATAACATCACCAAGAAACAGTTATTGCTTAAGTTATTTAGATGTTGGGCCATGGCCGTCGCCAACGGGGGGCCAGTGGTGCCTGGCCCCCCACTTGAAATCTGTGCCTCCCCATTTCACGTTTGGCCCCCTGGTC
>JGI24021J15306_10013062_pt1 | contig 10323 bp, 3 predicted proteins | sample Ectturendosymbi1_FD_15306 | JGI IMG/M metagenome (IMG submission 15306) | reverse complement strand
CAATTCCGCCTCTTGGTTCCGTTTTTTCGACCATGTGGCCGTCCGCCTTTGCTCGAATGACGTCAGTCGAATCCTCCTTTAAGCTCGTCGCGTCATCGCGCGGCGCAACGGTTTCATCTCCGGCGACGACTGTCGAACGGTAATGCGCGGGGACATCTTCGGCTTGAGAATCACTGGCAAGGATGTTGGTGTCGTCGTCAGCCGGTGGCCGCGTGGTGGTAACTTCGGTTGTGGCGACTTGGTACGTGGAAGCGTCGTCTTCGGCAACAATTTCTTGTTTCGGGTGAGCTTCCGCTGAAAAACATCGGCAACGTGAAAGGGCACAACATCGGAAAACATCGGAAACGTGAAAGGGGCACAACATCGGAAACGTGAAAGGGGCACAATATCGGAAAACATCGGAAACGCGAAAATATTTCGCAGGGCATGAAACCTGATCAACCCATTCTCGATCAAATGGCGCGTGCGTACAACAGACGCATGGTTTTACTGCAGATACGAAAAGACGATGATAAGAGTCTAAGTTACAGCAAACCCGCCACGATCAGGCTGCAACTGCAAGCAAGGTCTTCGTAAGAGCTCGTAGGTGTAATGGGAAAAAAACTATTGAAGTTTACGCCAAAACCATTTGGCATCACTGGTCGCAACGTCACACGTGTTGCTGCTGTGTTGCACAAGTTGTGTTATGTAACAATCGCGGCACCATTCCCGCGTCCCTCGTTTCGCCGCTTCAAGGGTTACGAAGCGTAATTACAATTTACAAATCCATTCGAGAACCAATAGATCACGCGCGGGATACCGAACCACTTCCGCATTCATCGCAAAAAAAGAGAACCCGTGGGCTCAGGCCCGTAGCCAGGTTTTAAGGTTTGAGGGGGGAATTACATTTTTAGCGGCGGGCAAGATTTCTGTTTTCATTCTATGCTTAAAGCAAATTTTTTGGAAAACAACAAAACTTGGGGGGCAATGCCCCTAAATGCCCCCGTGGCTACCGGCCTGCGGGGACGTATAGCTACAAGGAGCCAACCAATGCACTTTGACCCAGGACAGAAAATGGCAAAAGTTGTCACGGGCTGTCATGGACACTTCGTGACTTGAAATTCAATTGACAGTCTTCCACACTAAACAGACTCATGGATGTAAACTGTTATGCGGTTAGGCATTACATATGTACACAGCTCGTTTAGGTCGTAGCTACAATCATTAAGACACCACAACGACCTGAACAAGCCACAGATAGTTCTTAGCTGCCAATTCCTCTGCTGCCAAGCGGATGTGAGCATACAGAAAAGTGATCGGGTGATGTTTTGCTACAGTATTTACCAAATGAGATTCAACGCCAGCGCAGGCAAGGAAGCCTGGGCAGCAAACAGCACACGTTCGAACGAGAATGTCTCTCGGAACACAAAAGTTGACAACAAGCAGAGTTTCGAGGCTAAAGAGAAGCGACCAAGTGGTCTGTTTGCACAGACTACCGGCGTCGCGACTTAACAATGCTCAACCATTCCCGACTCACCCAGGTGCGCTGTTTCCATACGCGACGTCACGTTCGACGCAGTGGGTGGGGCGAAAAGCTTGCGTGGAACACACATCGCAGTTGCGCGGAACAAAGTGAGTTACGGAACAAAATCGTTTCATCCGTCGTGAAACGCTACGATATTTTTATTTCATTTTTCTTGTGCCTTTCCATCTCTCTCCCACATTTTCCAGCAATCTGATATCTTTCTGCACTGCTGTTTTCGTATACGCGCTGTGGGTTGCTGTACAAATTTTGGCTTTTGTACGCTGTGTTTGTAAAGCGCCTTGAACGTTTTTTTTAAGCGCTCAGNAAGTCTCATCACCATTATTGTATTGTTATGATTATTATTTATAAACCAGGGCTGATGACGGGATCNTAAACGACTGTTGTTGACAGCGCTATATTTAAATAGTGCGCCAAGAAATCTTTTTGTNCTACCATTTGTTGCAAAGGACTTGTTGTTACACTAACATCATCAAAATAAAGGCAAACGAATANCCTTATTGACAGTGGGAGGGAATCTGACGGATAACATCTGATCAAGCCAAACGGCAATATCAGGGATAGTCGTAAACGTGATGACGGCAGAAAGCGACAGAACAGAGTCACATTTATTTGAACAAAAAAAACGGAGTCATATTGTTTAAACTATTTGTTAACGAGCCAACTGGGCAGAACTGAAAAGTTGACGCGATTTGAACGGTGTCCAGCTGCACTAAGGTCGCACCATCTTCCCGATACACTGATGCCAGCAACCCAGAGCTCATCGGCCGCCATGTGAACTACAGGTGTAGCCACGGGCCACGCCCCCAAAAAATTTTTAGCATATCTATCTCGGGGGTTCCACCAGCAGGGAGGAGGGGTGAATGATAAAACGGATAAGCACGGCTTTTTCAAGTCTCTTCTATAAGATCGAGACTGCACAGCGCAAGCACGTGGCAATATATGGCGCTCTTCTGTTCAAGCATGGGGTTATTTTTTCGCTGTGACATCTCGGTCATTTGCCCCACAATAGTGTTAAAATTCGACGTAATTCACTAGCCTGCCTTTTCAGACATTATGACCGGAATGACTCAATTTTTTCTGTGATTTAAAAAAAAATCGGTCTATGACTGAAAAAAACTAGTTTTAAACAGCAACAGGAGGTAAATACTGGATCAAAAGTCCTCAAAACAAAAGCCCAATTTTCAGATAGAAGCGTAAGTAGCTCACAGTCATCAGCTTGCCGTGATTCTTCTTCAAATGGTATGGCGCGATCTTCAATCTTTTCGTCCTTTTGCGCTGCATCCGGGCTTTTGCCACGTTTAGTCGACTTTCTGCGTATGCTTCTGGTTCGCTGAAGCCCAGACGGCTTCTCTGCACAACAGCAGATCATTCGCTGTCAAGAGCGCGTAAGTCTAAACCAGGGTTTCCCAGCCTTTTTAGGATCTCGCACCACTTGTGCACCCCAGCATTGTCAACGCGTGCCACTTCTTCCAGAACAACTAATTTGATTCTAGTTGATTCATGAGGATAATATAGATTAAAATAACAATAAAAAACCACAACTAAATTTAACGAGATCTTTGATTTTGTTTACCTTCCACCAATTGGTCGACGTGTGGCGTAAATTTGCTAACAACGAATCGAAAGCCATAATGTTACGATACAATAGGAACAGCAGGCTGCAAGAAAATTTATATATTTAGAAACAAAGCCCTATACGTAAGCTAGAAAGCTGTGAATCCAGGTTTTTGTGAAAAATGTAAGTTACTCGCGTACCACTTGGAAGACCTTCGCGTGCCACTAGACGTGCGTGTACCACAGGTTGGGAACCCCTGGACTCCAAACACTACTGAGGCTATTGGCCAGCGATCTAACTGACAATAATGCAAGCCCCTAAAATCTGACCTTCAATAAAGGATTGCTGGACAATTAAAATAAACAAAAATTTAAAATTTGTAATTTAAAGCTTGCTTGAAGTACTGCGAGTAAAATAAACAAAATCTTCTTTTAACCTGCCGAAAACAAGTGTTCTCGGTCGCTACCGCCAGTGCAAGAGGACAATCAAAGCCTAATTTTCGAAGAAAATAATGCAGCCTTTCGCTTCTACCTTTTTCGTCCTCTTCGTCAGGAGTTAGTTCCAAATATTCATAGTTATCCGGTAAAACGACAGCATCTTTTGCGTCCGCCTGTCCCGAGTACCAGACTAAACACAAATACCAGTCGATTATTATTGGCCAATGTTTATTTAAGTTTGAAATCAAGCAAATATGAGTCTAATTTTTCAGGTGAAGGCCGGTGTTGCAGTCTCTCTCCCTATTTAGGAATAGAAAGACGCACACCATAATGGGCCCATATTTTACGGAGCGAGGTTTTAGCAATTGCATTTGTTTGCAGGCTGGGGCGTAACGAGGAGGGCAAGAGAGGCACAATTCCCCAGGCGCCGAATCACGGCGAGGGGTGCCAAATGGCCGCAGAGGGCGCTGAAATGTCCCAGTAATGTTACAAGCACTTTCTTCAACGCAGTACATTTGCTTCCGAAAGACCTCAGGTTTGAACATGAGGGTGCCAAACTTGCTTCTTGCCCCGGACGCCATGTAACCTCGTTACACCCCTGCTTGCAGGAGGNCGCTGTTGTTGTACCACCATAACAGCCTATCCAGCTCTTGGCACAGGCAAGCAACGGATAACAGCGCGTCCGCCGTTAACAATCAACAACAGCGTAAAAAAAAGAATTTGCACAACAACAACCAGTAAGCTTCTCGCAATGCATTATTTCTTGTTGCGAAGCCAAATAATATGACATGAGCTGGAAAGAACAACTACCTGGAGCGCTCGTGCTCGTCGTATCTGTCGCGGTTGATATGCTGCTGGTGCTCATGGCTTCTGCGAACAGTGAAACGAGATATAACGTCGCTTTCCGCAACGCGGTTATATTTTTAAGAGTTTTGACCGCGCGTGGCAGCGAGTGGATGGTCACCTTAAACAACACACAATCGTTGGTAAATTGAAATCACGGCAAAAGTAGCAAATGCAAATTGATGTTAACTGCTGCGACCAGGGGCGTATCTAGGGGAACCAGGGGGAACAACGTCCCGGACGCCGAAGAGTCCCAGCAATGTCGCAAGAGTTTTCTTTAACACAGTGCATTTACTCCCAAAAGGCCTCAAGTTCGAACACGTCGGCGCCAAACTTGTTTCTTGCTCCGTTCGCCATCTAAAGGTAAGAACTTTAACTTATTACTTGATTAAGTAACTTTGCCGTTACTTTATATTTCAAGCAATTTGCTTTTAGAAAAGTTAAAATTTCAGATGCCACGTCTGTTACTGTAAACGCAATATTATAAATGATATGCATCATCACGCATAAAACAAGCCGTTGAGGTGAATAGATTTCTTGTCTGTGCAGAGCGATTTATGAGTCACAATTGTTGATTGTCATCGTGACTACGATTTGGAGCTATAGAAGCTCATTTCATTAAACTGAATCGCGGCCAACAAGTGTGAATTTTTTCTGATTATGTGATTTAAAAAATCTGATCATGTGATTTAAAAAATACAATGATTTTGATGTGCTTGAATGTTTTCAAGTCTAAATTGTGATCTGTTAGAAATTACTTACGGCTTAAACCAGGGGTGTACAACCATGCAGCACTGACTAGCCAAATGCACATAACCAGATTGGTTCACGGGCCATGGCTGCATGTGTCAAGCTCTTTCGGGTTAGACAAATCGCTGGCCGCCCACTGAAGATTGGCAATGCGCCCTTTGAAAATCTGGACCTTGCCACGGGCCACAAAACTTCAACTCCCGGGCCACGGGTGGCACACCCCTGACTCAAACAATAAATTTTTGTTACTTGAACCTTACCCTAGCGCCATCCAACCTCGGTAAGCCCCGGGCTGTGACAAATAAAACAGTATGCGAAGGAACGATATGCTGCGCAAATGGTAACAAAAAATTCACTCATATTGGCAACAGCCAACATCGCGGAATATGGTAATAAGCAAGCAATAGCATGGAGCAAGCCATGAATGCAAGAAACATTGCGAAGTGTGATCGCAACGCACAACCAAAAAGCTAGCAGTTCTATGAAGTCAGGTGTCTGTGTGTAGTATGCAAGCGCAGCAATAGGTAATTCGAAGAAAGTCGATACGCTTGGGTGCTAGCTGCGACCTGTTTCGAATGTGTGATATATCGTGAAGATCGAATTCAGTTATTCCGTTTAAAAATTACCTGCTATACGAAAAAACAGACCACCTCAGCCAGTCTGTTCATTTCTCACCAAGCGCCTCGCAAGCGCAAGTTTTTTTTCAGGAAGAAATAAAAAATGTCAATGCTCATTGCATGGCACTCACGTTGCTTTCTTATCTTGTAGTGCGCAGTTCACCCCTGAGCGTTACATTTTCATAGGAGCCACAAATTTGCTTGAAAAGATTGCAAACGGTCACGAAAGAAAGTTCGTATTAACAGGCTCTTGAAAAAATAGGGCCGTAATTAAATGATCTAACAGTTACAGCGGTTAATTAACTGAAAATACCAGCACAATCACATTTCTGTCCGCACGTTGAAACAAGGCTTGGTCTTTCCGCAAAAAGAATCGAAGCATTACAGTTATATTATGCCAGTTATCGAAAAAAGCTGTGCCACAAAACACACTTTCGTTCAGTTTTCTCTGTAAGGAATGAGATGTGGACTCTCACTTGCACTTTGCTTCTAGTCAAAATCGTTTCATTACATACGTATGTTGCAAACAAGAACGCTACAGGACAGATTTTACATGATGACTAATCACAATAGCTGATGCACTCTAACAGGAGCAACACTCAAACTAACAAATACCTTCCTGCTGGCCAGATTGCACCGCAGCCATGTCGTGGATGCCTGGTGTTACACGTCCTGAGAAAAAGTTTATAGTATCATTCACAGGCCCCGCAGTGAACAAAACTGACGTTAAACAAACAGTGCATACCTTCTGAGTGATCTTCGTGTGTAGTGGAAACGGACGAACCTATAAGGAGCGCATTAACTAAGCAATCATAGCCCATGCAGAAACATGTGACTCAAAAGTTCAAGCCTTTAGAGTGACGTAAAGATAGTTCACAGCACAGTGTGAACAAGTAGTGGTTTTTATTCAACAACAATTTCCTACTGTAGTTCTTAAACTGTGAGGAATGGATACGCACCACAGAGAATGTGCTAAGGAAAGACAGCATTTGGCTGATTCATGGAAATGACTGCTTGTGCTTTAATGGTCACAATGAGTAATGCAGATGTGTTGCTTTACTGCACATAGCATGTGGCACAGACAGTCAAATAAGCAGTCAGCATAACTTGTATACAACACTACTGCATGGTGAAGCTCTTATGTACAGCACTCCTGTCAAGGCGGGAAAACAGTCTGTTTTTTTCAAGAACAAACATTTTCCACTCAAAACAAAAAGGCTGCTAAGTTATTGAACCGAAACCATTAGCATCAACCCTCTGGATGAAAAAAATGTTCAAAACCATACGTACCAAAAATTCAAACATCTGTGACCTGACAATTGCATGAACATAGCAGCAGCTGTGCATTGAAACCTTGCAGAGCACAGAATGGCATAACGCTGATTACTACACACTGCATGCCACATATCCCACACCAAGAACATTTCTGTTCTTGGATTCTACTCGAATATAAATGGACTGAAGCTGCCTGACATGCTGCCTTTTTGCTGCAAATGCCCTCTTAAAATCATTTGACTATCACAACATCTGCTTGTAACTTATTTACTCTGAAAGGAACAGCAAAGTTAAGTATTACAACTTGCAGTTATCTACCTACCCAGACGAACACAGTAACATTTCCCAAGAAACATTCAAAATACAAAAAAACTAACTTTCATTATCATTATGAACTTGACAATTCTTATTACTCATAAGTACAACTACTAGGCTACTACAAGCAGCCATTTACTGTCTGGTTGAAGTAAGCCACTGTATATCATACTTTTAAAATACCAGTAAAAAAACACATCAGTTATGAAACACAAAAAGAAATCAATTTTTTCAATCACAGCCGGCCAGAATCAAAATGTTCATCAGTATATTGACTAACCATACACCCTCTGCTCAAATCATACCTCGATTGAAGTCATCATCAGTGTAGTTGTCCTCTTCATGATACTCAGGTCTATATAATAGATGCAATTAAAAAATCATTAGCCGATTGCACACCGTGCACAAGTATGCACACAACACTAGCATAAACATATTTTCAATTACAGCAGTGAGGCAGATGTTCGCAAATAATCCAACCAACATAACAGACTGGCAAAAACTACCTGTCATCTGTGGAATAATCCAGGTATGATGAGACTTTGTCCTGAAACAATCATGAGTAAAGCATAACATACACAAGTAAACAAAGCAGATATCTCTTTCAATAGCAACCGCACATCATATTTTCCGCAGCACACCAGCTTTTAAACTTTTTTGACAATATTTACACTTTTTGGCACATAAACAGAATATGGTCAACTACCCAATGCAGGATCTCCAAAAAACTCTAACAGCCAAACCCATGCATTGCAGGAATGTGCTCAAAAAGAGTTACCTTTAAAGTTCTCTGTGATACAAAAGGCAGAGGCAGTTAAAGCTCTTTTAATCATTTCACAAACCTAAAACAAAAAGATAGTTTCACATGTTAAGTGAAATATAAATGTTTTCAAGGTATCTTGCCGATTGCCATGTTGTCTGCTGCATTCCTGCACATGATATACAGCAAGTAGGAGACCAATTAGTCTACAAAATAGCAAGGTCTGCTTGCCTACTTGGCATGAATTAACTTCATTAAGGTGAACGTCTGAGTCCAAAGCTAATGTCCTCTACTGTAACTGTGAGTCCAAGAGATAACACACCTCAAGGCAGTAAAATCTGAAGTCAATTCCTAAGTATGCCTGGGAGACTACACAATACCACTGAAAGTGCAAAAATTTAGACACCAAACAAGTAATCAGCAATGCATAGAATTATAGTGGATGCTTGGTCGGCACGGTGTCGTGTGCACAATGCATCATGAATGGGATGTGCGCCAAAAACAGCACCTATATGTATGTGGCACAAACAAGCAGTAATGAATGAGCGCAGTGTGTGATATCTATTGATGTTTGCTGCCACAGTGTGAAACTTTACGCATTCGCCACTTGGACCCTCTGATCACAACAGAAGCATTGCATTCAAGAAGATTATTGTTCAAATCATGAAATCATTACCCTGACCTGAGGAGAATTATGCAATAAATCAACTAAAATTGATGAAGGAAATATATTTACAGGTTGCACAATCACTGACTCTGTGCTTACATTATTGAATAGAAGGTGATCTAACAACAAAGCCGCACTGCAAATAATACTATAAAAATTATGTGCTTTACCTGAATTTCAGTGGCAGATGAAAGATCTTTTTCTTGTTCTTTAGGAGTATGGGAGAGTGAAACTTGGTAACTATCAGCCTGCAATCACAACTCCCTCAGTGACGCAATGTAAGTTAGCAATTTGAGTAATGCAAACATTAGTTTTTGAAAACTGTCCCACTACTGCATTTTTTATACTAACTACATGAAGCATACTAGCACCAACTTAAAGTAGTTCCTACCAGTGGAAAAACTATTATCTTTTTATGCTCAATGTAACAACTGGTTCTGGAATTCCACCTAATACAGGAATTTTTCTGAAAACCAACACTTGACCTAAATATAACTGATGACTCAATCAACATGAGCTGAAAGGTTACTCTGAAAAATCAAAATCAGTTTTTGCTGGAACACGAAAAATGATTTTAAGCGTGAACTGCAAATACCATGCAGCACTATTAGGCTGTACCAAATTTGGGCAAATGTCTCAGATCTCTACGTAAGTTGGTCAAAAGTTGCAGTTGGCCTCATCATTCACAAAATTGACAAAAAAATTGAATCAATTGTTGTTGGACGCCTCCTTTATCTTCCATGGAAACAACCCAAAAAATAGAAAAACGCAAGATCTCAACAACTGAAAGAGCTAGAACAAAATTTTTTTTTAAATGAACCAGAACTAACATGTTCCTATATGCATTTAACACGTTGAGGGCCGGCCTACGGTATATTTGTACTTGGATTTCGGCCTAAAAAACAGCAGTTTACGGTTGCCTTACCAACGCCCTAGCTCCTCCACCGATTACGCTAGAGAGCTGTTCAAGGGCTCAAACGGATCGGCCAGTCTCGTAGATTGCACTCGAAAAAAAATTTTTTGGTTGGGGGTGCGGATGTTTTGTGACTGACGTCATAAGTGAAGTAGTTTTGGGGTCATTTTGGCTCATGTTACCTGGCCTAGGGCCCAACCACTAGGCCAAAGTTTTCATTGGAAACTAGGCTCGAGTCCGAGTCTTTTGAGCCTTTGATCGACTTTCTAGCGTTTCTGGTTCAAAACTTATGATTTAAAATGAACAAATTAATTAATTATCTAATTNGTCAAATATTTTTANTAACTTACATCACAGCTTTTGAAACCGAAACCCCAGCAGGTCATCCAAAGTATCAAAAGACTNGGATTGTAGCTTAGTTTCCAGTACAAACTTCAGCGAAATACTACCACCTAACCGTTGGCGTCCAGGGCCAGGCAAAGTGGGCCAAAAAGTCCTCCACTTATGACGTCACTCACAAAAAAACCGCACCCCCCAGGAAAAAAAATTTTTTTGAGTGCAATCTACTAGACTGGCCGATCCGTTTGAGCCACTGAACAACTCTCTAGCGCAATGGGCGGAGGAGCTAGGGCGTTGGTAAGGCAACCGAAAACTGCTGTTTTTTTT
>JGI24021J15306_10013061_pt1 | contig 10323 bp, 6 predicted proteins | sample Ectturendosymbi1_FD_15306 | JGI IMG/M metagenome (IMG submission 15306) | reverse complement strand
CTGCGCAACTGTGTTGATCATCTAGCAGCTCCTTCCCACATATATGCACCACCACGAGTTGAAACTGGACAGTAACAAAGCTAATTCAACTGCTGAGAGGCATCCACTCGACAACCTTCCGGTTCCTTTAATGCCCTGGCGTCCTTGCACTGATTCGTGTTTTTTCTAGCTGAATATTAATTATCGCCAAATAAAATCAACTCAACCCAACTCACTGGAAATGCTTTGTAATAAACATTAGGTAACAAGCATGCACGGCGTAACTACTCGAAGCTTCTGCAACAAGCGTTTAAGAACGACGGCGAAAAGTTGCGAATTGTAAGCGTCGTACAAAAACCACGTTTTCTTAATATTAGCAGCTAATTTCGATGTATTGTTCATGCAACCGTGAAACATCATACGTCCAGAGCCCGTACCTTCCGGAAAGAACCGAGTCGCACGTCTGTGTGTTCGATCAGGAAGTCCCTCAGGCTGATCGGGTTCGACTGCAACACAGCAAAAGATATGTCTTTGCGATCTGTACGGGGCAGTCACTAGCTTGGTGACATTGAGTGTGTGGGAGGCAGTGCTTGTTGAAATTACAAACTCGCGTGTCTACATCCAGAACATTGTCACAAGCGCTTGTACAGAGGCTAAAACTAAACTATTCCAAGCAGCGAACCAGCAATTCTCGAATTCAATAAATCAATAGTCGAACGCCCAGAAATCGACAAGCAAACACTTCTTTGTTCAGTGCCTTCTGCATTTTAATCAAAAGCAAAAACCTCTCCCTTCAACCCTGTGAAACAAAGGGCAAACGAAAGTGAAACGACGTTGATCGCATACCAAGTCTTTTTTAAGTGAAAGACTTTCGGTCAAAATCGATAGTGGGTCTTGGGATGTTTGGGCATCTTCCTTTGATTGCGCAATACTGAAAAAGAAAACAAGTGCAAGTCTGAAAATCGAACAAACAAAAATTAAACCAGTAAGAGGTGACAGTTCGATTGTCTAAGCGTGAAATACAAGACTTGCGAGATGGCAAAGAAGTTCCAACATAAAAAAAATACGACCAAAGTTGATTGTTGTTTTTACCACTTATCTCATTTATGAACTATTATAAGCAGATGCTGACGAAACTGCTTCATCTAGTCCAGGGGTTCTCAACCTTTTTTCTACCGTTTACCCCTTGCCAGCTTCCTTACATAAAATTTACCCCCTGTTTATGTTTATTGTTTGCTCACTAGCGCTGTAGAAAAACTGCACAACAGCATCATTAAATTTACCCCCGGTAGAGAACCCCTGATCTAGTCAAAAACCTTTGTTTTCTCTATATAAGCTTAGGTACATGTTGCCACGAGCAATAACACGTTTCGAATAAACAGTGTCAACACTGTATCAGGGCGCTCACTTCGCTTTTTTCAGATCAGTGGATGGTTTGTCAGCAAACTCCGACTCTGGCGCGTCTCTCTCTATCTTCTTCGCAGGCACCGCTTCCTCGTTCGCAAGGCTCGCTTCCAAATCTCTGATGCTCCTTTTCATCCCAACGCCGAGTTCGATCACAGGGCTTTCCTCGAACAGCAGGTACTTGTCGTCAGCATCGCCGCTGGTTTCGAGGCCGCTCCGGAACATTTCGTCGGCGTTTCGATGCACGACGCTCGCGAACGGATCGCCGTCAACCCCGGTCGGCGAGGTCGCGCTTCCGCGAGCGGGCGATTCGCTACCGACCTGCTTGCTCGACACCGGCCAGCGATTCGCGTGTGCTTTGCGTGGTTGGTTATCAAGCGCAGCTTCAGTGCACTTGGGCAAACTGCAGGGAGGAACGGGATTCTTTTCCGTGCTCGCTCCTCGGTACGCACATTCTTCTCTTTCCTCCACACTGCAGGGTGTTGCAGGACTCCTTCCGTTTTTAACCGGCGCATCACCAGCTGCGGTGAATGGCGGACTTGGTTCCGCGTCGGAAACCGGACTTTGGGCTTTTGGGCGCGGATTTTCGAGATGCTTTGCGAACCCAGCGGACAGCAGCTTCGTTTTGTACAAGCCGACCGAGTTTCTTGCACGAGCGAGCCGATCAAACTTGGGAAGTGCAACTTCCTCGGTCGGTGAACTTTCCTGGGACCGAAGAGGTCGCCTCGTGTCGTCTTTTTCAGCGGCGCTACTTCTTGCAGAAGGCATTGTTACGGCGACAATCGCTTCGTTGTCTTTTGCATCTTCAAAGCAAGCATTCGTCGCGCTTTCGTCTGTCCGAGTAACTGAAAGACGACCTGAAAGTTGAGACTGTGCAGAGTAAATCTGATCGAACAAGTTCTCCTTTTGACGCTCCAGCAATTCACCAGGTTTTCCGTTGCTATTAATGGTGGATCGAACTGGGCACTGCTTGTCGGTGAAACCAGATCTCGAAGAGAAGGGGTCAGCTTTACTCAACTTGTCAGAGAATTCATCTTGCGATGAGTTATCGGCAACTTTGCGATGATTTTCTACATCACCAGCAGTTTTAAGTGTGGCAGTAAGCACAGCATCGTCAGATGTTGCACTTGCGCTATCAGACAAATTTTTCACGTTCTGAACAGGCGGTAGTTTGCACGTAAAGCTTAGATCATCCGATGGAGCAGCATCGGCAGAATCGCGCTCAACGCAAGGTACTTTGCAGGTAAAGCTTAGATTTTCGAAACCATCAGCGGGTTCAGCAGCAGCAAGACCGGACGCACAGGCAGACTGAACTGCCGGTACATTGCAAGTGAAGCTCAAATTTTCTGACTCGCGCCTTGTTTCCACAGCAGCATGTCGAACGAGGCCGAGTCCCGCTGACGTCACTGCGCACGTGAAGCTTAAATCCTCCGTGTCTTGATCTGCCGTCGCATCGCCATTACGATCACGCGCTGACGCTGAGGTCTGGTGGCAAGTGACACTCAGATCCTCAGACCTGCAACCGGCTTCCACAGTGCCAGGACGGCTGAAAAATTGCTTGACAGGTGGCACGTGGCAGGTGACACTCAAATCTTCAGTATTATGACTTGTTTCTGCTTTATCAGCGTCTCTCTGAACGCTTGCGAGGGCTGGTGCTTTGCAGGTGAAGTCTAAATCGCTGGAATTGTGATCGTCAACAGGAATCGTTGCCTCGCCAGGGCAATTCAAGCTCTCAACAGACTGCGCGGCATCGGGTTCAGCTAAACGATGAGAGAGGCCACCTGGTTCAACAACTGCTGAGCCACTTAAAGCGACCATCGCGCCGTGACCATCTTTCTGCTGATGGAGATTCCACTTTGGATCAAAAGCACATGTTATTTCCAAGTCTTCTGAGGGATTAGCATTTCTTGAAGCGTTGCCATGGGAAACACACGGTTCAGTGGACTTCGCTGTTAGACGAACAGTCATTTGCATACTTTCGTCCAAGAAGACGGTGTTGTTTGGATCGCTCGCGTTGCTTAAGTAGGAGTTGGCAGTGGGGTTTTCAGCAGACGCCGATATACATGAAGATCTGGGCACATTTGTCGAAGCAAGGGAAGGTCCGTGGATTTGGCCTGCAGTGACATCGCAACTTGCTTCTTTGCTGGAATGCAGTGGTGAGGAGCCGTTTCCAAAAAAAGGGGGGGAAACTGAGGCTGAGCTTGACTTGAGCAGGAACTTTGGAAGGGGAGGCGGCTGCTCCACATCGTCGAAGAAACCGAAATCAGTCGCGCCGGTGCGCGCAATCACAGGATCGAGATGGCGAATCTGCACGTCAGCGGTTGACGTCATCACCTCTGGATCGAGCAACTGTTCGTTCACTATAGGATTAACCCGAACGGGTGCCGTGGGTTTTGCGAGGTCCGCTGATGTCGTCTGGTTGATTTTTACACAGGTCAATTCCATCGTGTGGCTTTCGCTTTCCTTGACACCACTGTCGGTATTTTGGGCATGACTGAATCGAGAGAAAGTTTTCGGAGGGCTAGCAGTGTTTGAAGAGAAGAACCTACGGATGTCGTCGGCTTCAGAATCTGACGTGCGATGCAAGAATGGCGGGATTGTGATGGGCTCTTCTTCCGTTTGAGCGCAGTCAACGTTGGGAAGTGGCCCTGCTGTGGAAAAATTAAGCTGTCATCTATTTCTTTGCGTTCCAATAAAACACTGTTGAACCACTGTTTACCGACGTTGGACGCTTTGTCTCCATTTGAGTTCGTGTTTAACTTTGCTGCCGAAGACCATGGGCTCTGGTGTTGGAATGTAGGAGCTGATATTGGTATCGTTGTCAAATCCATGTTGGAATCATTTGCATTGATGACCTGCAGAAGTAGCGGAATTCATCAATGTGAGTGTTACAACCTCTCGTTTGGCCTTGCGCTGAATGCGCGGTTCACCACGAACGGCATGTGCGCGAAGAACAACACCATATACAGTATATGTGGCGCGAACAAACAATAATAGAGTGATTGCAGCGTATGAACTCTATTGTTGCTTGCTGCCACAGTGCGAAGCTTTGCGCACATGCCGCTCGGGCTTTCCGATCGCAACAAGAACACCAACCGCATAAATCGCATCTTGCCCGAATTCCGTAGAAGTGTGAACACAATACGATCGAATGAAACGAACTCGAGAAGCGAAACAGTCAGCTGACAAGTTTAATGTGCAAGTAAAGCGACTACAGTTGCATTACTTCTGCCAAAGTCGATCCACCAGACTGAACGATTGGGGCTGAAAGCAGTGAGCTGATATCCGGTTCGTGGTTAGGTTTTTTGCACGGCACTGGGCAACTTAGCTTGGACATGTCACTGATGTTGGTTGTGTCTGGAAATTAATGCAATAAGACAGTTTGGTATTTCAAAAGGCAAGCAAAAACATCCATACATGATTTGTGATACCGTTGGTGTCCAGTACATCACATGGCACATACACTAACAACTGAAGAAAGCAACAACAATATCTAACTTGCTGACCCATTTCCATGTGTTTACATTTTATCAAACCAAAAAGTGCTTGTTTTAGTTTACTCGCTTGTGTAACGTCACCAGTTCTTCCAGCAGACCTTGTTAACACAGCAGCCTCAGCCTGCAACTGTAGTCTTAAAACATGCGTGGTGTTTGATCTTTTGTGGTTACTCCCACTGCCAACTGAGAATGCAACGAACTAAACACAACTTTGGCACACGACCTTTAACTGACTTCCATTAAAGGTACAGTTTTGCTATGTCAAGGGTTTACTTTTGTGACATTCTTAACTAGAACCTTACTGCTACCATCACCGCGCTCATACAAATGGTACCAAAAGCGCTTGTAATAACATTGGATTGCAAGTTTTTCCACACCAGTGGAGGCTCGATTTCGCGAATGCTATGACTACCTTCTCTGACCTCAATGAAGGCTTGAATGGCCTTGTTTTCACACACCAAAATTAGCTTGTTATTGTGCCAGTTCTATCGAACTGTACATCACCTGATCGTCCAGACTGAGTATTAAGCCCAACATTGGCATTCATAGTACTTTTTGTGGTCTTACCCGGCCTCACCATAAAATAAAAAAGATTCTGTTTAAGCTTGTTAACAACCACACCAAAACTGCGTCAACACATTTGTGCTGGGACACTATTTGGGAACGGTCAAGTTGAAACCTGAAGATCTGATACTCCACATACATAGCCATTCCACAAAGCAGTGCAAGTCATACACCCAGAGTAGGGAACATTGGCTGTGTTGCTACAGATGAAACGCACGCGAACAATGTCAGACGCACATCTAAAACCAACACTGAAAGTCAAGGTGTGCAAGTTGTTCAGCAAAACTATGGTTGTTGGGTTTCTTCAAAATGTTCAACGGCCTTAAAATTCATTGATCAAAATGTTCAACGGCCCCAAAAAATTCATTGATTCAAAATTGACAGGATTTATAAAATTACACTTGCACATATGATATTGACACATTTCCATTACGTCTTCTAGAGTACTTCTGATGAAAAAACAGCACAATATCTGTCTGACTTTAAGGTACATCTATAATATGAGCTCACCAACATCAGACGTAGATGAATCCGGCCATTTTTCAGCAATATCAGCAATGCGAGAAATTTCCCTGTTTTATGGAAAAAACAGAAAACATGCATTAAAGAACAATATATTACGAGCAGAAATTAGTGGACAGACTCAGGGAGTCGGAGTCTCTTGATTGGACTTGACCCTGAGTCCTTCAGAAGGTATTAGAATTCCGATTCGAGTGTCACTGCTACTGACTTGGACCCTCATCACTTTTAGCTTACAAATCTGGTTTTAACACAAACGTATGATTTTGTGGGAGCACCTGCACTTCCCAGCTACTTTGAATGGTGCTGCTTTTCATGTGTCTCTGGTGAGCTGTCTGGCATCGCATATACTGTACAACACCAGGGTAACACATTTTTTGAGATTTTTCAGATCGTAGCGGTAGCAGCAATTTAAGCTGAAAACATGAGCTCGGTGAGGTGACATTCTTCCACAATGGTACAGAAGGGTAATTTGCAGTCAAGCACAAGTTGCAGAAGTGCAGTCCCACTCCTACCAAATGTTGGAAATCAGCAAATATATACTTGTTCCTGTTCCATGAGTGCTCTAGTTAATAAGCCTTCACTGATTACAATATCTTCACCAGATTATCTTAGCCAATGTAACTTAAAATGTCAACAGGATTTTTAAACGTTTTCAGAATAAAGTGCTTTTACAGCAGTGTAACCTGCACATATATTAACGATTTGGCACAAACAGAGCTCTGATTTAATTGAGGTGAATACCCATTTCTATACCGACAAGGCAATCAAGCATTTGCATTTTTTCTAAATTAATAATGGCAAGAAGTGATTAAAAGTCCAGAGGTTAATGAATGAACAACATTGAAAGCTGCCTCATATTTTGAATTACTGAAAATGAGTTAAAGTAGTTAACTCAAAAAGACAATACCTTGACACAAAAAATTACTTGCAAACTATCGTACGATTTGTGGTGCTTAAAATAATTTTGTGAATTTTTTTTTATCTGTAACTTTGTTTTTAAAACCAGTAAGTTCTAACAACTTGTATAAAGTCTATCTATCTTGGGATTTTTCTACATCTTGTTGATTCTGATTGTTTTCATGCAGAAATACAAAGTAGAACTCCAACACATTTGATCAACACCATTTCATGAGTGGTTGGAAAATATTTCTGATTCTGACGAACTTATCATACCAGTTATCGTCACATGATTGCTGTCTCTAATATACATTTTGTAACTTTTCAGCATGATCAGAACTAATTCTTTTGTTTTATTGCAAGAACTTGTATACCTTTGCTGGCCACATCAAAGTACTCAACTTTGTCTGATAAAAACAACTTGAATAAATGAAGTTGTATGATAACTCTGCACAACAGCACTTTCCATTGCAGCACTCTCACACATTTTACACATTTACAGTAGAATTTGCTCACACATTTACAGTAGAATTTGCCTAATTCGTCACCTCAAAAGGATTAGAAAAAAGTGACGAATTAGGCGAACTGACGAATTATGCACAAAAGGTGAAAACTCTATCATAGAAGCTCATATACTTTATCATAGTAATTCGTATACATAGTGCTCTTATTTGCTGTAAAATACAACTTTATGACGTTATGGTTGAATACAACAATTGATTTATCTGCTCTATATGGACCCTTCAATTTAATCAAGCACCTTTCAAATCTTTAATAAACTTTTCAGCATTCTCTCAATGGGGAGTCGGGCTGCGCTTCGAACCTCGTGTATAAATTCGATAAACAAATTGCAAGGTGCAACAATTCTCAGATAAAGATCCTTAATTTGTTTGAATTCCCACACGTACTACCTGCTTAGACATCAAAGTCGAAATTGCAAATGACGAATTAGACGAACAAAACGCTTCTTAGGAATAGAAAGAGGTGACGAATTAGACGAACAGAAATGTACACAAAAGATAAGGATTCTGCCGGGACCAACGAAAAAGTGACAAATTAACGAATTAGACGATGACGAATTAGACGAGTTCTACTGTACCTGGAATTGAATCTGACAGTTGCAGTTATGCAGACCTTCACCAAGTTTGACATGCAATTCTTTGACTTAGACTTGTAGTCAAGTTCAGCAATGTCAAGACTTACTTTCTAGTGGCAAAACACTGGTGCCAACTGCAACATACTGATTCATAACTTACAGTAGCGCAAGTCAAAATATTACAAAATTTAAGTCACATACATTTTGCACTTTGTGGAATATATTAACCTCAACAGTGAACTTATGAACCAAAAATTACACCACACCTTCAGTTGAACAGGATTACGATTAAGATGCTAGATCATGTTTTACTAGGTTATGAGGCTGATCAGGGGATGTCTACACAATTCAATCACTTATTTAAGATGTCAATGAACAACTATGGAGTTTGGTTCAATGTAAAAAAACAATGAACTAAAAAAAAAGCAAAAAGTTTGAAATTCTAACATCAGGAAACTACTCTTACTACAAGAAAGCTTTACAAGCCTACACTAATCAGAGAAACCTGGCTAATGCAAAGCATTGTATTAACAAACCAACTATTTTCCCATGTAATGAAAACTGGTCTTTCAAAACCTAACTTTAAACTGTCATAGCTTAACTGGAAGAAAACTAACAACCAAAATTCGCCCAAGATCAAATGTTTGATGCTCATAACTTACTATTATAATGCCAACTGCACCAGAATTCCCTACAACACATTCAATACATTTTCAAAAAATCAGTACTGCAAAGACTATTACCAGAGTTTGAAGCACGAACATGACTAACACAAACAACCTTCTAGGTCTTTAATAAGAGCATAGCAACAAATGCTGTTAATGAAATTAGTCATTCAAAATATAACTCAAATATGTGAATGTTCACATTACACAAAATAAATTTTGAATCTGTGTTTGATTACTTGACTTCCAGTGTGCGAGCAAAACTGACTCGTCTTTTCATGCTTCTTTTTTTATCTTCAACCTGCGCAAAATTTCAAGTCAAAATATCAGCGCAATAACAATTTATTTTCTTAACATTAGCAGGACAACCAACAAATTTAGTCATACCAGATAATGCCCATTGTTACAAGCACAGGATGACAAACCTGCCACAAATAAACATTACTGCCACCACTAACAACAGCTGCATGGTGTAAGCTTCATACAGAACACCAGTGAAAACCCATTTATGTGAAAATATCAGGTCAAAAAAATTCCTACATTTTCTTGTGTTCATTAATGTTGCTTGAACAATTGATGTATGGAACATTAAATCTCTGTATTCCCTATGACATAGCAAGGTCCGCACAAATGCATAGTGTCCATAACCAAAAGATAATTTTTTTACTTGAAGCATAATACAAAACTCTATTATTCAGCAAAGAAAGTAATTCAGATAAGAATCTGAACAAGCTACTATAGAGCTATTATTCAAGTTTACAAGACTGTGAAGCTGATTAGCTCCAAAGAAACAGTGAAATAGTTTTAATCTTACCAGATTTACTGTAGCAGTGAACTCTGTGTTACCATCTGTATCTGCCACAGATCTTCTGCGAGGTGATTTCTTTAAGATCTGCATGAAACAAACTTTCTACAACATTTCTTGTAAACACTAATTAATACCAAGCCAGGATGTGTTGTAACTGCAGTTAGTTTCATGTGGGTACTGCAAAACACTGACAAATTAAAGAGATATCGTGATGTGTAGCCTATGCAAAATTTTCATGCCAGAGCATTGTAGTAACAAACCAACTATTTTCCCATGTTATGAAAACTGGTCTTTAAAAACATGACTTTAAACTGTCATAGCTTAACTGGAAGAAAACTAACAGTCAAAAATTGCCCAAAATCAAATGCTTGATGTGCACAACCTACTATTATTAATGCCACCTGCACCAGGGTTCCCTACAATACATTTTCAAAAAATCAGTACAATCTTAACAACACATCATTATTTTTTATGAAAGCAATCCTCTTCTGAACAAAAGTGACAAATTTCAACAATCTGTAATGTACATAATTTAGTTAATACAGCTGCACAAGCAATGACACCCTATCAAGACACAACCTAAGCAAGGTAGAAAAATATATTGTAATTTTCTAAAAACTTTTGAATACGTCGAAGACGCCCAGTCGTATGTTGGATTCCAAGGGAACATCTGCTTCTGAAGATTCATGTACCAGCAACACGAAATGGCAGGATGTATCAAATAAGACCAGAGGAAACCAAGAAACTTAATTCACTGGTAATAAATACTACGGCCAAAGCAAACGATACGACTGACATCTTGCAAACGTTTCGATAACAACTGTTATCATCTTCAGTGCATAGCATTTGCTATGCACTGAAGATGATAACAGTTGTTATCGAAACGTTTGC
>JGI24021J15306_10013060_pt1 | contig 10323 bp, 8 predicted proteins | sample Ectturendosymbi1_FD_15306 | JGI IMG/M metagenome (IMG submission 15306) | reverse complement strand
TAACGAAGAGAATTTCTGAACTACACGAAAGAACTGTAAATTCCACGAAAAGGTCGCAATGCCATTTGTTCCTTAGAAGAATGTAGGAAAGGCTTCGGTTTCTATTGAAGATCTAAGGCAACTGCAGAACCAAAACCGGCGCAACAAAGGATAGATTTGAACTGGGGCACTGCACATAAGAGGGGCATACTTTCACGCTTTTCAGACAAACGGTCAAATAGGCCACACCTGCGTGGGGCCCCAAAAACTAAGATGGCCTATGGCCCCGCGCTCCTTAAATCATTCTCTAGTTGTAATTATGAAATCTCACATTAAATCTTGTTTTTTTGAAGTGATAAATTCAACGGCAACTTCAATGTGTTAAATAATATAAAAATGACTTTATATTACAGTGTTTGTATGCGCACATCAGGTGAGAAAGTACGCATATCGGATGAAGCAGAACGTGTTCAATCGGTTTCACATCCTCACATAAGAACATTGTCGGGGTTAATATATGTTATTGCCTCTAATGCCAACTGAAGAAACTGGTGAAACAAAGGTTAGGACTGCCTGCTTAAATTTCGATGTTTCCCCATGCCAGTGGTTCCCAAACTTGTTGTAGCCGTTACCTAAATCAAGGTAGGGATTACCCTCAATATTTCGCAGTGATCGCTCAAAATACACAACAACATTGTGGTTTTTGTTCCGCTTTAACCCCCGAAGAATTGCCTATTATCCCCAGTTTGGGAACCACTGCCCTATGCATACAAATTCAAAAACAATTTTCAATTGGAGGAAGAAGGCATTGGGATTATATTTTTGTGGGGTTTTAGATCCCACTGCAGCTCAAGATTGCGCAAACGTTTCTAGTTTAATAACAAATGTACCCCTACAATTAGTGAGAGATATCATCAACGGAGATTGTTACCAGCGTTACGAAAAACGTTATGAGCAACAAAAATGTCGTCCAGATGTTGATGTTCGCACTGTAGAAGAAAATTTGGAAGAGGAACTTCAGTATAATTAAATCAGTATTCGATTATCATTTCAGTTCAAATAAGGAAACTCATATACTCTTGTTCGTAGTACAAGCTTTCAGGGTTTTTATTGCACGCATGTATGTTGTTTTTGGTGTGTAATCTGGGTTTATTTGAAATCACTGAATGGACGTTTTGCATGTGACTGTTGAACACAGACATCTTGGCAGGAAATGCAGCGAGACAGTGACATTGCTGATAGCGATGAGCCACGGATAGTTTTATACTGTGAAAAAAAGCATGAGTATATCTGTAGCAGTGCTTCCACAAGTTTGAAAAATCCATTGTTAGTGTGAGAGTGTAATCATCGTGCCAGGGTGAATATCTTACTCAAACGACTCTTAATGCAGGCTTCTTTTCACATAGTATGAAAAAGTGCCTTTTTAGAATCGTCTATGCAGACCTGTAGGAATACGTCTTTATCGTTGAGGTTTGGTTCTGACTTGTCAGTGAACATTTAGTGCAAGGCTGTATCTGCTGTGGCCAGTTTTCGTAATTCATCTGCTCAGAATTTTTAGCCTGTGTGGTGTTCTAACTTAAGTAAGTCGTCCGACATTCTTGTGTGGCGTGATGTTTCGCCACCTACAATGTTGAATTCGAAGCAGCAATGGTAGAGTTAACTTAGTCGAGTGGAGGAGCTTTACTGCTATTATGTTATAGTGAGGGTCATTGGTTCCACTCTCTATTGAGGTGGATCAGGGCGACGCAGTATTGTGACTGCAAGACTCGCAAACGTATAGTTCTACTTCGCATTTCTGAAAGCAGTTTTACAAAAGTGTCTAAACTTTCTTGTTTTTTTCACGGCTCATGTTGCTCTGGCCGTTGATTATTTCGATGACGTATTTGTAGAAAGTACTCGAAATCACGGATATTAGGCCGTTTATGAAAAGAAAAGGCATTTCTAACAGCCGAAGTGTAGAAAACATTTTAGACAAAAGATTGAGAACTGACGTTCTACCAGCACAGACCAAATGGGGCTGAAAGGGTAAAGCGTTTTGTGAACGCCCATTTGCATTGCATCGTCAGCAACCTAAAAAATAAGCAAATTTCGACGTTGCCCCCCCTGGAAAAATTTCTGCTGACGCCCATGCAGACGCGTTCACCTCAAGAGCATAAGTAAGAGGCACAGTTCAGGATTCAGCCTGCCGCCAACTGTTGCCATTCAAATCAAGCAAAAAAAGCAGTAATAATTTCGCTTTCGTGCGACTAACACCGAAAATTAACCAGTGTTGCTTCTGCATGAGCCTGTGTTGCTGGAAGCGGGACAACTAGCACAACGCACTTTAACCAATCTTAAAGGGCGAAAAATACAAGTTGTTTTCAAGGTCGACTGATTAATTATTCTGATTCACACACGCAATGTTCAAATCCGCTTTACCTTCTGCAGAGGGTCGCAGCCCTAGGAATATTAGGAATAACTGACGGTTTTCAGCAATCTCAATTCTGCTGACCCCACACCGAAACCGCACTAAGCAAGGTCGAAGATGCAATCGCGCCACCTGGTTCTTGCTCGACCTCTGCGTCGTTTTCCCGTGGATGTAACCAGCAGGAATCGGCTTTCCAACCCTTCTAGGGGGCATCCTGGTCAAATGTTTTTAAACGCGTGCTCCCTGGGATATTCTGGACACATGGCCGAACCAACGTAGCTGCTTTCTTTCTATTCGTACGAGACGTGGTTCGACTTTCAGGATATTCAGGGCTTTACAAATTTTTGAGCTACATACTTTGTCGCAAAGTGTCACGCGGTGAATTCTCCACCAAACCACATCTTTGTCGCTTGCACATGAGGTAGTACTCTTTTGGTCATTGCCCAAGATTAATGCTTTTTAGACGCATGTTGCAGACAAGCAAGGTATGATGATTCGACACTGTAGCACAGTTGCAGCAGGAGTCTTCCATTGCCATTTCGTTTAGAATCACCATGCTGATCGATAACACCCTTCCATGTCACAACGTCGTTTCCAACAAGTGCATTTAAGTCGCCCAAATGCATCGTGGATTTGGAAGCTTTACTCAAACCTTTTCATCATTAGACTCCTCCACGAAATTCGGGTACAGTGCACTTGAATTAGGGCAGTGTACCTGTATCATATTTAGGGAGCGGTCTAGTTTCAATCTCAACATGTACACACTTCCTCTTAGAGGCATCCATTGATCAACGCAATTTTCTAGCTGGGGTCTTACGAGTATCCCAAGGCCACCCTGGTTAGTCTGTTTTGGCTCAATACCCGAGTAGATGAATTTCTGCCCATCTCCCTTCTCCATAATGTCAGACCCACGACGGAGAGATCAGGGTTTCTCAACCTGTGGGCAATGGTCCACTAATGGTCTGCGGAAATTCTTTTGACGGGTCACGGCATGGTTATTGAAATTGAGAACGTTTTGCAAATTAAAAGTTTTAATGGAACACATCCGTGGCTCTTGAGATGCAAACGTCTTAATACAGCGCTTTTTCAACCGGGAAGCTCTAAAAAGAAGGCCGCGAACCATTCAAAAATATTACAATTTCTGGTAAATGACTAAAATGTGTATGAAAATGAACCGATATTCCATAGTTTTCCATTGATGGGTGCTTGAAATGGGAACCATGAATCTGCCCATTTGTTGCGTTAGGAATAACGCATTGTGCGCTCATGACACAGAGAAGGCAAGCTGACTCTTTGTCAGCCTGTATTTTGCCTAAATTCGCTTGGGTTACATTTGTCAAAAGCTCACAATCAGGGGTTTAGTGTGGCGGGAACGCGTGGGAGCGGCGTTCCCACACCTTTGTCATGTTTTGCTTCAAAATGAGTTTGAAGCTGTTTCAAAATGGCTAATTTTTTTGGTGGGTTCCCACATCTTTTTTGTTAGCACTACATCCCTTTAGAATAACATCTCGACTACATCACTGGTGTTGAGTATGCAAAAATATTGTCGAACGAGTCGCTGAGACCATCGGAGCTGGAGAAGCAGAATGCTCACCACTCACGAAGTGTAATGAAGCCGAAAGAATATTTTGAGAGGAAGAGACATGGTCTGCAGACACAGCAGCAAGTCATGATTTCATATGCTACTCAATCAAAGTCAGCAATAAAAGCTATAGCTACAGTATATGGTGCCTGCCGGTCGTGTTGCTTGTGGCAAGAAAGCATTCACTATTGCGGAGGAACTTATTCGTCCCTGTTCCCAGTGCTATCGATTTGTGCCGGGAAGTTATTGGAGAAGCAGCTGCTCCAAAACTCGAATTAGAATCACTATCCAATAACACGATTACGAGGAGAATAAAATTAAAATGGGTGATGAGACCGAATGTCAGCTGTTTGGAAAAATCAAATCCATTCCTTACTATTCCATACAGTTGGATGAATCTACTGACTTTACCAATGTAGCTTTACTGCTAGTATTTGTAAGAATCTGTGCTGACGACAAGATTCATGACGACTTACTTTTTTTAAGAACTTCCCATAAGAGCAACAACCGCTGAAGTAATTTGATGCCTTGACACCCATTTTGGTAGTAAACGCATTGATTGGAAGAACTGTGCAAGTGTTTGCACAGATGGAGCTGCATCAATGACTGGAATCCAGCATGGTGTAGCTAAACAAGTTCTCGAAAGAGCAAGACAAGCCAAGTGGACTCAATGCTTCTTGCATAGAGAAAACCTCGCTGCAAGGCAGATATCACCACATGTCCATGACTGTTATGTCTGTAGCCGTAATGACTGTGAACTATATGAAGAAAAATGCACCGCATTCAAGCTGTTTTTCTGACATGTGTGACAGGCTCAATTCAGATCACGTGTATCTCCTGTACCACTGTGAGGTTAGTTGGCTCTTAAAAGAGCGCGTTCTTAATCGTATCTTCGAATTGAGACGTCAAGTTTACATGTTTGTTCAGGACCAGTGTTTTACTCTTGCTGAACATTGCTCTGCTTTTGTGCTAAACTGGCCTACCTTTCAGATGTGTTTGACCAGTTAAATCAACTCAACATGTCAATGCAAGGTAGGAAAAGCTCACTGTGTTTAGTTGCTGATAAAAATGAGAAGTTTAAGGAAACTTTGGTCTCTGGAAAAAATGGGGAATAATAAACGACTCAATATACAGTATTTCCACTGCTCAGTGAAGAATTCTAATCCACTCCTCATGTGCACATTTCTGAACCACTAGTTGAGCATCTTACTCAATTGTTGCATAAGTTTGATTGCTACATTCCAGAAGATCCACGTCCTGGAAACCTTTGGATTTTGAATACTTTCGTTGCCAATTCTGCAGCAGAGGAAGTGGCTCTGTCCGGCGAGCTTAAGGCTAAACTCATTGAGCTCTCTAAAGGCAGCAGTCTCAAACAAAAGAAGATCTTACAAGGAATGCCCTTCATTGTCCGAGCGTGCCATCAAAAAAATTCTATTGCTTTTTACCATCACTTACCTGTGTGAGTCCGGCTTCTCAACTGTAACTGTAACAAAATCGAAGGCTCAAAAATCTACAAACTGACATTCTGAATGCTGCGTTGCGTGTGAGCTTGTCTCCTATCAAATCTCGCCTTGATCTGATCATATCGAAGAAGCAAGCTCAAATGTCCAATTAACAATAATCTATTGCTTGCGTTTTTTCTTATATTTTAGGTTTTTCAATGTTATATGGCCGAAAGAATTTGCCGATCTCAAAGAGGGCCCCAAATAAAATTTTCAGTAAAAGTGGGCTGAAAAAGGTTGGGAATCACTGTCTTAATACGCTCTCTTTCGTCATTATGTGTTAGAAAATATTGCGACTTGGAAATTTTCATGTAACCTACCATGTTGTGCACAATGTGAAGTTACTGAAGCAATTTTGAGGCAGATAAGCGGCTCTTGTTTTCATGAAAACTAAATCGCGAAGCTGGCTTAAAGTTTACTTCAGATTCCTGGCCTAATAATCTTCAAGGTCATTTTTCTTGTTCCGAAACGTTTCTGACTAGGAAACTGTTTGTTATTTCACTTCTATGAGTATATGCTTCTAGGCTTTTAACCTACGTTGCTTGCAAATCAAGGAGAGTTACAAATTGAGCAACGTAAACGCTAAGAAATCATTACTGTTATTTTTATAAACATAAACAAATATAACCAGAAGTAAAAACATAGCAACAAACAAAGGCATGTGAGCAAAAATAAAAACAAAGCAAATGATAAAAATGCTTCTACTCTAAGAAATTGGAAAGCCACGACTAAGTGCAATCTTGCCATAGCTGGTGATTGGAAACTGGAATATCACTCACTCACAGGAAAAACACGAACTGGTAGAGGAAGCTAAACAATATTCCCAGGATGTTGTCGGCATCCCTTCGTCTAAGCCAAGGGTTCTCAACCCTTTCAAACATGTTGCCCAATTGATAAACAGTCAGAGGGTCCGTGGACCACCGACTACACAACTTCTCCAATATAATAACTGTTGCACATGCACAGAGCAGAAATGAAAACAACTTTTACTAACACAACGTGCGCTACAATCAAAACGAAGGCTGAGCATGTTTGTTGTTAGAAAGCATAGGTATTCAAGGCTCAATAATGTACAGGTCACGTCATCTTCCACGTTAATGACAATGATATCACGGAAGATACGACCGCAACTTGAGAAAAAACCTAAGCAAATTGTTCTTCAGTTTCATATTGTGTTTGGAAACATCTTCTGCAGTTAGTAGGTTTTGGCAATTCGAATACATAGAGTTGGCTCGTTTTAAATCAGTTTCCGTATTTGTTTGTTTATCTTAAATTTACAATGCGTATCAAAGGGTGTTGAAAGTAATGTGCAAGTAACAGCGATGTAGTATTTCCTTATGCATAAGACACAGGTAAAGTGCCAGTAGATACAAGCAACATGGTGATTGGAAATCACCAATATTGTAAGAAAAAAAACAATGAAAGCTCTTGGCAGACCCTACAGCAATCTCTCATTAACATCATGCAGAAGGGTTTCAAAATGGGTAAGCAATGAAGAGATGTAAAATGCATCAGACGTTAGAGCGGAGCGAAAAGCTCCATTGAGTTGCGCATCGCTGAAGAATTGCATATATATTGGTTCTACTCAAGACACCATCAGCTGTCAACTATGAAATCTTGTGCTAACGGACAAATTGCACTTTTGGGAATTTTCTAAAATGCAATAAACTTTGCTGAAGACTTTGTTTAGCCATAAAATAATAGAGCATATAAACCAGTGCTTCCCAAACATGTTCGAACCGTTACCCAAATGAAGGTAGCGATTATGTCTTAATTACCTCAGTATTTCGCAGTGATCTCTCATAATATAGAACAACATTGTGGTTTTGGTACCGCATTACCCCAAGAAGAATCGCATATTACCCCCGAGGGGTAATTTACGCCCAGTTTCGGAACCACTGATGTAAACCTTTTCACAGTTTTCAGGCAAAATTTGATCATGCAGTTGGTTTGAAAATAATCTTTACTGCAGTTGAACACAGCGCAAAGGTGCCTCTGAACTGATTTGCGGCACATGAAAGCGATTTTGACTTTCTCGCTTGTTTCTGATTGTCCTTGTCATCCTTTGTCGAAAAAAATTTAAAAACAGGTATACACCACTTTGCAGGCACGAACTATGTGATACACATGCGCTTATTCACAAAATTCAGTCCTGATAATATTTGAATAGAGGCTTCAAACATTTTTAATCAATGTCCCAACGCTCAATTGAACCAGGGGTCTCAAACACGCGACCTTAGCTCTGTTTCACGGCCATCTGAACCATGTATTATTCATGATTTGTTTCAGTAATAGGCTATCATCCTCGGCATGTTTTGAACTTTTCTCAAATTTACCACGTGCGTTTTTCCAATTCTCATGACGCCACATTGAGGGACCAAGCCTGATTTTTTGTGGATTCACATTGAAATACTAACGTTAAAATTTCAGGAAAGACATCTGCACTTAATGTGATCTGTGTAACATTCTTTCTGTGAGAAAACATATTTGTATTGTTGTGCATGATGGAGTGTTCTTTGGAGATCCTCAAATCAAAACATCCTAAATTTAAAGATGTGTTGTGATAACTAACGTCAAAAGCAAACAAGCTGACAGCATTTTCAGATGAATGGAATTGACCACGTACATTGTCACGGGTCGCCAACGTACTTCTAACCCTCATTAATGACTTCCCAATTATTTTCAATTCATTGCTAAAAATATTCTTCACAGTAAAATGTCTAAGCCTCACAAATTTAACAATAAAAACTGTTTTTATGGTTATATCTCCACCGATAATTTTACTTTTCACATTGGTTCCAAATCACGTGTCACTGCTCAATTGGTTCTTTTTTTGTTCGTGGGATCCCAGGTGTGGACCATTACAGCATTTCAGTCATAAATTACCGCAAAGCACTGTAGAATATGATACACATAAGAAATACACACAATAAAAAATAGCAAGAAGTTTCACTTTGTCTTTTCACTTTTGTATCATATTCTCTCACTTCATGCTCCCATGTATTTTTCTCAATCTTTTGTACAGGGCCAGGTTTAGGGTCACGCTTTCTTACTTTGTTTTCACCAATGCTTTCCCAAAACTTTGGTACGTTGCAAAAGTTAGTTAGGAAAAATGTTTTAAAGTTACAATTGTGCAAAAGTGTTGAGCTAGCATTATATCCTTTATTTTCAACTTGTTGGTTGAGATTCTTAAAAAATTTTGTTGGGGTTAGAACCCATTCAGTAGGAAAGGGTAGATTCAGATCCTTAGCACTCTCTGATGCAACGTTTAATCCAACTTTTGAGCGAATTTTCTTTTCCAGCTCTCTATCTTCTGTGACGTCCACGGCAGATTTTAGTAGAACAAATGTAGTAGACGGATTGAAACCTTGAGATCCAATCTGCTTCTTAACTTGATTCACCCGAAAACTTGACTTCTCTCGTCCACTTCTAGTGATTCCCACTTTGCATAATGTCCAGTCGTCGTTAATTACGTCAGAAGGTAATTTGTCAGGCGTTTTATCAACAGCAATGCAATAATACCTGGTGGTTGTATTTCGTAACTCCTTTCTGATCAAAAACTTATTTTGCGGAGCTTGTTCGTTTATGCGCTCGATAAGATTTTCGCCGTAGGAACCACAATCCTTTTCCCAAAAATCTTTGCAGAATTTTTCGTCCAATTCGTTCCTAGAATGCGATAAGCCATCCATCTCTCGTATTAAAAAAGACAAAATATCTGAAAAGGTAAATGATAATTAATAGTTAGTAAAACGTTCAATAGAACAATTTTGATGAAAGGTTATCTGCTTCTGTGTGAGAAAAGGATATCCGACGCATTTCAGTATTTGTTTTCCACATTGCGTTAACTGGCTCACAGCGATATATGTTTTTGACAATGGCTTACAAAAATTAAGTTTGTTGGTATAATTTCAACTGATTAACGTTATCATGTTCAAATCTTTGCATTTGATGCTTCGCTATTATTCATTTTATTTTNANTTCCTCCAAATAAAAGCTTTGTTGTATTCGCTGCTATCAATATAAATTTGTGAAGAACGTCTGAAATATGTTATGCAAATGAACTTNATTCTGCTTTATTCTGCACAAAAGGTACGTTTTGGTTTCATTCCCGAACATCCAAACTTTGAAATTAACTTTGCAGTAAAATAATTTTAACTTTATTAAAGGATTTCAGTTATGCTGTTGCAATTCATGAACATTTGTCGAAAGGTGGTTTAATCTTATTGAATTTCAACGAATAATGCAATGTTGTTGTTGAGATTAGATTATTGCAGCCACCCAAACAAATCAACAAACCCCATCTAGTTATTAGCAAGCAAGCATTACAGAGTTCATGAATTACTATTGCTTTACAAGTCTTCCGGTAATAACGTATAAAAATGAAAAGGCCAAATGTTGTTCATGGTTTGACTTAGATTCTGTTGTTGAATACTATAGCTTTAGTTAGTGCTTAATTTCAATTTTTCTTGAATGGAGTTATGGATTGATTTTATTCGTGATTCCTGGCACTGAACAGCAGCCACGTTTTGTTGCGCCAGGCCATGTTTGCATGATTGGCACGCGCAATTGCAGAAAACGTAGAGACAACAACACAATGCAATGGGCAGCAACACACGTGATTCCCCCACGGAACCTCAAGCAAGGAAGCAAAATTACGAACTTACTAGGTCTTGGTAATAGCCGGTGTGGAGCCAAAATCCAAACCTGCCGGAAAGCTGCGGATAATTTCACTTTTGGTGAAAAAACCCAACGCTTTCAAAGGATTGGTTTTTCTGCAGCAGTAAAAGCAATTATAGGTCCTTAAATCTTCATACTAATTGCTTACAGTTTTCATAGCTAGTGGTTCTTGTGAA
>JGI24021J15306_10013059_pt1 | contig 10324 bp, 10 predicted proteins | sample Ectturendosymbi1_FD_15306 | JGI IMG/M metagenome (IMG submission 15306) | reverse complement strand
AACCTGTAAAAAATAACAAACAAACTTTATGGTAGTATAATTCACTGTCGAAAATGTAAAGTTTCTACCTTATGTGGTTTTTGCGATATAAAAATTTTTATGTGTGCAGGACCTTATGGACACCCTGTATAATCAGGTGTGGATTTTAGGGGAGGCGGTCGCCTCGGGTCCCCTTTTTTAGAGATGCCGTGATGGCTCCCCTTTTGAGTGTTTCACACTTAGTTTTTGCATTTTTTTATCAAAAAGCTTATTAATCACTCTCGAGCCACATTTAAGCTCTGAAGCAAGTCATATGTTTGTCAAAATAAAGCAAAAGTATGTGCAAATGTGCGAATAAAGGGTGCCCCTCAACAACTTCAAAGTGTCAGCAACGAACAATATAAAATCTAATGACTTCAAACAATTAACATTGTGAACCATACTTTCACGCAGAAGCAAATTCCCAGAAAAAATGAAAAATGTAATTTTCTTTCAGCGAATAACGTTTCTATATATCATGTGTAAAATATAAGACCCTTTTCTGAGAGTTTGCCTTGAGCACCTAAATTCGAACATCCACCCTTGCATATAATAAAAACAAATTTAACACAAAGGACCGCGGGGCCCGTAGCAATTGCTACATCTGCTACTATTGTTAATCCGGCACTGGCCAAATTGTTAAATTGCCAAGCAACTTCATGCACTGTGGAGCTTGCCAAACAACTTCATGCACAAAGTTTTTTAGCAAATTGCCAAGCAACTTCATGCACAAGTTTTAGTATGCTACGCAAACTGTTGGCAAAAGATCACCATTTCTCTCTAGGTAACGTTTGGAAATATTTAGCATCATATGAAAAATAAATCGCTTGAGTAAATCACTTTCGTTTAAAATGCTTGTGCACAAATACAACTTTTTACTGCAAATTTTGTTAAAATTAATGTATACTTCTCACGATTTTATTACAACAAAATCCTGCCCTAGTTACGAGTATTAGTAGTTTTCGGACAGCTGCGGGTTTAAGACCGAAAAAGTGCGGTGCGGGTTGGGATGGTCTGCGGGGTGGGTGCTGGTTGGAAATGTGCGGGGCGGGAGCGGGCAAGATTTCTCAAATTCCTGCGGGTGCGGGGCGGGAGCGGACAAAAAATTCAACCCGCGCAGGACTCTAGTGTGCATACAGCTTCATTCAAATGACGCACTCACTTGTTTTCCTTTTTTGGCTTTAAATCTTGTGAATCTGTTGTTTCATAACGTCATTTTGGTTGGAAGTGGCCCGCAAATTGTCACGTTTTTGTAAAATGGCTCGTAGGTCAAAAGTATTTGGACCACGCTGGTTAATGCATTGCCATGCATGAGTTTTATTTGAACCCTGATTAAAATGTAGGACATGATCGTAGAACCCGATAATACAGATAGACCAGATGTTTTTAACTTTGATGATTCAAACACACGCTCATCATGATCTGCAATTACCGTTTGCGGTGTGTAGTTGTAAAGTTGTAACCGAATGCAAAGCATTTGCTACGTTTCAGAGATAGCGACACAAGGTAAGGCTTGAAATCAACGCGAATGTTTTGGCTTGCAACTCCCTTCTATTAAGACTTCTCCCAACTTTTTCATTGACAATCGCTGACCCAGGTACTAAAAGCCTTGCCATGGAATTTTGCAACTTTGCGCCCATATTGACACATGCCATCTTGACACAACTCACTCTTCCACAAATTACCTTCATACAGTTCACCCCTTTTGCAGCTATGCTCGCTCAACTCATCCTCAGATTTTTCATATCTCATTCGTCTCTGGACTTACCTTGTCCATATACGTTATGATAAAACTATCATTATTTCGTTCTGGAAGTCCATCGTGTTCGATGATGACTTGCTCCTCTACAAAATTTTAGTTATAAGTTATGTTACGCTGCCTGTGACTTTCTTGAAGTGAGCGGAGGCCAAAGTCAGAAACACACCTTCGTCCACAAGTGGGGCATAGTTGCCAGAACCGGTTTGGGGGGTTGTCGCTTAAGTCGATCATGTCTTCTGCCTCATCAAAGGCTCGAGTGCGATTGAGTTCAAGCTTATCGACCGCCTGTTGACAGATTGCGTGCCACACTTTCCTGGAAGCGGCTATGGCCTCCAAACTCGATGGTGGGATGTTGCACATTATTAGAGTGGTATTCAGGTGGCCCTTAGATTGTTTTTTCTGCCCACCTGTCGAGCGTCGACCAGAAGCAAGATCGCCACAGAGAATCTGTCTTGGAAAACGTTTATCTGGCGTTCTAATAACGTGACCGATGTAGCGGAGCCAGCGCTGCACCACGAGCGCCTCTGTTATGGAGGTTTGCTTTCTGCATGATCTGGATTCCTGTAAAGTGTCCACACCTCGCTTCCGTGCAGCAGAGTAGATATAGAAATGACCGAGTGGACGGCAACCTTAGTTTTAATCGACATATTCCGATTTAGGAAAACTCTGCCGCCAAGCCTACCGAAGGCTGCAGTAGCCGGAGGGATGCAGTTTTGATTCTCGTCGTTAATCAAGCACAATGACGGTAGAATGCTGTCCAAGTAGGCAAACTGATCCACTTGAGGGATGGGCTCCTCACCGGCCAGGAAGTTGTGCTCGATGTGAAGGGATACTGCCGATGGTTGGCACGTGACTACAGTCTTCCAGACATTATTAACCCGGCTCTGCTCTAAGAATCATTCATGGTGCTTAGGTTGCGTTGCAAGCCATGGAGATCCAGGGAAGGAAGAACGTTATTGTCTGCATATTGGAGGTTGAACACTGTAGTGGTGCTAGACTTGGTCTGGGCTCGAAGCCGGCAGAGATTAAACACGCTGCCATCCAGCCTGTAGTTGACGAGAATTCCATCGGTTGTTTCAAGATTATGCCGGTATATAAGAGTAACGGCTGCAAGTAGATGTTAAAAATGACAGGAGCGAGGACGCAGCTTGGTTTTACACCCACTTCGACAGAAAAGGACTCGGAGACCAAGCCTCCAGACACCAACGCTCGCAGACATGTACATATGGAAGTCTTTTAGGATGTCAGTGAATTTGGAAGAACAACCACATTTTCAGAGGATTATTTCCAGTAGATCTCTGTTGACAGTAACCAAAGCTTCATGGTAAGATCAACGAAAGCCATGAAGAGATATTACTTTTGTTTCCTGCCCTTCTTAAGGAGACGGGCGACGTAAATCATCTTGATGCTGCTGCAATTTGTTCGTCAGCCGGATTGCGACTCAACTAGGATAAATTCTGTGACAGCATCTAGGAGTCATGCCAGGATGATGCAAGCAAAGATTTTCTCGGTTACCGCGAGTAGTGAGATACCATAGTAATTCTGACAGACTGATTTGTATCCTTTCCTTTTGAGGACTGTGAGAATGTTGACGTTTCAACATTTGTTGAAGCAAGGTCTCCGCGAGCCAAACCTTGGTGATAGAGCAGTGAAAACATTCACCGCTATATTCAAATAACTTACCCGGAAGACCGTCTGGGCCGGAGGCCTTGTCGGTTTTGAAGTTTTGACATGATTTACGAACTTATGCGAGTGATGGAATGGCGTCGAGTTCATTCATTGGCGGTAGTGGCTATTGTGGTAGTGACAAACGGGTTAATCCTGTTAAGTAGTTCATTGAAAGCGAGTAAGGATACGGTGGTGGTCCCGGATGAGGGAAGAACCATTCTAAAAAAATTCTATCTCACGAGTCCTCTCCATCAAATCATGTCTCGCTAAGAGCTAGAGTGGCAATGTGGATGTCATATCGACCAGGCCCCGATGCAACAAGGGCAGTGCGTCGTCGTGGGCGGACCGGTTGTGTTGGTCTTGGCTTGGGGTCCGAAAGAGTGAGGAAGTTCCGTGTGGCGATATTCAAGAATCTGGATGTTTTCTTGTGTTTTCGACAAGGGTGATGCCTTAGTGGGTGCGGTATTCCACTCAGGAGAGGGAGAAGTGGGCAATGTTTAGGTCAGCTTTTCTAGGCCCTTCTTCGAAGAGAGGTAGGCAGTGCGAGTCCTAAAGAGGACTGCCCAACCGTGCAGGTAAGACACAGGGAGTAGTGCTGGCTTCAATTTACTACAACACTGACCATCTTGTCTGCACCCCCATACGTGCTGTGGACAAACTAGGGGTGTTCAGTTTCATTCAAAACCTGTCGCCGTTGGACCTTATTGTTTTCGCTTCTGCTGCCTGGTTGGCGCAGGGCTACTGAGCGTGTTCGTTTGGGATGTTTAACAATAAGTGGCAGACGAAATGACCGGAGTGCTTTTTCGCCGCTTCGCGGCCTTACTGTGTCTGTATTGAGTTTACTAGCGTTAAGGCCAAAAATAAAGCTTGTTGCTATTTGAAGAGGAGGGTGACGGAGGAGCTGCGCATTCAACTACCGTCTTCGCCTGTTAGCACTGGGGTCCAGTTGTCTAAGACGATTGACAGCATTATCAGGCTGCAACGCCATACCAGAACTGGATATTGTTTGGGAACTGCCTTAGCACAGTGGCGTAGCTGCGTAGCCGAGTACTATTTAATCATAGATGAAGCCCTGACATAGAACCATCGCTTCGAGCCAAAGCGGACATGGGAGTGATGGCAATTGAGAGGCTATTCCATCTATCTCAGAACTTCACAACTCCCGAAGTGGAGCCTTGCCAACGGATGCAGTTTAATGTCTTACCCAGGACGAACTATAATCTTGATCACAACTCTCCACTGCCACGAATTATCCTCGGTTTATTATCACGCAGGTTCTCTTACAACTGTTCCATACCGAAATACTGCTCGCAAAACTATTTCTACCCCTAACTTGTCTACAATCACCTCGTCGTACCTTAACTATTTCTGCCACTAGTCCATCGCTTGCAACTTGGCCTAACGCAACGGGACTTGTACAACTCATGTTCACTTAAATTTGCTTTGTTCGCAATTTTTCTGCTCTAGTGCTCGTCGAATAACGTTCATACCTCATATTTTTGGTCGTAAGTAAAAAGTAAGATGTTGTATGGATTAATCACCCATAGGAAAAATAATTTCTAGTATCAAAATCGTTCTCGTTGAAGAGTACTTTGCTTGTGATATAACGATGTAGACTTTGCTTTTGAACTAAGTAAACATCACTCGTGCGAAACTTTTCGGCATACCCAGATAAAAAATCAGGTGCTGTGTGTGATTCATATCACGTTTGCAATAACTGCTTTGCGCACTCAGGATTTGGTATTCATCGGTTGCAAAGCAATCTCCCAGTGTTGCACTTTGTTTTTCTCAGGGACAGCGATCGTTTCTTTCGTTGCATTTTGGGGCTTCAATGCGTTTTTGTTACTTTTGGATGTGACTGGAAGGCCAAAGTTTTTGCAAAGATACAAGATACAAGAGGAGAAGAATGTGCCCGTAAGAGTTTTCCTACTTACGTGATTCGGACAATATCCATCTGTACTTTGCGTCGGGAATTCCACATAAAGTGGTTTTCTCTGAAGTTGTTACTTGTTTTTTTATGTTAGTAGATTGCGATATTTGCTGTGTTTATGTTTAACACATAAAAAATATCTAATTAGAAGGTATCTCGCCTGAAAAGCCCTCCTGTCCGCCAAATAGTTTGGAAAAAGGCGTTCTATTTAGGGGCGTTTCTAGAAAATACTAATGTTCTCGAAAGGGTACTGGTCAAATTTAGATTGTTTTTGGCGTGATGGCGTTGTTGGTTTCGGGAACTGCACTGATGTGACCTGAGGGCCAACATCTCAGCTTGCATCTGCTGTGTTGGACAAACGAAGCTGAACACGAACAGCGGTTGGTACTTCTCCTAATAATACAGTATATGCAAACTGAAGTTCTGCTGCAGTTTTGTTTGTGGCATCCAACATAATTCAGGAAGATGCGGTGAGCGAAACATGGTGGAAGGAAAGACGTACCTAATAACGATAAAATATTTTAACCCCGCACGGTATTTCGTTGCTCTTGATGCTAAAAAATTCTTTACCTGACTGCTGACTTTTTGAAAATGTTTGTGTTTTTTGTCACAAAGGTAGATCCTGTCAAGCTGAAAAAATGCATTCGAGTTGTTCTGCGCAACCAATTCATGTCGTGGCTCACTGTCGCTGTATTTTACCCTTTGTTCAAGTGGCGCGGCATGTCATTCAGTTCAGAACTGCCAACTTTTCAAATGGTGTTGCTGCAGTTGATTAGTTTCATCCTTCTTGAGGAGATTATGTTCTATTATGTTCACAGGTACGCACCTTTTCGCTTCTAAATCAAGATGTTATGTTTTAGTTGTACAAAAACAGTTTCTTCTGCTTACGACGATGGTTCCTCAAAAGCCTGAATAATCACAAGACGAATATAAGTATATGCGGACGCCACTTACTGGCTTGAATGTTGAGTGGTAAAGCGATTCCTGGCATAGTCCTGGTCACGGAGTTCGAATTTCACTTAATGCCGAGCTTTGTAAGTTTGATGCTGATGCTTGAAAAGATTTGGAAGACTCCGACTTTTAGATTTCAAACAATTTTTTTCGTCATCAACCATGAGAAATATTGCCGTACATCTCGTCTTTTCGTGCTGCAGAATCCACTGACTGAATGCATTGGCATCGATGTCGAACGTTGCGTTGGGTGTGATTCATTGAATTCCATTCATTATATATTTGATGTCTCCTTATGCTATGCAACTTGCAGATTACTTCATCACCCCAAGCTCTACAAGCACATCCACAAAATCCACCATGAATGGACAGCCCCCATCGGAATTGCTGGCCTGTACGCGCACCCGATTGAAAACCTAGTAAGTGCAAAATACGCAATCGCCAAAACTTGTAACGAGTATCGCAGCCCACAGTTCAGTTAAAATTGGCGCAGTCGAACTTTGTCGGTTGTTGCTATTCTGGCTTTAAATGCGCCAAGTCTTCATGATAATGTGATATTCAAAAATTACTTCCCATGATGTACATTTAGTTCCTCTTAATTTTCCTTTGCATTTTCTGTGACATACTGTAAGTCACCCAACCCGGAAAAATAAGTAGCTGCATTTTGAGTGCCCGTTTGATAAAATATTTAACTTCTGTAGGTTGCATACAACCAGAATTAAGTATTTGTGTTTACACCAACAAGTCATTTTTTAACCATTCTGGTAGTGATGTTACGCGTGATTGCAAATCTTTGGCTGGACAGGTATATTGACCTCTGTGCACAGATCTCCAATGTTCTTCCGGTCCTGCTTGGTCCACTGATTGTACGAGCACACATCGCCACTGCTTGGTTGTGGATCGTCGTCACTCTGGTCAACACTTCTAACTCTCACAGCGGTTACCACTTTCCCGCGTTTCCGTCACCCGAACAGCACGATTTTCACCATTTGAAGTAAGCATGATTTTGCTTCTCGCTGCGTTAGCATGTGTTTTGGTTTGTGAGTAAATAACTTTGATCCCTCAAAATTTTCGGCTGGTCTATTTAGAATCAAGTTAAGGCCAAGACCTCGCAATGTTTTTGAGATCAGTTATCCTTCATGACAAGATAGGGTTGCCAGATAAGTTTTGTAAAAATACCGGCCATTTTTTTAACAGTCGCAGATCTAAACTGCATTCGTAAGCGCATATTTAATGATTTAATGGCACTGGATTCTCGAATGGAATTATTGAAAAGAATGTTTTTTGACAATGCATTTATTTTTCATGTTATTTTCTTTGCAATTTCATAAATCTTCCACAATGTTTGGTTTGAAAATGTTTCAAAATATTTCAAACCAGTGTATAAACGTACGCTTTGTGAGCATAGTCTATAGCCCTATGCTAAGCATTAGCAAACTAACCTACTTTAAATGGAAAATGATAACTGCAGTGTTTAATGTGAACGGAGGCGTTTTCTTAAACTCTAAAAAATGATGCACTTAGTAAATTTCCAGTTTCACATGTTGTGTATCAATTTCTGAAGTGAACATCTTACCGTACAATTTGATGGGTTTGCTTTTGTACGGTAGTATTGCCTGTATGAACACCATAACACAACTAATAATTTCTTGCGTGCTACGTTCTCTTCAGTTTGCAAAAAACATTTTCTAGCTCACCTGAACTCTTGAAAAAATTTCTCACTACCTTCTGGACCACCAAGACTGGCTGCGAGATGACCTCCCGGTTGATTCGCTGGCCCCTTGCTATAGACCGCTGACGAAACAATGTGCCTGTTCATTGCAACTCGCGTAATAGTGGGAAGTTCGCTAGTCTCTACAATGTCACTGTCGTCCTGTCCATTTCTATGATTTTCCTGTATTCTGCCTGCAATAGCCTACGGTAGCAGTCCAGACAACAACCCCACCTACGCCAGTTACAAGATTATTTGCCACAAGAAATGCTCATACAGATTGCGTTTGGGACGACGTAAGATGATAAGCATGACTACTAAACAAATGATAAGAGAAAACGGAGAGACAATGAGTGTTGTTAAGGCACAAGTAACAATTTGCCCTTATATGAACTTCCCTGAAAGAATTGTCCTGACAAGATTCACTGCTAGAGTCATTGTAAATTGAGAAATTCTGCGTTGGTTCTTCTCGCAGTTACTGCAAAAATATCGGCTTCAGGCACTGGTTTTTAAAATACCGGCTTCTTACCGGCCTCTGATAAATTAGCAGTAAAATACCGGCCATCTGGCAACCCTATGACAAGACCACACAATAGCATATCCATGTCGCAAATGCCATTGGCTATTGAACAAACGCAACAATTCTTTGTGAAGATTCACTTTGTTTATGATGTAACAGCTGTTGAACAAATACAATGATTCATTCTACTTGAACAAGAGCTAAAAATGCCTGCTCATTAGGCAAAATATATACTCGGTGAACAGCAGTGTCTGATTCAGTGCTGTGGAAGGGCAGAGTTGCCAGGTTCGCCCTTTTGGAGCCAAATTTCAGAAATTTGGTCCGAAATAACACTAGCTGGCTCCAAATTTTCGTTTGGCTCTTTGGCTCTTTTTTGGCCCTTTTTCAGGATAGATTTGGCTCCTTGGAAAAATTAGATCTGACCTCCCTGGATCGTGTCGGAGAAGTCATATTTTTTCACTTTTTTGACTAATTGATTGCAGATTTTCACTAGAAATTCGTAAATTTTGTTTTGAAGGTTTTCGATTAGAAAATTTTGTTAGAAGCCTTCGAGTTTCTGAGTTATTGTGTTCATCAGAATACCTAGATCAGTGGTTCTTAACCTTTTTTGTCTCATTTACCCTTTAACAAAATCAAAATATTGATTTTACCCTTAACAATGTTCAGTGTGTTAAGGCATGGCTTTCCTGATAAGGGTCCGGAGCAGGCTTTCTTGGCAAAACGTTGTCAACTTACACTTAAAAAACATGAATTTTTGTGCTTGCTGAAAGCAATTTTAGGGTAATGCTTGTACGAAACTTGTCAATCTCTGAGATGACATTTTTATAAAATGCTCTTACACGCAAGCATGAATACTTTCAAGAAGTGGTTCGCTGAGGTTATTGAAATTCTAAAACAGTTTCATAGTAACTGGCATATGAATGAGACAAGGGGAAAAACGTTTGGAAGAAGTAATATACAGCCATATTTAACTTTCTTTTATTAAAAAAGGACAAACAATTTCAACCAGTCAGTCACTCAGTGAGACTTTTGTGCTTGCCTTCCACGCGCAATATACGGTAAATCAATTTTTTCAAGTTTCTTCTTTTGTTCTCTTTTCAAGTACGTCCGTAGCGTACGGTTTGAAAAGTCATTCCCAAATTGTGTGCGTTTTTTTTTCTTTTGCTATTGCAAAAGCAATGCGATAGGGTACTTCCAATCCTAACGTGTCTTCAGGAACGAACCCTGATATAGGCAGAGTTCCTACAGCACGAAATTGAGTGTGATAGGTCTGCAAAGACATGTGGTTGTCATGTACGTGTGTGGGATGGAGTGAAGCAAGCTTACAAACTTGATGGCTTCATTAAACCATTACCAGGCACTTTGGAGCAAAAGATGCACTAAAATTTTTCAACAGCATCTGTTATGATGAAGTCTAAGTATGATTTTAGATATGTTCTCTTCTTCGACATAATAACTGAGAATGTTGAAACGTGTATAATTTTTTAATTCATGAATGACTCATTGATTAAAAAGACCAAAAGTGACTGTCCACTGTGAACTGACACTACTGCAGTATAGAAGACTTTATTCAAAGTTTAAATGGTCTTAGAACAGAACTACATGCAACGAACAAAAGCGTTGACGACCGAGCCGACTCATGCCTCACACAACTGCCCGAATAACGAACGCCACGCTTCCAATTAAAAGAGTGGCGATGGACGCCAAGCCAAGAACCGCGCCTTGAGCAAGGCACGTGATTAATTATTACTACATTCCACCCCTGCT
>JGI24021J15306_10013058_pt1 | contig 10324 bp, 8 predicted proteins | sample Ectturendosymbi1_FD_15306 | JGI IMG/M metagenome (IMG submission 15306) | reverse complement strand
TTTGTACACATTCCTTCGAAGCTGATCACATTGGCTGCAGTATTTGCATGTATCAGTCTCATATTGCTATTTTTTCTTAGCATGTTGTGTTCAATGCACATTTAACTGTCTAAACTGGAGTGGATTTTTGGTTTTCAGAATGTGACCTTAGAAGCTGTTGGCGTTTAATTAAGTTGTAGTATTATAAGTACAACATGTTGCAGTTAAGATTAACAATGTGGAAGGTTAAGCTGTAGCCAATGCTATCTATTAAACTGCCTCCTTTCCCTCGAATTACTTGAGACTTTACCTATTTGCAGCAATGTAATACTGTAGCTCGTAACCCTATATTTTACTCCATTTCCAGATTGATTGCCATTGTGGCCAGCACAAATACACACCTATGCTAGAGAAGAACAGATCTTAACTATCAGGATGATCGTGTTGGAAGAATAAGTTCAGAACGTATTAGAAATTGAAAATGAAGATTCTGACCAACACCTTCCACGTGTGGTGGCATGAACAACAATTTTTGGGAGGATTTTATTGTAATTAGCTAACATTTTTCTACACAATAAATATTACCATTGTTCACATGTAGCTATGCAAAATATTGATTGCTAGTTGAGGGCGTACGGCTTTGAACCCCGGTAATAGGTGATTCTAATTACGCATGCAGAAACCTTGATTAGTTTGAATTGGCACGTTTTAGTCTTAACATAAACATTTTCTTTTCATACGTTATTTGGGAAAGCAAGATGAAATTTGGGCAACAATATTTTGCATCCCCAAAAATATGCACTACCGTGCACTTATGGGCCACCGTACACGACTTTGAATCACGATGGTGCAACGTGCTGGCCGTGACAACCCTGCCGGTTGGCAAATGACGCTGCATTGCTGCAGGCTTTCTAGGCTTATTGCAGCAGCTGCCGGGATCAATCAGTTACGACTGAATATAGGATACAGCAGCCACGCCTTTTGTCTCTCTCATTCTGCACCCTGCTTCCTGATTACAGTCAACCATTGACTGCATATTGTTACACTGCATGCAACTGGTGTGGGTGCGTCAACCTAACGTGTTTGCTTCGATGCAGTTCCTCTGTCGATGACTGTGGTAAATTGCAGAAGAGCAGATGTTTTCATCAGTATGAGGTTAGAAGATTTGCTGTAGATTCTTACTGCGAAAACTATAGTCACAATTATTGAATACATTAATTTATTCGACGTTTCGACTTAGTTGTAAGGCATCATCAGGAATACAAATACAATAAAACAGTTACGTTTTCTAACTGTTTTATTGTATTAATATGTCTGATGATGGCTTACGACAAAGTTGAAACGTCAAATAAAATAATGCATTCAATAATTGCGACTATATTGTTCGCAACAAGTTCAGAGCTTAATTTGCTTATCTCGATGCAGGTCATGCTCTATTTGCAGGAGCTCACAATTTAAGTGAAGTTAAAGTAATTGCTCAGGGTTTGTTTGAGAATACCTTGCTCTTGCCTTGTTGGCAGATTCAAAGGCTCCATTTTTGCAGTGGAAGTACCACGTGTTGTTCGAAAATAACACTTCTCGAATGATTTCTTAGGATTTAGGAATATCTGTTAATGAAGGTCGTCCTGAAAAAATAATAATATTGGTGTGCATTGTTGCACATTTTCATCATATGCATATTGATGTGCTGCATAGGCACAGTATGTGTGATTTGTATGCAAATGTAAATCTCCAAGTAATCAAATTGTGCATCATTCAGAGCTTTGAATCAACATACGCCCTGTCTTTTCAAAGAGGCTTGTTGACAAAACCCAGAGGAAAAACGCAGCCGTGACACGTAACAGGTGCAAAAAAAACAGCGCAGTCACGTCGTGGTGGCAGTAGAAAGTTAGGTCATTATTAAAGCTGTTTTGAAATTTGAGCTCATTAAAAACAATTAATTTCTAGCTTTTGGAAGGCTTTCGGCCAGCATTGCCAAGTTTCATTTGTAATATATTCATACGTGAATTCCCAGGAGGTGCTAGTTCAGTCACCAAATTAAGCAAGTTCTTTCAATAACTGCAACAGAACTCGTAAACCTTAAACGTTGAGCTGGAATCAGACCGCAGAGCGATCCTCAGTTTAAGCCCTGGTACCCCTGGCAATCAAGTTCGATCGCGGATCACACTATCGGTCAGTAGAACCAGCATTATATGTGAACCATAATAATTTCAAAAATAGTTGGTCCCAAATTGGGCATGTTTTGTCTCAGTGTAGGCCAACTACTTTTGACCTATAGGCCATTTTACAATAATGTGAGAACTTTCGGGACACTTTCAATAAAATGATGTACAAAGCAAAAGATTCACAACATGTAAAACTAAAAAAGGGAAGACAAGTGAGTGCGTAATTTAAATTATTACATGATAGCAAATACTTCAGCAATTTATTACGAATCTCTATCAGCGAGATGTTTGTGGCCGAGGCTTCTCTGACACTATCGTTCCTTTATCAACACCAGTGTACTAAGTAGGGGTGTAGTGGGGCGGTAACGCGTGGGAACGGCGTTCCCACACCTTTTTCACATTTTGCTTTAAAATGAGTTTGAAGTTGTTTCAAATTGGCTATTTATTGGATGCATTCCCACACCTTTTTTGTTAGCATTACATCCCTGGTAGCAAGTCAGACTATATCGTCCAGTGTTTCGTTCGATTTTTGACTTGCTTCATCGTAGAAAATGTAAGACTTCGCACACGTATGTGTTTCCAAACACCCAGTGCGTTTTAGTTCGAAATTTTTTATGCGGAGGAAATTGATCTTTGCTGACTAATTTCCAGAAGCTCTGTACAGTCTCGAACACCGTTAGTATTGTATGTACATTTTTATTAAACAATATTGTGCTTGTTCTAATTGATATTACCTATTGAAGGGAGGGGTATTAATTTGGTTCGGGGAGCACTTTCAGAAGGCCACGTTTAGAAGAAAGACAGATTTATTTGGCGTTAATGAGTTCATTGCGCCAGATGATATATTCTTCAAGACAACAAACGACGGGAAACCGGAAAAACAGTGAGGTTATCCAGTCAGTACCCCTAGAAGGTTTACCGAGGGCCGTACCTTACGATTCGATCGTAAAGTTAATAAGTAAAGCAAAAACAAGAATGGTACGCAGAAGGTTTTATTCAATGTTTTTGGGCAAATGCATTTTATCCAGCGCAAGCAATTCAGTGAGACAAATATAATCTCGCATATTTTCCTGAATGCTTCCGCGGGCCACTGAAAACGCTGTGGTGGGCCCCTGGCCTGCAATTGGACCACAATGTTTTATTTCATGGTTTCACAGTACGTTATTAATTTGTTTCGCGATGGCGTTTTCTGGACCCAGATGATCGCCTTTATAATGAGGTTACACTGTACAATACGTCTCTCATTCTAAACTGAAATAGATATGAAATACTCAACACTCCAAAATCTAGCCTCAATACCCAAACGGGTATTGAAGCAAACTTTAAGAACCCTTAACCTAAATCGTCAGCTATGCTTTTGATCAAAAAATTGCTAGATGCTGCTGAGCAGCATTCGGCTTAGTTGGAGAATAAAGTAAAGTCTTGTTGCAGCAAATGCCACACTGGGGTAGTGCTAGCGATGCTTTTCAATGCATGAGTCATTTCCGATGGCGCGCATGCTTTCCGACACGTGCATTCTATGCAGGCTCAATGACTGTTTAAAATGCTTCTCTAATAGTTATCACAGAGCGTTTGGTTTTCGTTCTAGATTGGTTGCATCGCACTGAGACAAATGTGGCTGTTTCTGAACGCTTTCACTTGGCTGTCAATGACGGCCTACTTCTAGTACAATTCACCTGAAAATGTTGTCCACCTAAGAAAACCTGCGTGTAAGTGATCTTGTTTCACGAAATAGTCATGAAAGCTATCGAGCATAAGGGTTGAAAAAACGTTTGTCGTAAAAATGTCTGTTATTCTTGTTATAACAATTTGTTTGAATTATGCAGATTAATCTGTACAGATTTAGCTAAGCCTCTCCGGTTTATCTAAATCTGCCTCACCTTGTCTAAATCTGTTTGATTTCATCTGCGTCGATTTAGCAAGTTCCTTTTAAACCAGTGGTCTTCAACGTGGGCGAAATCGCCCCCCAGGGGGCGATTTTGTAACTTACGAGATTTGGGGGGCGATTTCAGTTTCCAGGGGGGCGATTTCTGCAGGTTAAAACATACTCAAATGTTTAATTGATTCCAAAAAATCAATATTTATTAGTCTGGAATCAAAACATTTGATGCACGTTCGACTCCATGGTTCATAACAAAGGTTATAAAACACATATCGGACTGGTCACGCATCAGTCAAACTACTTTAACATGGTTCTGTGAAACCCTTCACTGCACCAAATACCCAAGACCACTGAGATTGTGACTGGTTTGGTTGGGAGTCAAGCATTGCGGTTCTCACGAAGATTATAGGGCAACCGATCTTTTGACCTAAACTTGAAAATTTGACGTCAAAATTTACTAATTTTAATTTTATTTTGGCTTTTCAACTTCCTGCGTTTGAAACTGCAAAATAATTCAGCCTTTGGTGTTGACGTTAACTCAAGCAAATTCTTTCCCAATGCTACAAAGTTTTAAACAATTTGGTTATCTAACCTTAGCCATGATATATTTGCTAAGTAATTTAAAAGCTACAGTAGAGTCCAGCCTGGGAACATCATAAAGGTAAAGCACTATATGCATAATAGACATAGCATTTACCAAATTAAGTTAGTACTGTACTGTAAGGTCACGTTTCTTGCCTTCCCACGCCTAGCCTACTTAATATGCAATTTTCTAGTAATGGGCAAAACAGTACACGTCGGAAGTTGCAACAAACCAATTACTATTTGAGATTTGCAACTAAATTTACAAAATCATATCAATATCAGTTGCTGTAGCTACAAAAAATATAGTATGCATTAATTAGTTTTATTATACCGATAGTGGTCGAAAGCAACCAAGACTGATACAGCTATCGGAAAATACCCAAATCGGTCAAACTCCAATTTTTCAACAGGAAGACTTCAGCTTCTTTGCAGTTAGTAAAATTGGCCCAGCAATCATAACATTGCTACCACTAAATCATCACATCGACTTTCGCGGCGATAACGAATTGCAAGTAGCCGCCAAGTTTGGGGCAGTTAATTTTCGTCGTGAACTGTCACAAATCCCTCGAACCGTATGTATTATTATTGGCAAAACTGCCTTGAAAGAAATCTTCGTGGCCTTCGGTAAAGCATTGCCAAACCATTGTTCCGCAGGCAAAAAAGTATGGCAGCGCATTATCATGTGTTTTATAAGCTTTAGTTAGTACCTTGAGTAAAACAACGTAGTCCTACTGAAAGTAGTTCTGTTGTAAAAAAACTGGAAATATGACTGTTGCAAGACAGTTTACGTAGAAATTAACGGCTTATAAAACTAGGAACAGCGAGTAAGTTGCAAAACGTGCTTATCGTGTTTTTCGGTCACCGAGTGTTTTGGCGTCTTTGGATATAGTTGTACTGTGTTCATCTTACTTATGACCAGGGGTGTAGTGGGGCGGGAACGCGTGAGAACAGCGTTCCTACACCTTTTTCATGTTTTGCTTTAAGATTAGTCCGAAGCTGTTTCAAAATGGCTAGTTTTTTGGGTACGTTCCAACAACTTGATTGTTAGCGCTACATCCCTGCTATGACAGAGTGTGACAGAACAGTAGGCTGGGAAAGGAGTAACTTAGACCGGCAAGTAAGCCCAAGCACCCAATCTTGGCTAAATGAAAGACCCAAAATATCCTTTTCGCCATCTATTGTTTGAGGCTTCCTTTGAAGTCATTCTGTTGTGGAGATCATGCCGAAAGTTTCACTGCGTAGCAAGTTATGGTTGAAATATCTTTTTGCCAGTTAACTAGCATAAGCGAATGCGATTCCACCATCCAGGAACGTGTCAACTTTCAGGAAAAGTGAAGCTGATACTACTGAGGTTTCCCACAATGTATTTTCCTAAGCAAGGTTTCGGCCAAGTACTGCACACGCGTAGTAAATACCGCAATCGCCTTGATATGATCAACATCGGGGAAACTTCATTTAAACTGACCAACTTGCAACCTTCTTTGAAAAAGCTTGCAGATAAACACCATCGCGATGTTCGCACTAGATGGAATGAGCTGTTTTTCAGAAATTAATAGCATTTATTCTACAAATACATTTGCATTCGTTTTGTTTTGTGCTAACTAGATTGACCGTTTATATTTCATTAGCTCTGAATTATTTTCAAAACAAAATACTATTTTCAGAAAAATTATAGGAAGGGGGGCGATTTTCAAGCAAAGTGCCTGTAGGGGGGCGATTTTACAAAAAAGGTTGAAGACCATTGTTTTAAACGAACGAAGAGAAGGGTAGAGATGATTTCCCTATAACTCACTAAACCTTTCGCAGGAAATAAGATGCAAAAGCTGTTTCTAGTAAGGTTGGGGTACCGCCGTTGTTGCGTCAGCGTCATAATACGGTCCACGGGTTACGTTAGTACTCCTCATTTGGCCCTTGGAGCAGTTTGAAGTTGAAACTGTTCGAAAGTAAATGTCTGAAAAAGCCAAATGGAGAAGCACACCGGCGCACAAAACTATGTAAACTCTTTTAATCAAGGTTTCAAATGTTTTGCCAAACATTTAGCTTGAGGCTGAAAACCGTTTTCTTTCACTAAATTTAACTGACGATTGGTATTGTACAAGTTTTATAAAAGCAGTTTAAGAGCTTGCACGCATCTTTGACATGGCGGGAGTAGAGGAGTCACAAGAAAATGCAGACATCATGCAAGCGCATAACCAGGGGGGAAAAGTGAGCAATATTCCCCCGAATTCCGAAAATCGCATCAAAATTGTCAGGTTAATTAATTTTTGATGCGTAAGCCAAGGAAATACCTCAGTGCAAATTAACGTAACTGCTTCAAGTAACCTATCCTACTTCAGCTTTTAGTCATCAACGCAGTATGGTTTATCAATTGTCCATGATTAATCGACATTGTGTAGCCTATTGCGTAAATGCTGGAGAATTCATTTCCTACNTGACATTTACCTGAGGTTTAAGCTCCGTGCGGAATTTGGGGATAATGAAAGACNAAATTGTATTTAAGCGCTTACAATCACNAACCGAAGCTGTTTCTGATTCACCAGCTTGCTGTATCCAACCTAATGGTGTTGTAGACTTCATTTCAAGACCATCGCAAAATACCTCTCGGATAACTCTGGCGTGCTGTAAATACTGTAGCCTATAACTTATCCTTATCTGCAGCATCAATGTGTAGTACCTGTTGTATGCAATATGTAGGACCTGTTGCATGCGGTTGTATTTCCAATAATATCAAAATATTACCATTACATACGTTTTCAAATCAAGTAAAATCGCGACTGCTTGCTGGATATAGACTCTTATATGTGATATACACAGTACGTGATTTTTAAGATGTTTTTGAGAGTTGACCTTAAACTGAGCACACTTCGTTTTTTTTGCTTTGTTTTTGTTTCATTTTGAACTCATGTTTTGTGCTTCACCTGTAATATTGAAACTTGACAGTCTGAATGTATGCTCGGCTTGATTAAGTGACTGCTTTAGCCGTCTTCCGCCCAACCTGTGCTGTTTGTTTCAAGCTTAGTCGATTGAAATGTGTTTTACTGCTGAGTACTTATAGTGCAAACATGACTTGACTTGACATCAGCTGTAGCCTTAAAAATGAACATCGAAGATTTTTGTTTTTGTGCAGTTTTGAAACGAAATGCGTGAATATGACGGTGATATACGGTTTATATGCCTTAAAACTGAAACTTGGGCTGTGAAGGAATCCAGTTTCAAAGTCTTTTAACACGCATTTAGGCCAGACACTGTTTATCAACATCTAGATATTTATTTAAGATGAATAAACATGTACTGTGTCTGTGACCGTTCAATCGCGATTATGTGGAGCCGTAATTGACACCCTATCCTACAGTAATTTTGAAATCATTCAGCTGCAACGGAAAGAGTCAGCAGCAAAATCTAACGTGTAAGAGCTGATGATGCCTACTTAGTGTAGGATTCCTAGCTGGCAAAGAATTTCTTTCGATAGACAGTGTAAGTAGGAAGATGCTTTTTATTCTGTAGTGCTGAGGCATATGATTCGATAAGCGCATGTGACTAACATGAAACTAAATTGACTTTTTTCCCAGTCGATTGAGTTTTGTTATTTAAAACACTAATGGATTTAAAAAAGACTTTAACCGTTTACAGTAGATTGGCTAGATTAGCGGTTAACAAACTTTGTTTTGCGCGACCCAAATCTGAGTTTGATGAACACCTCGCGACCCAAGTCTCAAACAACGTATCACAAGATTGATTATATGGCTGATTTTTGGCAGTAAGTTTTATTTGTTTATAATGTCAGCAATCTACTCTTTTCTCAAGTACCTACGCTACTGACAGACAAAACAAGCAGTGGTAGCAGGTCCGTAACCAGCTTGAGACAGCGGCAGGTGGGCGAAGAGTTTCCTGAAAGGGGCCCAAATTTTTTAACTATGTCTAATAGTTTTAAACTTTGCCCGACACATTTTCCAGGGAGTGCGAAGCCCCTCTGCGCCCCCACTAGTTACGGGCCTGAGTGGTAACGTTAACATTGCAGAACTCTGGTTTAGCTCGCCTCGGCATGACACATTATTTGACCCTTCGCCAGGGACGGACTTAGGGGGCGCAGGGCCCTAGGCCATCTTAATTTTTGGGTTGCCACGCAGGTCTGACCTATATGTCCGTTTGTATGAAAAGAGTGAAAATATGCCCCTCTTTTGTGTAGTGCCTCCTCAAAAATCTGTATTTTGTGGTGCCGACTTTGGTTCTACGATTGCATTAGATGAGTTCTTCCCAACATTTTTAGGTTTGCGGTCCCTACAGAAAAAAAATTTGCGGCACACAGTTTAAGATTTAATGACATGTTGAAGATGTACTTTTAAAGATATATTGAAAAACGCCTTTTCTCGCGGCACCCCTCAATATTGTAAATAGCACCCTGGGGTGCCACCGCACCCCGGTTGAGAACCACAACCTTAAATCTTCAACAGAAATTAAAGACTTCCATATTCTTCCCAAGAACAAATGGCAATGCGATCATTTTTGGAATTAATTCAGAAGTTAAATTTCGTTAAAATTCAGTGATTTCTTGCGTTTTTTTGTAGGTTTTTCTTTCGGATATATACATTTTCATGCGGGTCCTTGTTGCCGCCCTCGAAAATATCAGTCTAGTTGTCGATCTGAATAGCACTGACAAAAAGTTCGCAACAAAGCAAGACCGCCAGACACTGCAGAACTCCGATGAAAAGCAGTATTGTCATTCTTACACTGCGCAGCATACAATATTACCGTGTTGTTACTGTATTGATAAGAGTCTAGACCAGTGGTTCTCAAATGGAAGCCACTTGGCTCACTAAGGGAGGAATTTTGAATCCCTGGGAGGAAATTTGTTCCAGGGAGAAATTGGGGAGGAAAAGCTGCAAAAATAAACCCAAGTTTTTTATTCATATTAGTTTATTCAACACATAAAAAAACTGCACAACGAGGTTGTTTTATACCGGAATGTCTACAATACGCAAGCACAACCTGTTTTTCATCATCGTTTGAGCCAATTCGTTCAGTTCACTGCTTGGCCGCACTAGATATCAGGGCAGCCAATCGACTGCCTCATCATCCAAAACCGCCAGGCGGTGCAATCCATGGGGAGATCGATGGATTGGACATTGGAAGACAATATGGTAAACGGTTCGGTCTTCTGCGTCACACCTACAAGCCGCAGAAGCGGCCATGTTCCATTCATGCAAACAGGAGCAGAAACGTCCAGCACCTGTGTGGTGGCGATTGAGTCGAACCCACCCTGTCAGTTGCGCATACAGGAATTTTGGTCAGTTCCTCCGGTTGTTATTTCCGTTTATTTCTGAACAATGGAACAGTTTGCCATGGCCTCCGGTCTCACTCCGGCTGCGATACTGCAGGCAGTTCTTGGCAGGGCCATTCCAGCAGGGTGTTTCGGGGATGAAAGTGCGGAATCTCGTAGTGCACTCCAACTTTTCTGCATTCCACCGCACTTCTGTTTTTGTCGTCAGATTAACTTATGAGTTGAGCAGCATAGGTACAAAATGGGTGCCTCGACTTGAGATGGCGTGCATTCCCACTCGATGGGCGTCAGCACTGAGTGGAACAGATGTCCAGGCTCCATGGCACGGCGTGCTAGAGACAGTGTGGCTCCTTTGCGAGGAAGCTCAGCAGGATGGATGCCTGCGAGCATAGAAAGATTGTTCACTGGTGTAGGACGCAAGCATCCAGTCACAAT
>JGI24021J15306_10013055_pt1 | contig 10325 bp, 6 predicted proteins | sample Ectturendosymbi1_FD_15306 | JGI IMG/M metagenome (IMG submission 15306) | reverse complement strand
TTAGAACAGAACTACATGCAACGAACAAAAACGTTGGCGACCGAGCCGACTCATACTTCACACAACTGCCTGATAACAAACGCCACGCTTCCAATTAAAAGAGTGGCGATGGACGCCAAGCCAAGAGCCGCGCCTTGAGCAAGGCACGTGATTAATTATTACTACAGGCTCCACTCCTGTTTTCGAAAATCGTTAAGACTCCGGCCGGAGTCTACTCCGACACTCTGGCTCCTGTAGCCTACACCTCTGATACAGACCATACTCAGCAGAGATGATCACTATCCGGTTTGCCGGTTGGATATCCGGCAGGATACTGAGTATGCAACCGGATAAGGATGTCCAAAAACTGCTTTCAAACGGGAACCGGATACGGATATCCGAAATGCTTTTATCGATATTTTGAGCATTCAGACTTTTGGAAAAAGTTGCACATCGCACAATCAGATTCATTTATTATCTTCAAAAGCATCTCTTCAGCCTTCTGCGTCGTGACTCCGAGTCCGCGAATGGTGTAATCTCTGAACCGTAGAGTTATGCCAAGTTTGTTAGCATGAATCTGTTCGTGGTGTGGCAAGATAATAGGGCTCTTTCAGTGTGCACTAAGGCAGGGTTGTCAGGTTGGCTCTTTTGGGGCTAAATTTCGGAAATTTGTTCCCAAATAACAGTTACTGGCCCCAAGATTTTCATTTGGCCCTTTGGCTCTTTTTTGGCCCTTTTCCAGGATAGACTGGACCCTTGCAAGAATTAGATATGACGACCCTGGATCCTGTCTGAGAAACAATATTTTTTCACTTTTTTGACTGATTGATTGCAGATTTTCACCAAATTCCTATATTTTGAAAGTTTTTTATTACAAAATTTTATTAGGATCATTAGGGTCTCTGAGTTAATGTGAAAGTTTATCAGAATGCCTGTTACTTGCTGCAGTTGCAGAGGTACCAGTGAGAACTGTTGCTTTTGCAGAGGTACCAGTGAGAACTGTTGAATTTAATTTCAATATTTTTTGCGGCACACCTAATGACATCTGGCGGCACAGCAGTGTGCCGCCAGAGCATAGTTTGGGAACCACTGGGTTGGGGACTGTGCAATGGTGAGAAAAAGAAAAATAATTGAGGTCAAAGACTAAGTCCAAAATTTTTCAGTGGTTTAAGTTACTCCCGTACTACAGATTATTCTGGGTACCTGACATCTGACCAAAATGTTTCAATTTACACAACACACATCAAAAAGTGGTTGCCAAAATTTATTTATTTATTCTGAGAAGCAAAATAACAGACAAATAATAACAGATCAGAAATTCCTGACCTGTGCCACTCTTTTTTGAAAAAATAACAGATGCGATATCGAGCTATCACCATTTTATTGCTACCCCTATTTAGTATTTGCTGCTTTGGCGTGAGTGGTAGCTAGGGACAGGGACCAAGTTTATGGGGGAAAAATGCCCCCCAAATTTTTGAACAGGGGGGAAAAATATCTTTATTGCCCCCAACATTTTGTGATAAAAATAAAGTACAGTAGTTCTACAAATTTCATGGTAAGCCTACATTACTGTTGCATATCACCACCATAAAGCCGGGGAATAAATAAGAAAAATGAATATATCACTGGATTACCTGTAGGCACAGTATACAGACTTACTATGTAAATTGAATTACTATAATTGTGTTGGTTAATTTGAATTAATCGAGTCGGTGCGTACATCAAACTTCGCTCAATCACGAATTCCTACGCTGGTCTGTAGCCTGCAATGAGAATGCGGTTGCAACTGCTAGTACAGTATTCATCAAAAAATCGTGTGGTTTGCTTTTTATTTGATCTAGCCTGTATGGTTTAGGTGATTCTAGTGAGAATCTTGTGGTCATTACCATGGCGTCGCAAAGGATTTTTTCGAGGGAGTGGCCGCTGGTTGATTTTTCCACATTTTTTCACCAAACCATGCCAGGTGGTATATCGGCCTTTTGGATGCTCAGCAGTGATTACAACGTGTTACGTTTGACGGTAATTGCGTTGAAGAACTTTATTCAGTGCAGCCATTGCCAAGTTGCACAACTGTTTCGCTTAGCGTCCCTTTTAACAAAAGCCATCACCACAATCATATCTAAACATATCGTTTACCCTTGTGTTAGGTTTTCAGACTAAGGTTTTTGCCTCAAACACGACACAGAGGAAAAGAGCAGGACATAAAAGCATGTTACGTGGTAGTCTAGCTACGTCAGTTAGAAAGGCTAACTCCGATAGCAAAGGTTGTCGTTCTTGGGCGTTGTGAGAAAACAGTATGCTTCGTAGGCTACCTGAGATTACGGATATCATAAATTCAGGCCAAATGCAACGGTGTGGCGGTCACGCTAGCGCGACCGCAACATGCAAGCAAGAACGGCCGAAGCGAGAAGGGAAAGACCAAGCAAGCGACAGTTAAAAGTGACTTCCATGCATATGGAAGTTTCAACTCTCTTTAGCCGAAACGCCTGGGGTGCTAGCGCTATGACGTCACCATCGACTTGCTCCATCGATCAATCCAAGGTTCACTTCCCCTCAGAGGCGGTTCGACAAGACAACCGGATCGTTCCGCTACAACGGCAATACAGAATGGGGTGGCTAAAAGGACACGCAGAGTAGAGCAAGAAAAACGAGATGAGCAAATTAAGAAAAAGATGCCATGTCTGCTGACATATGGGTTTGAGAAAAGCTTGATCTCTAACATCAAACGTAAAAATCATCATTGGATGAAGATAAGACTGAGTGTAGTAAAACTAACGAAGCTAAAGTAACGTCAAAGTCTAGTTATCAAATCAGTGTACCTGTAATTGAAAGCGATGCCAATCTTAACGTTTGACAACCACCAGCAACGTTAGAGGACAGGCCTAAGCAATGGAAGAAGCTGAAAGTAAAGCATGTACTTCACAAAAAACTAATCCATTAATTACCAAACGATCCATTAATTATTTATTTATTTACCAAACGACGTTGGTAGTTGGCCAGGTAAAGCAACTCAAGACATGAGATATTTTTTGACACAAGGCAGTGAGGAATGCTAGCAATTACAGAGTACAAAAATTATATTTCACAAACAGATGGTAACAAATTGCGATAGTGTGCGTCTTCCCTGTGTTATGGGCAATGTTTAAATGGTGAAAAAGTGATTCGATCGTGGCTCTGCTTTTCGCCTGGAAAACGTAAACTTTACTCTTTTGTATGCAAATTGTTTATGAATCTCGTGATGAACAAGGATTTTCAAGGAGTGAGTAGGCCTACTCTGATGGGAAGAATGCATCTCGAAGCACATCTTCGCACGAAATATCTGCATAAAAATGCTCTTATATCATTGACTGTAAGAGCTAAAGCAGGGTCCGCAAACATTGGGTCGCCACCCAAATTTGAGTCACGAGACCTTTCACTCTGGGTCGCGTAACATTTTTAATTTCATTTCAAATTTTCCATTCTCATTAGACAATAAATGCAATCATTTACTGCTTTACGTGCCAAGTTTCATGAAATTTTGTGCAAGAAAATTGTTGCAGTCAATGCTAGTCTTAAAATTGGTATTTAATTATAAAATATTTTCCACAAAATTATATGCTAGCGAAATGTTTGGGTCGCGAGAATTTGAAACTATTTTTCAGTGTTCGCGAGATGAGTCACAAGAAACATTTATCCATCACCTAATTCAGGAAAGAAACCTGATATCACTTTATCCAAATTTTGCTATCATTCCGCGTATACATTTTTGTTTAATGTGCTCAAATTGCAGTGGTGGAATGTTATTTTCAAAACTGAAACGGTTAAAGAAGGAATTCAGGTCATCAACGTCACAGCAACGTTTAAATCATTTGTCGCTGATGAGTATTGAGAGCTAACTACTACGGAAACAAAGCTTTGACAAGCTGATACATAAATTTGCTTGCGAAAGAGCACGCTAAGTGCTATTATATTCTGAGTGTCTAACATGGTGGGAAAATCTAAGAACGGTTTCGTACTTCTCAGTTTGTGATAGGAAACAAGTTTCGTTTTCGCATTGCATATACTATCTACCCTTTTCATGTGATGTGTCAGAGTGTGTTCTTTCGCGTGATGAACATGAGTATTATGGGGACACCATGCGACATTGCTTTTTATTGAAAAGATGGGGGCCTATGAAAAAATGTGCTTCAGGGCCCCTAAAGGCATTATCCGGCACTGGATTTACTCAGTGTCGGTGAATCGGACACACGACCTTCTAATTGGGAGGCGGACACTCGACCACGCAGCTATCGCCATCCCAGCGAAATCTACGTCTCCAATGCCTAGGTGTCAGGTGGTGTCATGATGTGCAGCTGAGGCATTACTGAGGAACCAACGATACGAAAAAAAGGTTAAGCTAGCCTTGACTATTTACCGTGATTTCATGCAAAGCCTTTTTCATCAGATTTTGAGAGGAGGGGCAGAATAAATCGCAAACACCAGGAGCCCTAATGTTTGCTAGTCTGTCGTCGATTGTCATCTCTTTCCTTTGATCAAAGCAATTTTGACTGGGATGGCGGAAATTCTTTTTCTGGTGGGGAAGGTGTTGGGAACGGGGCACAGTTTCCCCCCAAGTAAGTGTGTTAACTAAGCCCTGATTTCAAGACAAACAGTGGGGCACTTTAGCACATTGGATTTGACCCAGACTTTTGAGTAAACATTTCATCGATTTGCTCACTCCACAGCCACTCATCGTGTTTTTTAGGCTAGTGTACTACTCTAAGTCTTCTAAACACAAAAATTGAAGAGTTAGAACTTTCAAAAACTATTAAAAATATATTTAAAAATAATAACGAAAGACTAAAACTTTTAAACTCCTTTCAAAAACTATTTTTTAATCAGCAAGGTGCCGCCCCCAAAAGGTGTCGCCCGGAGGCCGCGGCCCTCAGAGCCCCCCCTTGCTACGCCACTGCTCACGGCATAGTTATAATATAAATAAGATGATACATGCCACATATGTATACCACCACTGGCATAACAGACGGGTGGGTAGGGGCACGAGCCGTCCCCCTGGCAAGCTAAACGGAAAAACCGGGCCCCCATTTAGCTATATTTAAATATGTAGTATTTCTTGATTTCCAGTAAGTTGTTGTTTTTTTTAGTTTTTCGGGGTGTTTTCGGGTTTTAGATAGCAGTAGACATCCACATCCGGGTTCACTATCAGTTCTCAACTTTTTTCTGAATTTTGACCAGTGCAGGGGTCCGCAAATGCTTTTTGGCGCGACCCTAAAACATAGTTCAAAATTCTCGCCATCCAAACATTTCGTGAGCATATATTTTTTGGAAAATACTTTATAATTAAATATCAATTTTAAGACTACTATTGATAGTAGAAATTTTCTTGCACAAAGTTGTATGAAACTAGCATATAAAACGGTAAATGATTGCATTTATGGTGCCTAATGAGAATGCCAAATTGAAAATGTAAAGTTAAATTATTTTCCGACCCACAGTGGAAGGTTGAGTCGCTACCCACTACTTGCGGACCCCTGGGCTAGTGGGCCGCCCACGGTAGCCAGGACAGTGGGCCTTTCAGCTAAGTTTCCCCCGTGGCTCAAACCTCCAGTTACGCCACTGAATATCACATATATTTCTTCAGAGAAGGAAGCAGCTTTAAGCCTACCTCAGCTAGGTCTAAGGTTCCTTGCTGACAGCAACAGCTGCAATGTGCATGGAAAACGTAAAAACTGTGAGACATATCCTCAAGAATACTGAGCCAGCTGGCTTCTGACAATGTCATTGCACAGCCTAGCGTACTTTTTTCAGTTGGATTATTTAGAACCAACTTTCAAGTACCAAATTTTCCATTTTCTAGTCTATGGCAACATGGTAGACAAAAGCATAATGTATCGCTAGGTACAGAAAGTTTGCAGGGAGAATGTTTGTCGCATAAACGTTTCTCGGGTAAATATTTGGGAAACTCGGACAAGACATCCTTTGCACATCCAAAAAATTGCCTGCTTCTACACCTAGGTATTTTGGAGAAAGCGTAAAGCGTTTTGTTAATGTCCGGCATTTGCACTGCGTCGTCATACGGCCGCAACCAGCTGATATTTTCTTGTTGTGCGATTTTCGGGGGAGGGGGCAGTTTCCCGCTTCCCCCGCCTGGTTGCAGACTTGATCGTCAGCATTAGCAACCTGAAAAATGTAAGCAAAAAGTCGGCTTTGCCCCCCCTGGAAAAAGTTATGCGGACGCCCATGGCCCCGCGCCATGGTGTTTGGGTAGATTGTTCATTTTTGCCTGATACACCTTGCGCATGAGAATTCAGTGGAAACGCCATATAAATTTCATTGTTAACAAAGAACACTCTCGTCAGAACTAGCAAATTTACTCTCGAACGTTAGCAAACGTGCTCAATTCTCGTGTTAGTGCTGCACTGTATATCTGCGCAATATCACTATCGTAACACGGTTGACTGAACACGATGACGTCATAAAATCACTGCTCAGAGGGGCCCCGCGCCCAGGTCTTGCATTGGGCCCCGCGCCCAGGTCTTGCATTGGGTCCCGCATCTGCTAGGGCCGGCCCTGCCTGTGGGGACATCGCAAGTGGGTTTTTTTGCCTTTTTGGCGAATTTTATCCGGTCCTGAGCGCCAACCCAATGAGCCAATTTTTTGAATTAAAATTGTTTTGGAATGTAGGCTGTCATCTGCGTCTTTAGAGCCCTTGTTTGGCTTTCTAGCAGATCTGGAGCCCAAATTATGGCTACGAAACACAGTTTTGACAAAATTCAAAGAGTTGCACAAGAAGTATCATGAGCCATTTCAGACCAATCTTTGGCCAGCCATAACTCGGCAGCTGATGGAGCTAGAGAGCTCTTCCTACCCTCTAAAGACTCGTGAAGTCTTGTAGTTTAGAATAAAAAAAATGTTTAAGTTTTTGGTTTGGGGTTTTTGGTTTATGACGTCATGATTGGGAGGTGTTTTGGGATTATTTTGATGACGTAATCAGTTTATCCAACAAGTCGATATTGTGGCTCAAATTTTTTTGGATTCTAGGCCAGAATACGAGTTTTTGGAGCCCTTGATCGACTTTCTAGCACCTCTGGTTCCAAAGTTAGGCCCATGCTAAAAATTCCATGGAAAAAATTCCCAATGTTTCTGGAATTTGCTGAGTAATTCTCGGGGATTTCCCTAATTAGTATTCAGTTATTTTGCCATAACTTTTGAACCAGAAACGCTAAAAGTCAAGCAAACCCTCTAAAGACTCGTATTACAGCCAAGAATCAAAAAAAACTTCGAGCCACAAAATCGGTTCGATTGGCCGGTTACCAGGGGGTGTTGACGTCATCCAAATGTAAACAAATATGCATAAACATCCTCCCATTATGCAAACATAAACAAAAAAAACAACATCCAAAACTAAAACAGTTTTTTTATTGCAAACTACAAGACTTCACGAGTTTTTAGAGGGTTTGAACAACTCTCTGGCTCATTCTGACAGCGAGTTATTGCCATCTATGGCTCGGGGTGCTTTTCTCCTTATTGTAGCATTTGTGAAAGTACAATTTTTTACCAATTTTGATTTTTGATCCATTATTTTGGTTGCAGATATTGCTAGAAAGCCAATCAAGGGCTCTAAAGACTCGGATGATAATCTAGTTTCCAAAAAAACCTTGAGCCATAAAATTGGCTCATTGATTTGGCGCCCAGGGTTGGGTAAAGTTGGCCAAAAAGACGAAAAAACACCCCTACTTGTGATGACCCCCACAGAGAACCCCAAACCCAATACGAAAAAATTTTTTTCAATTTTAACTAGAAGATTTTCTGAATTCTTAGATGGTCTGAACAGCTCTCTAGCCGAATCAGTTGGCGAGTTATAGCGTTGCAAACTTTGACGAAAACGTCTTAACGGTGGTCCTTAGACTCTTAGAGTGTCAAAGGGGCCCCCAAGTAGGGTTACCACTTACCAGATGTGTTTTACAAAAATACCGACCTTTTTGTCAACAGTAACAAAATCTTATCATCGAAAAAATAATAGAAATGAGGCGAAGGCCGAGTTGTAGTTACTAATGAACAATGCGCATTCAAATACAGCCTATCCAATGGGCCTATCCATACCTTTGCCATTGACGATAGTAACAATGATTGAGGTAAAAGTTTTATCAGGGAGATTAATTTTTGTACATTAATCACATTCACGATGAAAACTGCTTTGTACGAAAGTAATATCGTTCAAAATACAAACGCTGAATCAACGAAAATTGATGACTTATTAAGAACACAATATCTCAATCTGTTTTTTACGCAGTGGAGTATAAGATTAACTAGTCGCTACAATGTCACTCTCTTCCTGTCAATTTCTTTGATTTTCCGGCATTATTCCGCAAAAGCCTATAGTAGTTCAGACAACAACTACACCTGCGCTGGTTTCACGGTTAATCGCCAAAAAATGCTAATAGATCACGTTCCAGACAAAGGAGTATGGTAAATATGACTTAACAGTGGAACAGAGAAAACAAAGAGGCTGTGAGTATTGTTATGCTAAGTTACAACTAACATAAATTTGCCCCCGTTTTGGATTTAAATGAACTTCGCTGAAGGAACTGTCCTGACAAGTTTTACCACTAGTCATTACAATTTGAGAAGTTGTGCGTTAGTTCTTTTTGGAGTTACTCCAATGCATGTTTTCAAAATACCGGCTTCTAACCGGCCTCTGCTAAATTAGCAGCAAAATACCGGCCAAGCCGGTGAAATACCGGTCATCTGGCAAACCTGCCCCCAAGAGCAACTGCAATGTGCATGTGTAAGTAGGTTACTCTGCTTTCAAAGGAGCCCAAAAACTGCAACTGTAATGTGCAGGTGCTCTGCTTTACAAGGGCTCACAACAGCAATTGCATTGTATAAGCACTCTGCTTTCAAAGGGACCACAATAGCAATGTGTAAGTCCTACGCTTTCAAAGGGGCCCACAAGAGCAGTTGCAATGTGTAAAGTACCTTGCTTTCAAAGGGGCCCAACAGCAACTGTAATGTACAGAAGAATTTGCCTAATTCGTCACTTCAAGGGGATTAGAAAAAAGTGACACTTAAGGGGAAGTGCCGAATTATGCGCACAATCTGAAACGAACGACAGAAAGCGCTATTCTCAGTGGAAATTTTAATGGGGAAAACTTTTTTATCGTTCAAATTGAACTCTTTAATTCCTCTATTCTATCTCGACTCTTCCATTTAAAGACTTTCCGCGTTCTTTCAATGGGGAGTCAGGTTGCGCTTATCTAGATTCTTCAGTTTAATGTAGTACTTCTTAAAGCTTTAATAAACTTTCTGCGTTCTCTCCGTGAGGAGTCGGGTCGCCCTTTGCACCTCGTGTATAAATTCGATAAACAAATTGCGATGTGCAACAATTCTGAAATCAAGATCCTTATTTTTTTTTGAATTGCCACACGTGTTAAATTAGCCCATAGGCATAGCCAGGGCGCCATGGCCCCCCAAATTTTTAGCATATGTAGTCATTTTGTACTTTGAGAGGCGGTATCTCAAGAAAAATAGTGCTATTCGCCTACAATTAAACAATTTGGTCCCCCCAAAAATTCTGGGCTGGCTACGGCACTGAACTAGCTGCTTAAACATCAAAAGCGAAACTGCAAGTGACGGATTAGACGAACAGAAATGTACACAAACGATGGGAATTTTGACGGAACCGACGAAAAAGTAACGAATTAGGCAAATTCTACTGCATCAGTAAGCTACTTGGCTTTCAAAGGGCCCCCAACAGCAGTTGTAATGTGTACATGCCTTGCTTCCAAAGGGGCCGAAAGTAACTGTAATGTATAAGCACTTTTCTTTCAAAGGGCCCCCAACTTCACTGATTTCTAGTGCTTTATATTTCGATTTGGGGGGTCTAAGCCGTGACGGGACTGAATTTTGGGTCCCTGTGACAGCGTGGGTAAGGAGTGCAGCTGATTCGGCTCTGACTACAACTTCACACGAGACAGAACTTGCCACGGTTTGCAACTTCACACGAGACAGAACTTGCCACGGTTTGCAACTTCACACGAAGCAGAACTTGCCACGGTTTGAGGCAACGTTCTCGGCAAAACTGCGAAGCCCAGACGAGTGCTGTGCAATGCAAAGATGTGCGCGATTCTAATCAACGAACGGCTTCGCTGGCCTGGCAACCACTTACCGATAGGCCTGTCCTGTTTTATTGCTTTGCTTGTAATCGTAAAAAAACATCTGAAACGCGTTCAACGTCATTCGTCTGAATCACAACGGTATACTGTATATGCACAATGAGGATTTCAGACAGTGCGGTGGAGCAGACAATACAGGACAGTCACACCACAATAAAGTGAAAAGTGATAATTTCGCCGCAGTCGAATGCCCAG
>JGI24021J15306_10013054_pt1 | contig 10325 bp, 5 predicted proteins | sample Ectturendosymbi1_FD_15306 | JGI IMG/M metagenome (IMG submission 15306) | reverse complement strand
CCATAGGGTTTTTGATATGTTCAATGTCCTTTTCACTTCGGATAGCAATAACTCTGCTGTCATTGCTTTGTCTGAGAAGAATTCTTCCATTGTTGGTCCAGGTAAGTAGAGTGTTATATAATTAACTGACAGTTAACAACAAAATTAGCAATACAAAACCTAAACCTTATTCAAATAGAAGCAAGCTGCGGCTGTCACGCCTGTGGTTTCGCCTATCGGTGCTGTATGGCTTGCAACAGACCATAGGTATAGGTTAGGTAGATATGGCTTTGGACAATCCATATCTATGGTTGATACCGCGCGCAACCAAACATACTCCATGTTGTTATCCTAATATTGCTAACTGCCTGTGTTACTAATCAGTGTTCACAGTTCTTTTTATGTTGCCACTATTATATCTATCATGTCTTCAACACAAGCTCTGTTTCAAGTGCCAATCGTGCTTACACTTAAGTCTTGGGAAAATTAAGCTAACCTTTGGAAACTAAGTGTTTCTTCATTTCCGAATGATCTTGGAAACATGCCATGCCTGTAGTTTTTAACTGTGGAATTTTGTAGCGACACACAACTACAGTAGTTTCTACCTAGCGGTGAATCTTTCTTGCTGCCTATTAATTCAAGTGTTAGCCTATTCAGCATTATCATGTCTTATGACCACAATCCCTGTGTTTTTATGAAGTGGCCATTCGTTTAGTTACTGTTAGAACCTATGTTCAACCCAAATGGCTGACAGTGCCAAAAAGTGTGCCATAATCTTGACCAGGGCCGCACATTGAAAGACATATTAATAAGGGCCGCACATTTAAATGGTTAAATGGCTAACTTTGATCTTAGCAAACTAAATTTAGCTTAACCTATTGCACTGAAAGTGTTTAAATCCAACTGCAATGGTAACAGACAGGATAAAGTGACTCTAGTCTGAGCATGGGCGTCGGAATAATTTTTTTCAGGGGGGGCCAAAAGTGGTGAAATTTGGTTTTTACTCTTTGAAATTGAAAAACAACCTTTCTTGCTTATAATTTCAAAATCCAGGAGGAGGCCAAGGCCCCTCTGCCCTCCCTTTTCTGACACTCATGGCTCTGAGGACAACCTGCATCAAAAATGTTAAATTCAAAATTATCAAAACAAGGTCAGGTTGTCAGCATGTACTGTAGGATACTTTTACTGCAGCGTAAACATAAACTGGTCTGCACAAAACCTTCAACTGCACCGCATCGCGGCCTGAGGCCACAGGTTGAACATAGGTGCCTTAGAATTTGGCCTATGTGTCTTGCTATTGCAGGGGTGATCAACCAGTCAGAGACCAAGAATGACATTTCTTACTGTTATAGCAAAAAGCCACATCATATACATTATAGATGGGCACACATGAACATAACCCCATGTTTTGCTCACATATACATGCTTTTGCTTAGCTAGATTTATTGTAAATATCACATATCACCAACATGACAATAACAGAACTTTGCTTTACAAGGCATTTATTGTTATGCATGTTATTTAGTGGGATTTCTGGTATACAATTACGTAAGAGTCTGCAACTATGCAAAGAGCTGCATGTGGCTCGCAAGACGCAGGTTGGCCAGCGCAGTTCTATTGTACCCACCCAATTATGGTCTGTGGGTAAATCTACTTTTCTTCATGATGTGTATTTATAAACATTGTTTTCCGCCCATGCTACTTGTTTTTGCTATGATATGTTGTACTAAAATGCCTTGCCCTTTGCCTCATAACCATTATTGCTGCTTGCTTTCTTTACCTATATGCTTGCCTCACTTGCTCATCTGTACATGCCTCATCTCTTCACCCATTGCTTGCCTACCATCATCTGTGTTATGTTGTGGTCTATTTCGTTTTTTTTGCTATATGCTACATTTCTTTGTGACTCTATTTTGGCTTGTTTGTGTACATATTTTTGTCTGATTGGTTTTTGTGTCTCTCAATTATTTTGACTATGATATCCTTAGTTTAGTTCTATTGAACTCAGTGTCAGCGCAAAATGAAAATGAACTTCTATTTGAATGCATTTTGACTTGATGCAGTTAACTGCAAGCTCTGCTTTTGAAGTGTTCAAAATTTAAGTGAAGACGCTAAAGTAATTGTCGATTTTTCAGGTACTTTTATTTAGGTGTTTTGAAATAGAAAAAACGGGCACTTTTCTGTCATAAGTGACAAATTCCTTAAAATAGTTTCAAATTAATTGCTTTTTGTGGAGGTGCTGTGAGTACACAAAATGTATTTTTATGTGAATTCAAGTTGTGAGGAGGCAAATCTTAATAAATTTGGCTTTGTCAAGTGAAGGGTTTCGCTCTTTTTTGGCCTTTTTTAATTGAGTGTTTGGCTTTTTTCAGCAATTTTGTTGGCGGTTTTTGGCCTTTTTTACTGGAGGCTTGGCCTTGTTTGAAAAATAAATCTGGCAACTCTGCATCAAACTTCAACAACCAAGCTCCGCTGTTTACAAAGCTCTGCCTTTTACAGGGCACCCTGTTGGGATATATGAAAAACAAACAAAATGAGGTTAGTCAGGATAGCTGAAAAGGGGAGCAAAACAATTACTGCACAGAGGCTTTATAGAAAGCATAAAAAAACATACTGAAGACAATAAAGCTCATAGAAAAAGCAGACAAAACTTCTCGAACCTATTAATCTAAATTGTCAAATGACTAGGAATGTAAGAAGAATGCTAAAGAAATTCAGTAAACATCATTGTAATGGCAGTAAAGCTTTAAGTATGTATTTAGTAACTTGCGATGAGTTCGCCTTTGAATTTTGCGATGGGAGCCAACATGCTGCGTTGGGAACAAAATCAGCCCAGTATGCAGTGGAGACGGTCAGGTTGTGTCAGACAACACAAATAATGTATAGCAGCAACTGTTGCACATGGTTAGGAGCATGTTCTGAATGTTAATTTGCACATCAAGTTGGTGGTACCATTTGTTTTCACATATGTCCAAAGAGTGAAAACTTGGTTGTTTGACAAAAGTAGCAGTGTATGCTTCATGAAGAGGTGGTTTGTTTATTGTGCCATGGCTCTTGGAATATTTGTAAAGCCACAACAGTGACCCACACCAGGCGAATCGATCGGAATTTATTGCGTAAAGAAACTAGTTTCGTGTGTTACACATCTTCAGTCCTGCACAAAAGTTGACATATGAAACAAAAAGAAAATATTACGCACTGTTGCTAAGATCAAAACTCAAGACTACAAAAATTGCAGAATTTGAGCACAATTGCAACTCCTCCACTAAACACAGCTACAACACTGTTCAACGAACACAGATTGCAACGGCCATTCGGCACTTCTGATTGACAAAACATACTCTCCGCGTTTAGCGTGGTTTCTGTCTCAGACGATCACGTGGTTTGCAACAGACTGTAACGTGCAACGGAAAATGTCAAGCATACTAACTTTAGTTAGTTCGGGCAGTACAGTGAAAGAGTTTACACTACAGTTGCAGTACAATAAACTATTCAGTTTTTCCATGCTAAAAGTTTCAAGCAACAATTCGTAAGTCATTCCTTGTCTCTCAAGTTTTTTAATTGATGCCCACTTCAATGGTGTCACAACAAAGCCATCCTGATCATTGTCACTTTTAGAGTCCTGTTTTTTCCAAGTACTGCAGTGCACTGATCATTTCTTGAACAATTTGTTGCTAAGTTTGGCGAACATACTTTTCATCAGATATCACACAAGTTGATACATGAATGCCAAGTTTGCGCAAGTCAAGTTTTGGTTCAGTAGGAAAAGTTTCATGTTTTTCCAGCAATTATAAAACCTTTGGTATTAAATTAAGGAAATTATAAAACAAAGCATTGCTTTCTTAGGGGCGATTTTTCCCTTGTTGAAGCCCACTGGCCTATGAAGTTTAAAAAAAAAAATTCACTGGTAGTCTTGACCACAACATGATAATCACATGATGTGAAAAATTGAGTATGATTGCATTGTAATATAAAAACTCGATGCTGGAAATCAGTACAAACTACAAAAAATCTTTGGATAGTGTTGGAACATGTTGGATAAGAATGTCATAAAAGTAGTGGTTTATCTCCTTGATAGTTACTATTGCCTTATGAAAAATGTTTACCTTAAAATAATTTTGTCTTATCCCCTCATATTTCTTGTTTGCGACATTATTGACTACTGCAGTAATCTAGAATCATGACAATTTTCCTTAGGCATGACAATGACCTAGAACAATAAACCTATGAAACTGTGCTGCAAAAATGTTTTTTAAATGTTGTCTGTGTGCTTGCCGCAGAATCCAGAATTGACAGTGATTGACAACGTTTAGACCACATATCATTTTTTACCTGCTAAGTGAAAGCTGATAGCCATTTTAAAAATTTTCTTGAAAACGTCTTTGTAATTTTTATGGAATTCACAAAAGGTAGTACAGTATTTTCATTGTTGAGTCTAAAGATGGCCACATTTTGGTCCTATGCAGACAGATTAAGATTAGTGTGCCAAACATAGAAGATCACATTGTCTATCAAAAAGAATCCTTTCACAGCTAAAAAATCAGACACTTGCAGTCTGAAAAGAGTATATATTTCATCTACTAGGTACGCATCATCAACTCTAGAAGGTTACAATGGTAAAAAATCATCCAAAACTTGTCTTGAGTTGTGCCAAAAAAATTGTTAATTTAAATTGATTGCTTTTTGTCGTGCAGTAGTTTTCCTATATTGTGAATTCTTTTGAAAAAACTAGACTTGCTGATTATGAATTTTGCAAGTGCCTCAACATTTAAGTTAAGAAAGGTACAGTTATTTTTACTTTTTTACTAAGAAAATCAGTAGTTTATTTGCTGCTTGGATCAAAGCAACAATTTAATGTGTGAATCAGTGCTTATACAATGAATTTAAATGTGACAGTGCAGAAAAGTGTTATTCAGAACTATTTTGCTTATTGTCTATCACCTAACTTTCTGCTGAAATATTTAGAAAATATACAGTGCATGGCCAACCAGTCAACAATGTTGTGATATTTGAGTCGGTTCCCCTGCTTATGTGGACTACATAACTCTTCGAAACCTCACTGAAATCTTCTCAACACTTGACTCCAAAGAAACTTGTTTCAGTCAGTGGCACTTGTAGCCTAGCAAAAGAGGGTCTGTCGTGGAAGGGCAGCCTTTGATAATTTTTTTCAGAATAGAACCAAATTTTCTACAGGTGGTCTAAAATCCAATCAAACTTGGCTAGTAGTCTAGTGCAGCTAGCTATTTAGACAGTGGTACTGGTCACATAGTTGAAACACACAAGGAAAGATTTCCAGGTTATCATCTGTTTTTGGTCACAGCTCATTTATTAAATCACAATTGCTGTTTGTTCTTATGAACGTGGTCCTGCAAAGGCACATAGTTTGCCAAACAATTAGCAAATGTCAGCCATACAGCAATGAGAACTCTGTTTATCCAAACATGCGTACTTATAAAATCAATGCTGACAATAACCTGCATCTGTGGAGCTCTGTCTCTGAAGATGGAGGTTGTTAAGAAATACTTGCGAAATCATTGTGGAGGTGGATGATTGCGTGCAATTTCTCTGATTTGTATTGTGATGCAAAAGTGATAAAGGAGAAATTAGTATGAAACTCCTTGTGTAGCAAATTGCTTTGCCAACTGATTAATCTAAACGTTGTTTTCGAAATACAATGCTTGACTGATATTTTGTTCAATGCGATGACAATTTCTGAGATTAGCTGCACAATCACACCTTTCAATATGAGAGATTTGTCATAAAAATATAGCTTCAGTGAAAAGGATCCCTCATTACTTGCCATGGCATTGAAGCTGGCCTAATCCTTATTTATTTTTATCATAAAACAGGTGTAAACAGCAGGTAAAATTTGGGTCAAACTGTAAAAATCAATGATCATGATTTAAAACTGTTCTGATGTAATGAAGAGAAATCTCACAAAACAGCTACTGTATGTGTGTGTCGAGCTTCTGATAGCTTTGCTTGTATTGTAGCTGGCACTGGCAGAGTAGAGATTCTGAAACAGATGCGTTTGATGCAATATCAATTTAGATAGTTCAAAAATGTGGACTGTTTCATGTCATTCTGCAAGTGCTATTTCAACAAGACAGCGATGTTGTTGTTTCATAATAATCTTATACAATGTTAAAAGGAAATGCAGTTGCCTGTTCCAACCCACCTGCATTAGAGACCTGATGTGGCAGCATTCAATATTTGATCAGTTTTAAGGCTGAGTACCAACAGTACAAGGGGTCTGTCATGACAGCCAAACTGACCCATGGATGCGCTCCTGGTTTCAGTATTACCTTAGGTTAAGGGTCGGCAACCTTTCAACAAAACAGCCATTCTGCTTCATAGTCCAGCAGATATGACCAGTGAAGAGCTGTAAGATGTTGATACCGGTTTACTTCTCATGGGACTTCACAGGAGCATATGCTAAGTTGTGATTAACATGTTCGCTGCCAGTGTACGAATATATCATACTTGGGAAATCGGGCTAAAATCAAGCATGTTTTGCTTACCAACCACATAGCTTCTCAGCCGATTGTGTGAGAGAGCTGTTCAAACCCTCAAAAGACATCGCAAGTCTTTGAGTCTGCAATTAAAAAAACATTTTTGGTTCTGGGTTTCAGTTTTTTTGTGAGTGACGTCATAAGTGAGGTAGGCTTTTGGCCATTTTGGCTCATTGTTACCTGGCCTAGGGCCCAACCGCTAGATGGAAGTATTTCGCTTAAGTTTTCATTGGAAACTAGGCTAGAATCTTAAGTCTTTTGAGCCTTTAATCAACTTTCTAGTGTTTTTGGTTCAAAAGTTATGGCGTAAGATAAACAAAATAATGGTGTGTCTAATTAGTGGATCAATTACTAATTTTGTTGTTTTGAGGTCATAACTTCTGAACCCGAAACACCAGCAAGTCATCCAAAGTATCGAAAGACTCGGAGATTGGCTTAGTTTCCAATAAAAACTTTAGAAAAATACTACCATCTAGCAGTTTAAGCCTAGGACCAGATGAAGTAGGCCAAAAAGGCCTAAAACTACTCCACTTATGACGTCCCTTACAAAAGATCTAATACCTAGAACCAAAAAAATTTTTTTTCATTGCAGACTCGAAGATTTGCCAAGTCTTTTGAGGGGTTGAACGGCTCTAACGCTTATGGCATCGGAGTTATTCCTGCCCAAAGACACATGCAAACTGCTGGATTTTAGCCTCAATCTCAAGTGTTAAGGTAGTTACAATAATATTCCTGTACATACAGTGTTAAAATTTCCGAAATCCAAAAAGAGCCACTTCAAAGGAGCTAAAGAGCCACGTGTTACTGATCCTTGTCTTTATTTATTCACTGGCTCCAATGTTTGAATACACAAATGAATGCACAGGATAGAACACTGTGGGAAATCTAAGAGGAAGTATTCTGCAGTAGCTGCTACCTTAAACAACAATTGCAACTTACTGAAATAATATCAATTTTAGTATATATATATTTGTTGAGGTCAGTGGCTTAGCTTTTATTGACAAATATGGCCCAAAATTCTATGGACAAGACAGCATGTTTTTACCCGAACTTGTGTGAACAAATATGCGTATCATTACTTTTTCCAGGTTTTTCTGTTTTTGTCACATAGAGTAGTGGAAATTTAACTGCCTCCTTTACGACTGCCATGTAAAAACACTAGGTGCGCATATTTTGCTAAGCTGATGGAACCTACTGCAATGTGTTTATTGCATTAGTGAAGGTGATTTTTTAGCATGTGACACAACTAAAACTCATATGAAACATGAAAGTTCAACTATAGCTTTGAAGGACCTTCCCTCCAAAAAGCTGGGAATCCTTGTTATGTGGTATAGGAGTTAACAATATATTTTGCTTTATTGTGCAAAGGAGCCGATGACCTTGTTATTGCACTCTTTGTGTTGGTTAACTTAACCATTCGCAATTTTGCTTTTTCGCAGACAATTAATGTTAACTTCATGTTTAGTTTCATGATTATGCAACATGTCAAGGTAATTCGCTTGATGTTTGTTTAAATGTAATGGTTAGAGTAACAGTAACACTGGTTTACTTGTTTTGTTTATTTGGTTATGTCACACCTGAAGTCCATGTCAAACAGCTTAGGTAGTAACACACAAGAAAAAAATTGCTTCACAAAGCACTGTAGGTAGAATGTACACATAACCACTTGCAGTTAAGCACTGTTGGGAGATAGCATAACGTTAGAAAAATACACCACCTACTACAGCCAAAATGCATGAAGACTTGTGTATAATAATTTAAGTAAGCATATATAAATGTGTTAAGGATGCACTGCACACCTTTGAAAAAATGTGAAGGTCGACACTAGGGCCTGAAGAAAATGTGCAACACCCATTGTGAAACCTTTCAGTAATGCAGTTGGGGTTGTCATGAAGATCAATTATAGCCACGTTGATAAGGGTTTAAGTTTCCACAAAATGTGAAATCTAGTACACATTGAAAATTTTTCAATGTGTCATTTCATGCATGCTCTGGAAGTGATTGAATAGAATGTTCTACAGACACATCTATGACAGTTTACCATTCGTGCTGATGATATCACGTCATCATGATGTGGTGATACAAAATGCAAAGATCATAATCGTGGCTACTAAAAGTTGGTGCATTTCATTAACTTCTGTTGCATTTATATATACGCCCAGGGGATCATAAAATTGACAGTCTTAAGTAGCATTACTTGAAATTGATCACATGCTTTGTTGAATTATAATTGATGGAATGGGTAACAAGAGCTTGTGCACAATGGAAATTTTGTACTATTTGCAATACAAAAAGTTAGACCAGCAACGATGGATCCGTTTGGCCATTGTTGCCCACATATCCTGAAAATTGAGAAGTGATTGGTCTCCCACAATTCATGCGACCTTCAAAATTCACAAATATTAAAATTTCACTATCAGACGAAAGTAAGACTGAGAAGAATGATTAGAAGCAAAACATCCTGAAGACGAAACTCAGCAAACAGCAAGATTGCTCATTTTTGTGGTTTGTCCTCAAGGCAAAATATTGTGCAGAGGAAGCCAACTTAACTAGACCTGTGAAATAATGGCAAAAAAAAAATAAAAGATATAATGAGAAGAAAGAAAGATTTCAATTGTTTGAAATTAAATGTAGTGGCAATTGGCAATTTCTATGAAGCAACATGAGTGGAAGAAAGAACCGCGCATTGCATCGCGTTTGAAACGTTCTTTCGTGTGTGTAAACTGTTGGCAGCACTATTCAGCGCTAACGTTTTGAGCCATACAAATCTCTTTATCGTGTATGACAGGATCTGCTTATTTTGCTGACGATGGGTATTCTAAGCAACAATTCTTGTAATGCTGAAATACACATTGTATTTCAGAAATGACCGTTGTCGAAGATGTTTGCGGGAAATTTCGGAACAGGACCACCTCGCCGGGTGCTGGGTGGAATATTTGAGAAAAATTGGCATGTCGGAAAGGCATTGTATTGAAGTAAAGAACAAAAACAAGTATGAAACCCTGGATAGTTGGCAGCAGCGTGCGGGTCAGTTTCTTCATTTTTTATGCTAATGTGTGTTGGGGGGAACTACCTTAATACAAAGCTAAACTAAAGCAGAATATACTAGTTGAAATATATTTCTGATGCATATACAAGGTGGCTCAAAAAGATGTATACATTTTATCATGGCTATCACTTCATATTAAATTAACCCAGGCTTCTGTTTTCCAGGTGAAGCATAGTTAGAGCTCCAAAGTTTTATTTCCCAGCTGCAATGGATCAAGCAGCAAGATAATCCGTGCAGGAGAGGATCAAGATTGTCGGGGCTTCTTCCGCCACGAAATCTGTTGTCCAAACTGAACGACAATTTCGGAGGGTCTTTCCGGGCAGAAACACTCCAACCAAGCTCACAATAAAGCTCCGGGACAACTTCAGGGAAACGGGAAGTGTACAGGATAACAATAAAGTCGCAATGGCCGGTCACAGTCAGACAGGACAGAATGTCATATCCTGACTGTGAGACAATGTTTGGAGCAATCTCCAAGGAAATCCACAAGACGTTCTAAGAGACCAATCTTTCAAGAAGTTCAGTTATGCGCATAATGTACCGAAATCTTCACCTGTTTCCATATAAGACACAGATTTTACGATTTCATACCGATGCAAAGAAGACTGAGAGACGTGTTTTTGGGCGACGTGTCCATCAGCGAATCGAAGACCCATCCTGATTTATAGGACTTCATATTTTTCGTTGTCGAGGCAAATTTCCACCTTTAGTGGTCACGTGAATAAACGGAATCTGTTCCGGTTCAACCTCATCTGAGCATCAGTATTACCCACTTAGTGTGGAGA
>JGI24021J15306_10013053_pt1 | contig 10325 bp, 8 predicted proteins | sample Ectturendosymbi1_FD_15306 | JGI IMG/M metagenome (IMG submission 15306) | reverse complement strand
CATGCTGGTTTTACCGAAGCGAAAACAAATGACCATCATGCTGGTTTTACCGAAGCGAAAACAAATGACCATCATGCTGGTTTTACCGAAGCGAAAACAAAACCTGACAACAATTTCGGAACGGCTGGCTTCAAACAACACGGCAATGCGTTAAGCAAACATTTATACCAGTAGCGGGCTGTGAATTGCGTGGCCTGTTTTATATTTCAGATTTATAGTCAACTTTGATTTTGCAATTCACAGCACGCTTACTTAGTCCACCATATTTCAGGCATGCCGCCACAAGGTTGTGATTGTTTTGGGTGGGAAAACAACACATGAACCAAATGGGGACATATTGGGCATTGCCACATTCAAAAAAAGACTAAAAAGGTCACTACACATTTCCTTCCAATTGTGTAACACCAACCGCTCTGTCTTAAAAATATTTTCTGGGGGTCGGGGGGAAATGACTGCAACCTGTTGTTGCAGCTTACAACTAAACATGTTTTTGAAAATTTCGATAAGGGCAATTTCACGGTTTTCCCCCTGGTTGCGGGCCTGAAAAATGTGCTTGTATCTTTTGATACATGTATCTTTTGATGAAAGTGGTACAGACAAATATGAAAAAGTCTGCTTGCGTTGGTGAAGTGTGATTATGCCTCATTTCTTAAAGTATGGCGAATGACATCGATAAAATTACAGTGTCGTTGTGACCAGTGTTTGCTTAAGGTGTTTTGAGAGACTGAAACGGTCTCTCAAATTTTTCCAAAGGCCCTCTCAAAATGTAGCAGAACCTCGCTTAACAAACACCATCAAAACACACGAAGCCTTGCTTTACACGACCCTCTTAGTATCAAGTAAAATAGTTGCGCTTTCTCAAAATGTCTTAGCGGTCAACAAGGCCAAACCTTAAAAAAAACGATTGTGGCCGTATGAATTGTGTGATAACTTTAATTTGCTAAGATTAATTGCTAATATTTCTCGGTTTTATCCTGGTGGTAATGCACGGAACAATAAAACAAAGTAATCAAGGATAAGATAAACTAACAAGTTTAGAGCCATTCGTGTAGAAAGATTGACTATCTGGTTTAATGCGATCTTTTTCCGGAAATTAAGTTAAATAACCTGATTTTGCTACACGCTCTTTTTTCATGTTCACTGAAATTACGTTCAGGGGAAATACTTTACGTGTCCGTGGATATGGCTGCCATCGGTATCAGTGATCAAAGCAATCAAGCAATTGTCCTTGATCACTGTTATGCAACTGACACAACAACTCAGAAGACACCTCTGTATGACTTCATTGTGAATGGGTACATTTCCTCTCTTGTAATAGAGGATACATTTGTCTTGCATTTGTACATTTCATACCCCTTATTACGTCACAAACAGGTGTGCGACAAATCCAGCATTCACAAGTGTTCTGGAAAATGGTGTTTCAACAAGTGGTCGATGGGGATTTCGAGTGTTCGAATGGACAAGACTGTTAACTACAAGAGATATTTTCGTAACCTGCAAGTGAGCAGCTTATTTTCTGATTGTGGGTACCAAAGAGTGGCGTAACTTTTGCAGCAGATGTCTTTTTTTACTGTCCCCTCCCTCAAACATCACGTTTAAGTCTGATGTTCCCTGTTGTAAAGATTAGTGAACACGTTTAAACTTTACATCTGACAGCATGGGCGTCGGAAGGATTTTTTCCAGGGTGGAAATAGCGGTTTTTCCATGGGTAGCCCAAACGATCTTTCCAGAGGGGCCACAAGTGGTGAAATTTCATTTTACCAAATCGAAACTAAGAAAATAACCATTTTTTGCTAAAAATTTAATAGTAAAATGTCAAATTCCAAAACCCAGGGGGCAAAGGCGCCCCCACCGCCGTTCCGACGCCCATGTCTGACAGATAAAGGTTTTAAGAGTTGCACTCCTACATTTTAGTCTTACAATATTTGATATTTATATATATGAAGAACAGATATCTTCGTCAGGGTAAGAATTAACATCCTATAGTTTATTTTGCTTCATTTTTTATATCTGGACCTGCTTGATTTGTCCAGGGCTCACGTGTGCGACAGGGGTTTCGAAACTTGCGCCCCTTTTTGTAAAAGTAATGAAGCAGATTTACCGGCGACCGAAGGTTACGAAATTCCGAACCTCACCGACGCGCAATCAGACCTCGAAGAAATGTTGATGTCTTTGACTGGTGTCAACGATACTTCGAAACGACGAACAAAAAGAGCTAGATATTCGTTTGGAAAGAAAGAGGTAATTTTGCCTCTATTTGTGATTACTATGACAAAATGAGAACTGATAAACCCGTCATATGTTGCACACTGAATTGCAAATACCGTCATCGCAAAAACTGAAGGATCCTATGTAAATTTTTCTTTCTTGGGCACTAGTCTGACTATCCTTTCTATGCTTCGCTTTATACGCATCTGCTAAACACTTGAAAAATACATCATTCTGATTAATCACGTCCAGCATAAATATTTCTTCATACATTGAGCACAATCAGAGTTGTGAACGGGCCTCATTTTGAAGCCCGAACCAGGCCCGAGCCCGACATTTTTTTAAACCCGATTTAGGCCCGAAAGCCAAATGTACCGATTGAGTTAAGATATGCGCAACCGCGGGGTAACAAACGTAGTATACAAGTGTAGCTGCAGGTGCACGGTTTATCACACCCAAAATAGCAACCACATTTACCAAAACATTGGCATAATCTAGCACAAACGTAGCTATTTAGTCATCGATAATACTGCAGAATATGTCTCTAAAGAAAAAAAGAAACGTTTGCAAAACTATCCACGATGGCGCTATAGGCATGAAAAGCCGGCTTGTAGGCTTTGTGAAACAAGTCAAGAATCGCGTGAGTGATTGATCTTTTCGACGCAACGCCATCGCGTGCTAATTTCCTCACCGCTGTCGCCTTCTCAAAAAGAGTGTGTCACTAATCCGAGCAGAGAACAAAAGAACGCAGCTGTGTTTGCAAACAGAATTAGCTGAATAAAATCACAATCACTTCATTGACAGAAGTTACCGCAGTGAGCACAAGGAATCTACGTCACGAAAGAAAAAAATCATTACTAAAAAGTTTGGTATGAAGGCCCGAAATCGGCTCGAAACATTTTGACAAGCTTGTGCCCGAATCCGGCCCGACGTAGGCCTACAACTCTGAGCACAATATAGACAGGCGTTTGTCCTCCATACTTCGAATCAGAACCGTCGCCAGAAAGTCTTCAATAGGGGGGATTTACGTTTTTTCAGGTGGGCTTGAACGTTTGTGCAGGGGGACTTGAACACAAAAACTCTATTTATTTATAGTATTTCATATTGCAATTTGGGGGGTCTTGGAGCTTTGTTTGGGGGGGCTAAGCCCACCAAAGTCCCCCCGTGGCGACGGGACTGCTTCGAATAAGATAGACATTTACGGAACTATTTTAAACGTTGCAGTCAAGTATTTCAGGGCATCTCTCCGTTATTTTTGATAAATAGTACTGCTCTAGCCACACCGTGAAATATGCTATCTGATTCACACAGCTATTTTTATCGTGATTCAGACAAGCTCACAATCCCACCGAGTCTAATACAGCTATTTCACTTAGCGAATAGTTTCGTTTTATTTGTTGAAAGGCAACATTCTAGCAGGCCCGTAACCAGGTTTTAAGGTTTGGGGGACTAAATACGTTTTTATGGGGGCAAATTTTTTGTTTTTATTATATGTTTAAAACAAATTTTTCTAGGCACAACAAAATGTGGGAGTCACAAAATAAATTTTTGGAGGCACTGTCCCCGAATGCCCTCCGTGGGTACAGGCCTGCATTCTACCCTGTCCTTCAAAAGGAATCAATGTTCTAAATACCGACATCTATAATATTTCACATGATTTACGTACGTTTTGAATTGCACAGTGTGAATCGCACTGCTATAAGCGATTGCATTTCATTTCATTATCTTGCCAAATAGAATAGCTAGATATTTAGTTGTTCCTACAAAGTTTTAGTGCGGCTTCCCGCTTGCTGATGGTAGCCTATATCCTCACAAAAGTAATAAAAGAAATGGAAAATAATGTTTTCAATAATGCAGTGGTGACAAATGAAAGGTACCTTTTGTATTTAGCACTCCCACTAAGAAACGAATGCCGATACAAATCTGAATGAACTGAATCCGAGTGAAAATCGACATCCACTAATCCTGAGCAACTTCGTTTACAACTGCTTGCTGATCGACGAGTCTAAGTACAAAACTACATTACGAAGCGGACTACTGTCGATACATAACGAGTTTTTGCTGTTGTAGAATCCGACTAGAACAGTATACAACGACAAAGAATTAAGCTGTATTTTTTTCATCAAAACGTTCATTTGTCAGAGACTAGTTTGTTCAAATTACAAATTCTCGTTACTTCTAATTTTACCTCTCCACATTGACAACCTGAGTTTCAGGTGCAAAATGACAAGAACGGAAATCATGTGAAGGAAGCTTATCACGTCACAGTAACAAAACGCATCACGCTTCTTATGCCAGATACAGGTAAGGCAACAGTAGCAGAAATTATTCAGTGGTCTTTGCAAGTGAAACATGTCGACGAATACATATAGAACAACATGGAGCAACTTTTCAAAATTAATGCTCACAGTTTTAAGTTTTCTTCCGTACAGTTGGTACTCAAAAGGATGCCGAAGGTGGTCCAAGTAACCAGTGATAAGGTTGAACCACATTCTGCAAATCTGAGCCACAAGTTTTTCGAATCGAATTTGAATAATTTAGAAGTTTTCTGACTCAAATAAGAGGAAGTTGCTGACCCTGGCTAGAGTCCGAACTCCGAGTCAAATCACAAAATCCTTCAATGCAATCAACTTATCAGATTTAGTTAGCTTAGAATCAAACAAAATCAACAGCTAAGCCGTAGCTACATTGAGGCAAATGAGGCACTCGCCTCGGTAAGCTTTCTGTAATGCTGCCACAAACGATTTTTAACGCTAAATGGAATCATATTATATTGTGTGGCTGTTTTAAATACAGCAGCACTGCAGCTACGGAGCAGCTACGGAGTCGGAGTCGTAAGGAGTCGGACGTTTTTGGGTGGAGTCGGATTCCTAACAACACTGTGAGTCGGAGTCGGACTTTTTTGTCCGACTCCGACTCCGGATGTCCAGTTGGATCATTTTTTACATCACACTCCTAAATTGGGTATTATTGTTGTAATGGTACAATTTTTTTGAAATTTTTGTTGAAACAGAAATTTCTTGCTGTGCACCACGATTCCCATTGATTTTAACAGCCAAATTCCACTCCCTTTATATTAAGGAGTTGGAGTCGTGAGCCGGAAATTTTGGAAAGGTCGGAGTTGATATTTTACCTCCGACTCCGCAACCCTGGTTGCAACCACCAGAGATACTACCAGCCTAGATTAAATGAGGGCAGGATGTTATGTGTCCATAAACCACTTTAACAACGTACCAAAACGGTGACGTAATTAACATATTCGCCTCAGTAAAAATTGACCTTGACTACGGTCATGAACAAAATCAAATTTTCTACCACTATTTTCTTAACATCACTTGATACCAGTGGTTTAGTCGAGATCTGTTCAGGAACGGAATCAATTGTTTCTTGCAGGCACCCAGTACTTGTACGTTAGGAGAAATAGTCAGAGCCTCTGAGGGAAATTTTACCAGGAGTTGTGAAGACCGATTCCAATCCTCCCTAGCTTCTGGGGCCCTCGCCAAATAGTAATAAGAATATAGATAAAACAGCTAACATACTAAGATCAGATTAGGCCTAATTGTTATACTGACAACTGATTTACACTAGTAGTTTTGAGTTTGATTTCAGAAAAACATATCGTGTGTACTTTCATTGTCCCGGGCCCCAGTACCTATCCTGCCTGGGTATGATGTACCTTTTTGTACCCCCCTGTTGTAGGCCGTGAAAGCAGTTGATGAATCTTGATCGAATTAAATTAGACGAAACGTGTATTCCATGGGGGTCTGTAGAAATTTTTCCATGGGGGAGGGCAACGTTCGTCAACATTTTACTGATCCTTGTCAGGTTGCAGACGATGCAATGCAAATGTACGTTCAAGAAACGTTTTACCGTTTCTACACCACAAAGAAAATGCCCCATGTTACGACAATGCGCTCAGTTGGCAGCCATAGCCAGGTATATTACGATAATTTTCAAAGCAGGCTACTTCTTTTCACCGCATTGTCTACATTACCAATATCTGTAGCCTGATAGATCTGTTGCACGAGCTCAAAAACAGCTGTTTTTAACATAGAAGCATTCAGGCATTTGAAAATGTCTCAGCAGGGAAAAAGGAAAACTAAAAGTTTGTTGGACTTCTTTACATAAGGAAAAATTGAAACGTTTCTTGCGTACTTTATGCGCCTTCGCAATTCTTATGTGGTTGAGCAAGATTCGATCTTGCAAACCGGGGTGTGCGCCAGCCAGTCCAGTCGCACACTTTCTATGCTCGACTGCTCATATTCGACAAGACATCAGCGCAGCCTCATTTTGCTGTTGTAAATTGCTCTAACGCAGTGATGAGCGTGTTTTACTTCCCTGTTTTTACGCGCATCCTGATATTTTTGCAGTTATGAACTGCTGTGTCATAGTTTTGAGTTTATTTTCCTCCGATATACTAACTTGGAGCACTGATAGTTTGTATTCACTGCAATGATATATAAAATAAAAGGAGTGCGTGTACAAGAATGTGCATATTATGTCAACAAATTTCGCCAAAACGTTATTCTTCAAACATAAATATGACGTCAGATTGTGACGTCACAAACAGCGCACACCAAAAACAAATGACCACCATGCCAACTAAATGAAACCCCTTAAATGAAACCCCCAATGAAAGCCACCTAAATGAAACCCCCTATGAAAATCTTCTGCGTACGCCACTGATGCGACTTCTGGTGGTGCATGGTGTTGCTGATGGATTTGTAGTCTGGTAGAGGGAAAATTACAGAAATTTCATTCGTAACAAATTAACAATCGTGTTAAGAAAATATCAAGCGAACTAGATGCCGTCATCAAAAGAGCCACACCTGGCTTGCGAGCAGAGGCGAATTTTCATTTTCGGGCCCTAGGCTATTTTAAATTCGGGGCCCTTCTGGAAGGTTTGCGACGACTGATGTCACACAAATTATCACTACACGTGCTCGTTACATTCACTGAAAATGTAGTTGCAATTCAAAAACATATTACTTTGTTCTGAATTCCATCGATATAAGGAACAAAAACAGTCACAATGAAAGTAACGGAAAAGGCAGCGGTGAAGTTATCTGAACACACTCACATTACCTATTTATTGAGTACCTCACTGGCCTCGTGTAAACTGAAAAATGGATTCAGGCGTTTTGTTCCACACATTATATACGTAACAATAACCAATTCTCAACGCCATAAAAATAGAATGCTCATCGTCATTCACTTCAATCTTCCGCGCTCATTCTTCTACAGAGATCCTTTGTTAGCGGTATAGTAAAGAATGTGCGTTGAGCCAAAACAAAAGTATAAATATAATTACTTACAGAAATGCTGGAAATTGTCCTTGCTCCCAAAATTTTGGGGCCCTCCGAAATCGGGGCCCTAGGCTTAAGCCTTTTTAGCCTAATAGTAAATCCGCGCCTGCTCGCGAGCCATAGGTTCCCGACCCCTGGTTTGAAACTATACGTGCCTCTCCGCTATCAGCAGACACCATCTCGCTGCATTACATGCCAAGATATCTGCGTTCAGCAGTCATATGAAGAAAAACGCCTTTTACCATCGTTTGATTGAAGATCGGTTGCCATGTAATTGTTACGCAATAAAAATCAATGATAAAACAATCCCCTTGGCAGTTCACAACCTGCCTCTGCTGAGTCTGCAGGAAAAAGAGTGGACAGAGTGAACCGCAAGCTCACACTGCACGAAACCAGAAAAGTGAGCCCCGTCCGTGTGCAGTGCGAGTGTCATACCGGCAAATAAACTGTCAAGGCAAAAATCAGGGGCGGACAGAGGGGGGATACACCCCCCCACCAGACCTAAAGAGGTGTTGACATGGCACTCGATTTCATTGAAAATCATCGCCAAAAATATTTTTGTACTGCACATTACTCATCGCTAAGGATGCTAAAAATTAATTTATGCTAACAATTAGTCAAAAACGTTTCTTCGTTTCATTAGATGAGCTGACGTTGTTTATGGAACCTGATACAAAATAGTCAATGATCGCATGGGTGTTCGCAAGCGGGGAAAAAGGGGCAGTTGCCCCCCGCCTGGAAATTGGGATTAAGAACCAAATATTTTTGGAAAAACCAGAAGTCGACATCTTAATTCCGATTGATTGATTTTGATTCTTGCAATGACAGTTTTTTTGCCGCTAGCAAAATAGTAAATCACAGCAGTGACCACACGTCAAGCGAATCAGTCGCAATTTATTTTCACCAGGAAACTAGTTTCGTGTTAAACACATCCCCAGTCCTAAGCGAAAGTTGTCATTGAAACAATATCGGAAAAACTTCGTACTGTTGCTAAGAATAATTGGCAAAAATAAATTAATAAAGCCAAAATCAGAACTACTCTATTAGACCGTTAACAAAGCTGGCAGATGCCTACCGCTAAACGGCTGCACACAGCTCTCCGATTTGACAACGGTACTCTTGTTCACGTCACGAGGTCTTTGTCTCGGGCGATCAGGTGGCTTCAACAGCCTGGAAAAATAGCCTTAACTCAGAATTCAAATTCGGTTGTAAATTAAAGCGAAAACAATAAAGAAAATCAAATAAATTGGTTTTAGTTAGAAATAATAAAGTTTACTCTATTGCTAGGGCACAGATTCACGCAAGTAACAATGTTCAGTTTTTCCATGCCAAAAAAGATTTTAAAGCAATAATCCGCAAGTCTTTCCTTGCTTCTCAAAGTTTTTTTTGCTGGTATGAAACTCACACTGCACAAGAGTCAGGTTCACAGTTATAGTGTCATGCAGTGATGAGCTTGCAGTTCACTCATGTCCGCTCCTTTGCCTGCACATGCACATAGCGGGTTGCGAAAGTCGCGAGCGGAATCATCCTACTGTTGGTCTTTATTTCGTAACAATAACATGGCCACAAATCTGTAAAGGTTCAATTTATATTACGGTAGCAGGCGTTTTGTTGCATGAGACTGTTGAACCCACACATCTTGGCAGGTAATGCAGCGAGACAATGACATGCTGATAGCGGTAAGTGACGTACATTTATACTTTGTGAAAAGAAGCATGAGTGAGTCTATAGCAATGCTTCCAGAAGTTTGAAAAATCCATTGTTAGTGCGAGTGTGACCAATGTGCCTGAATGTCAAACTACACTTATGCAGGCTTCCTTTCATGCCGTATAAAGTTGCGTGGCTTTTTAGAATACATCTATGCAGGCTTGTGGGAATACGTCTTAACGAATACGTCTCTCAAAATAAACAGAATCAACCCGCTTCTTGTTATTATTTCATCAAAATTACCTGCAATAACAAATGTTATACACAAATTACTCTGGGTGTTGCAGACTATTCCAAACGACAATAAAAAACTATAAGGTTCCCCATTTGAAGAGCACTAATCTAAACCGCATCCAAGTGTCTACGCTCACTTGCTGCAACATAGAAGTCAAACAGCACCACTGCACAATGCTGGCTACTGCCACCGGTAATTGTGCTGCAACAAACGTAACTTACAATGAGAATAAGTATTATGTCGTCACGTAAACTGTTTATCTCGAGTCCTCCATGTACCTGCGCCGACGCCAGTGACTACCAGAGGTGATCACGGAGCCGGAGTGGACTCCGGAGGAGTCTACGATTTTTGCCGAAGCCGGAGCAGGACCCGGAGTCGGATTTTTGAATGAAAACCGGACCCGGAGCTGGAGCAGGAGTGAGAATTTCAGTTTTTACAGGAATCGGATAATTAGTTTTATTAAATTTAAATTTTCTCTGAACGGATAATTGTTAGATTAATATATTCGGTCTATTCTCTTGGATAAATTGGTCAGTCATTAGTTCAGGCGGTTGAGGGTGAGGGAGGGTGGCAGACTGGCGGTTTGTGTTCTGATCTGATTGGTGCATAGCTTATGCTCAACTGCTGTATCACACTCACAGGTCGTCAGTAACTGGAAGTTTTACCTCTTTGCTGGGTCGTGTTTTGAGCAGTATTCACAATATGTTAGTTTCAATGAAATGTAGAAGACAACAATGCATGTGATATGTATCTTTACATTATGCAACAACACCAACAGCAGTGCAGTTTCAGTCAAGCTAGCAGAAATGCAGTTCAGGCTATTCCTAAACATGCCATTATCATCTTGCAAGTTCAAATACAATAAAAGA
>JGI24021J15306_10013049_pt1 | contig 10329 bp, 8 predicted proteins | sample Ectturendosymbi1_FD_15306 | JGI IMG/M metagenome (IMG submission 15306) | reverse complement strand
GACAAGATTCACGTGGACAGCGACCAACAGCGATTGCCCCCGGCCGGGAATCGGCCGATTTTGTCCCGAAACCAGACGTTTCCCAGCCGCGACCCGACATGGAACACCAGGCCCACCCAGTCCAGAATACCGGTGCGCGCTACCGCTAATGGCGCCTCCCCCCTTAAAAGCAGCAAGGCGCCGTCTTTGATGTACAGGGGTCGCGGCGGTTCGGCGGCGGCCCAGGCCAGGACCACGCCACCGAATGCCGTGCGTCCCTCAGCGGTGGGTCTGGCCCCGAACCCGTCTCAAGTTGTGGTGGGCGCAGGGGGTGTGGTGTCCGTGCCCCTCAGCCAGTCGCCGTCTCGTTTCTACCACGGAGTGCCCGGCACTCCCCACAACGAGTCGTTGCGCGTGCCTCTGAACGGATCGGTGTACATGTCCAACTCGACCGCGATGATGATGCAGCCTCTGTGCGTGTCCCAGAAACCGCTCTTCCTTTTCCAGCGCGAGGACTCGCGCGCCGACGGGTCCCGTCCCGGCGCCAACGAACCGCGCAAGCCCCAACCCGACCAGGCGCCCGCAAAGTTGCCGGCGAGCAAAGCGCCTGGTTCGAACAGGACGCAACAGCGAAGGAATGGCAAAAGCAAAAACGGCAAAAAGAAATCCTCCAGTCGCATGTCCAGAAAAACACCAGTCGCAGATTCATCCTATACCGTTGCCACTGTCAGTGAAGACGTTGATCCAAAGTGTCTCAGCTCGAATGCTGGAACAAAGGATACCACATTTTCGCCCTCTGATGGGTTAGCTGACAAAGGCGGCCTGATCGTTACTTCTCCGCGATTTTCTTTCGGCGTGCCGCTTTTCAAATCCGAAGCAGCAGAAAGCGAAGTTCGCCTTTTTTCAGAACAACCCTCGGCCGAGCCGATCTTTCCCGAAGGCATCGGAGCTGGGGCTGTCACTGCGGAGAAAACATTCGCCGAAGCGAGTTACACGATCGCTGCTGGTTCGCCGAAACCTCTCCTTGAAAGTTTTTTCGACTTAAATTTGGATTAACTCAAGCGCATCCACTTGTGCCTCTGCTACTCACACAAGGGTACGAGTTATTGCTGCTTCACACCTATTAAAGCCGACGAGGGGTCGGAGAAAGTAGAGATGTTCTGCTTCACGCATGAAGTAATACAGTTTCCGAAGACTTATTTTAGATATAGAGCATGTAGAAGTCTTGGTGCGTCTACCTTGCTCATGCCACTGAAGCTGAACCACGACCAGAACGACTGAAGTCTTTGTTGTGCAGCGGGATTCGCTGCCTCAAAAGCATCAGCGTTGGTAGTTCCCGATTTACCCAGGTTTTTGTGTTTTTTTTATTTGAAAAGAAAAACACTGTGTGTCTGAGAGGTTTCAAACAAAATGGCGTTCCTATTGTGTTGTGTTGTTTCATGGTCTTCCGTGACAGCTTGCTTTACCGTTTTGGCTCTTGTCGTTCATGTCTGTTAACGAACCCGACAAGTCAATAAAATGTCGTCACGACGCTACTCGAGTTGTTGAAGCTATAGCATCGCTTCAACCAATTGTACAGAACGTCGCATACAGGTCCATCTTTAGTGAATGACGTATTGTGGTATACCGAGTTGAACCGTGAGATACCTCGTGCGAACAACTGCTGAAATGTCCTGCAGCAAAATCCTCAATGACAGCGTTTGTCAGCTGTTAATGGTGGCACTGCTTCAGCGAAATTAAAAACATTTTCACGGGATTCATGATTTTGAAAACTTGCAAATTTTGACCAGGGTCTACCAAGTTGTGTTGTGAAAGCTCGTAAGGACTCAGCCCTGAAGGTTTTGTGATGAAATGGTTCAAGTGCCTTAGAAAAGCGTGATCGTCGATCTGAGCGCTGCGTTATGTTCGTAGATAAACTGTTTGTAGCTCTGCCCATAACGCGTCAACATCCATTTACCGCACGCGCTTGTAGAAATAAGATAACTACTTTTTCTAGGAAGATTGTCAACTGTTGGTCCTGAAGTGTACACAATGTTACACTTCTTATCTCATTTTTGCTTTTCTACTTAAGCTTGAAAAATGACTACTTTCCATGATCCGCATTTTGGCCGTTCGCTTTTCCACTCTAACCGAGGTGTTATATTTCGGTTGCCGTTCTAGATGCTCTGCACCATGGCTTCAACCTTTCCCGTTACCTGCGCTTTCTTCACTAGTTCTTACGTTAACCCAGTGTTTCAACCTTTCTTTCCATACTGTGATGTTTTCAACGTTTCTGTGAACAATCTGAACGCAGGTGTTATTCTAGTTTGTATCTATCCTCCACGTTGTTTGTATCCACCATGATTAAAATTCTCGCGATTGAAGCAAAAATCGATTACATTTTTCTGCCGAACACTGAGCAGCGCAGGAAGGCTGGACTTTATAGTCAGTTGGTAGAGGTCAGACGTCAGGATTGATCAGAGGATTCCCGTCTGTTTACGAACCGTTCAAGGACAACCCTGAAAGTGCCAGCATGTTTGTTGATGTGTTATATTTTTACTGTACTTGGCAGCACGCTTGCGTGGAGTTATGTGAGATCAGTTTGTCACGTGGAAAGCTGATTATATCGATTCGGTTGATACACGTCAGCTATCCGGAGCATCAGTTGCTGCTTTTCCAATTACTAACTGCACATCTGTAATCCAAGTCACTTTTACGTTGTTCTACAGTCGCCTGTGGACCAAGATCGAATGCTGACAGCTGACCTCAAGAGTATTTTTAAGCTTCTCGGGATAAGGTTTCAAAGGTTGGACTCAGAGCCACTTCATCGCGAAACGCGTAAAGTTTTACGTGAGCCGAGTGGACAGTGGTTTGTGAAGTGTTCTTCAAGGCACTTGTCAAACTTTCTTGGGATGATAAATAGGAACCGTTGATCATGTGGTATTGTGGTAATGTTCAAAGCAGGCAGCAAAAGTTGCTGCACTTCATGCAAAATACTACTATAAGGCATTTGTAAGGGCGTCAGTGGTAGTGTGTGCAAAGTTGAGCCAAGATCTGAAATTTCACTGCAGAAAGCCTAATAAACTGAACAAATATTGGGCAGCTGATACATTTAAGATATAGCAAGCAGGTTTGAGAACATGGCTATGCACGCGCATATCCTTGCAGTGTAACTCTGCACAAACGTTTGTCTGAAAGCACTTTGCCTGCTTATTTTATCGCGAGTTACTGAAACGCCAATTCGAAAAGCGAAAGTTTGCACCAACCATAGTTTCACATCATTCCGTACGGAATACACACGACAATCTTCGGAAACATTTTTATTAGAAAGGGTGTGCACGCACCTGTTTCAACTTCATAATAAAAATTCGAAGAACTCTAACAGTAATTAGTAATAAATCAGAGTTTAGATTCATGAGGTTTGCTTTCAAAGTGGGTAGACTAAGAAAATGCAGAGGTACTACTTTCGGTTGATGAGGTTTTCAAATTCATGAGGTTTGCTTTCAAAGTGGGTAGACTAAGAAAATGCAGAGGTACTACTTTCTGTTGACATGAAGATTTCAAGTAGGCTACTCGTCGTTAGCCTTGGCTTTTACCTTTTTTTGTTATATCAGACAAAGCCGTCGATGATGTACAAAAGATAATTATGTAAATGATTTCTGCAAAATCTAAATTTAAAGTTTCCTTTCAAGGATTTTTTAACATTCAGGATAAGCGTACCTCTGGTTTCATAAACTTTTTCATCGTAGTGCGCGTTAACTCCAGTTGGCCACTTCGACGCTATTTAGTGCTATCTATAAGGGTATTGTGTGGTCAAGAGAAGAAATTGCTTTTGTTTTTCGAATTTACAGAGCAAACTTTCTCGATTGCAAAATGTATATGCAGTTGGAACAAGAGCTGATGATGCCTGCCCAGTAGGCGAAATATATACTCTGTAAGAACTTAGTGTCTGTTCTTTGCTGGGAAAGGATTCCTTTCAATAGACAGTGTAAAAACTTGTTGTTGAACACATGTCGGTAATCCTCTACGATGTAAATTTGCGTAGTGCACATCTTCCCAAGATTTTTTCTCTAGAGATGATTGTTGTCGTTATAAGTCGTTACAATATTTCAACTTGACTGGTGTGCGCTCGACAATATACTGTATGTTCACTAGCGACGGCTGCAGCTGTTAAAATTTCTTTAAAAACGAGAAATTATCAACAGAAAACGTGTATGGCAAGTGAAGCAAAGATCTCTATCGAACGGGAAGTTCTAAATGTTCAACGTTTCAACGAACTGTATCCTGATAGGAGAGCAACGAATGACACAAAAAATCTGAAAGCTGTTTGTCGGCAGCTAAAAAATTGTGTTAAATCCCCATTCAAGCATCCGGGTGTCTCCATCAAGGCTTTTTTCTTGCGTTTGTTACCAATACTAAGGTGGCTGCCACACTATGATATAAAAGAATGCCTGGTCTCAGATATCATCAGTGGAATAACTGTTGGAGTAATGCAGATCCCACAAGGCAAGTTATGCAATTAAATGTAGCTTACTTTTGTTATTTTTAGCTTAGCCATGGATGCTTTCGTACTACCACTAACTTTCCGATTCTTCATTGAGGCTAAATCGTTTGCACTCAATCCACAGAACCATGGAAAAAGTCTACGTTCTATCTTAGGTAAAATTGGGAACGTTATGTACTGCATTAACTGATAATTTTTTCTACCTTACATTGCGACTTTATCGCATGTTTTTAAAACACTTCTAATTTCCAGCTTTAAAAAACGTGTGTGATCTTTTCTTTTCCGGGAATCTGGGTGATGTGGTATGTGCGAATCACTTGGCTGGCTCTTACTCGTCAGCTACATCAGTGTAGCTTGTAGTTGGCTCTGAATATAGCAAAAATATGAAAAAGCGACACCATATAAGTTTGATAGATAGGACTCTGGTTGAATCAAGTTGAAAAAACGAAAAGTTAGCGTCATTAAAAAGAGAATAGAAGTTTGACTGCACAAGGAGCACTTCCTGAAGGTAACATATACTGCATGCCTACGACCAACACCAGCTTCCTTGACGGCTTTACGATGTGGAGTAGACAATTACATATGTACCTTGATAGTTGTTTTGTTATTACAGCAGTGACAAGCTCTTGCTGTTCATTTTCAGGAATGTCTTACGCGTTGCTGGCAGGACAACATCCAGTGTACGGTCTATACAACGCCTTCTTTCCTGTGATTCTTTACTCAATTTTGGGAACATCTCGGCACGTGTCTATGGGTATGTAATATAAAACCTTTATTTTTTTATTATGTTTGAACCAGACACGAAGTTTTTATAGAGCACAGGCACACACTGCCTGCACAACGCAAATTGATAGTAACAGACACAGAACGTTTTGCAATGGCGTTGGGGATAGGACCACAGGATTACAGACACTTTTTTAACACAAATGTTCGCTAACTCGTAACCACTTCGTACAACACTACATTACAGACACTTTCTTAACACAGTCGTTCACTAACTCCTAGCACTTGGTACAAACTACATCCAAAGTAGGACAAGAAAATCGCATGGTAAGAATTAGAGTCTAACCCTGGCCAAGGCCAGGTAAAGTACGAATGCGTTGTGGCCTGCACACGTCCTCAAACTAACACTGTAACGTCCGGGCACTCAGTCACAAAGTAAAATGCGGATGTAGTATTCAAAGTATAACGACAAATATAAACAATCTGACTGCATCAAAGCGCGTGTTGGTATGCAACCATACGTTGTTAGACCTTCTGCATCGTTCAAGAAAGAGGTGCACATTTTATCGCAATGAGACCTCAAAGGTAGGAATGTTACATTAAATCTGATGACTACCAACTCTCGCTCGCCACGACAGGTTGTATAGAGCCCTGTAGCCAAAATTATAGGCCATGCGCAATCTCTGGATGTATGCCTTCCTGAAATCACACCACAATTGCGATGCATACATGGATGTACAGCGGGAATTAAAAAGTACATTTTTCACTGCGTTCGACCATCGGAAAAATTGCAGTAATTTTTTTGATAAATATGGGTGCTTCCAATAAAAATAGGTCAAAACTGGGTACAAACAAGCTAGATCTGAAACCAAACACACGGCCAGATCTTTAAGAGACTAGAACAGGGTTTCTCAAACGGGCCCCTCGATCCCCTTGAGGGCCATGCAGGGGCGTAACGAGGGGGGACAAAAGGGTCGCAATTCCCCGGGCGCCGAGTCACTATGGGGGCGCCGAATCATTGCGGGGGGCACCGAAAAGTCCCAACAATGTCACAAGTACTTTGTTCAATACAGTACATTTGCTTCTAAAAACATCAGTCTCTAACATGGGGGCGCCGAACTTGCTTCTTGCCCCGGGCGCCATCTAACCTCATTACGCCCCTGGGGCCACGAAGAGGTTCTCTGGAGGCCACGAGTATAGACCTTCACTAGGTAGCTTTGCCGTGATATTGCATAACTCAAGTGTCACGATATATTAACCGCGTTTGTTTAAAAAAGTTACCTGAGCAGTTGGGTCTTCACTCCTATGCAGTCAGTACACATTCGGTCTCGGATGAACTCGTCCTTGAGCCCCCCCCCCTAAAAAAATCCTGGATCCGTCTATGTAATTAACCTTAATTTTTATTTATTTCAAAATAACTTTGCAAATCTTAGGGGCCCCAAATGGGTTTTGTTCCGCATAAAAAGATTTCTCTTGGAGGCCTTGCCTGGTGGTGGAAACTTGTGGGTGAAATGGCGGGAAATCAAAAAAGAGAGAAAGACTGTGGCCCTCACTTCCCGCTTAAAATCGCCGCTGCAGCTAAGACTATTATCAATTTTACCAGTTTGGTGTTGAGGTAGAGATGTTTTTCCGTTAACATTCGTTTCTGCGTCCCTGTGCGCAGAAGACATTTCGTTTTTTTTAGTTCAGTGAATGGTTACCAACCATCACAGTTATTTGATTTTACTAAACTTACGAAACAAATGTTTTGCGATTGCTTTTGCATTGAAAGTGTGACAGATAGTGCTGGAATTTTACGCGGTCTCAAAAGTATTTTGTCGATTATATTTTTATTGTATCTTGTTGACCTGGTGACGTTCTTGTGTGCTTGTTTTCAAGTACCTCTCATCGGATTGACCTTCGCTGTTTTTCGCATGACTGCCCTTAAATAGCCTACTGGCTTTTCCCTCAGGTATTTGATGTACGACCATTTTGATTTGCTGTGATAAAGTCGATTGTACACCGATTTAAATTTAATTGTGATTTTTTGCTGTCTCAACACATTTCGTGACATCAGTTGTGTGCCATGAAAACATGATTTTGTAATTGTAACCTGGTCTGGTCCAAGGCATAGGAGATATACCGCACGTTTTACGTTAAACTGGACGATTTTCATAACAACGTTACGACGTTAGTAGTCGATCCTGATTTAGCTTTTGCGAAATTATGAAAAATGAGTGTTGTAGAAAGCGCGTAGTTTAGAAGATAATGTTCATCAGTTGTCAACGTATGTCAAATTATCCGTATAAAACAATCTGGAGAGATACAGCCTGGGATGTAGTGGCAATATTATAGGTGTAGGAGCCAGGCCCGTAACTGGGGTGGCGCAAGGGAGGCGAAGCCCCCTAAAATTTTTTTCGACCCCCATGGAGAAATGTGTTGGATATAGTTTAAAACTATTGGACATGGGCAAATTTAGGCCCTTCTTAAAAACCGTTTTGCCCCCCTGGCGTCCCCAGCTGGTTACGGGTCTGGACACGGAGATCTGCTGGGCATGTAAAGTGCCAGTTTTATAGGTTTCGGAGCTCTGCTGGGCATTTACGCATATATTTGGTGGCAACGACCCATCTTTCACTGGTAGAGGTAACAGAGCTCTGGTACGCTCCGGCAGCACTACACCACTGGACCAATGTTGGATGAACAGTAGTGACAAGCTGCTGAAAATAACTGCGTACATGAGCATACATCCAGTATTGTTCGGTGAAGAAGGAAAAACTTTAAGATCAACTTGCGTAATGCTAAAATGCGGCTCGCAACTAAATGTATGATTATCTACCAGCGCAACAACTGCAACTTCCCCTCTCAAAAAAGCACAACGACTACTTATTCCATCAAACTACCACAACAGTTACTTCTCTTACTCAAACGGCATCTTTCCATAGACGTACAAGGCGGTGGGTGCTGCCGTCCCCCCGGCTTGAAAAATTGAAAAATTTCAGGGCAAATTCTGTTTTCAGAGCAAGCGCAAGTTGCTCAAAAATCCTGAATGATAAAAAATATTTCAATACAATGAAAAATTGCAGGGCAACTCTGTTTTTCAGGGCAAGAGCAAGTTGCTAAAAAATTCTGAATGATAAAAAATATATACTCAATACAGTGAATTCAGGGCACACTCTGCTTTTCAGGATAAGCGCAAGTTGCTCAAAATTCCTAAATGTAAAAACTATATTCAATACAATGAAAAATTTCAGGGCAAACTCTGTTTTTCGGGGCAATTCGGATTAAACTAAAAAGTTAGATTCAGGGCATATTGTTTGTTTTTAGGGCAAATTGTTATTTTCAGGGCAAATATTTTCCGCCTCTCCAGCAAAATGCCTTCCCGTAGGCCTATGTCTTTCACCATACTAGCACTTCCTTGCAGGCAGCAACAGAAGATACCAAGATGTTGCAATGGTGTAATAGGCTCTCATTGCCAGATTTACAGAACATCGGACTTCATCAGGCAAAGACTTTGCCTCCCTTACGCAATGCCAGGTGGATATAACAACGAGCAGCTTGCGCAATAGTAAAACCAAATCATCTCCAAAAATATTAAGTTAACGAATTAGTCTCTTACTTGGAAGGTAACAAATCGAAAATTTATTGCGGACATAAAATCTCTCTCGGCAAAATTTGCTCATCGCAAAATTTTCCCACGAAGACAGTAATTGATTTCTAAAAATGAAGTTGCTTTAACTAGCAAATGTCGACTTTTTACATTAATACATTTTGAAACATTTTTCTGTTTTCAGTTTTTACTCAATTACCAGTACATTTATGTAAAAATGTGCATGAAAACACCACAAAAGACAAAAAAAAACTTTAAGATATCTTTTGAAGTTGAATTCGTCATTTAACAACTTTTCCCTAGTTTTAACGTTTTTTAACATAGCATTTTTCATTCGATACAAAAACATTTGTTATTACTTTTAGAACTGTAACTAATTTACCCCTCGAAAAATCGTTTTTCCTCAACAAAGCGAAATTTTCAAATGGTATATATATGATGGAAGCTGACCCCCATCTCCTGCCTATTACGGAAATGCTTTTATGTTTCTGGGCGAGATCAAATAAAATGGTGTCAAGTGTTTTGAACTGTAGCGTTCTTGCAAAGACCTGCACCATCAAAGGTCTGCTGATAATTTCAAAACATCGGTCGAGAAAGGCTTTCAGCAGAGTATTTGCAAAATACCTTGAAAACTTTTCAAGAAGTTGTAAAACTGCAGAATACTTGGTGCAAGAAAAAAAGTCAAGAAAGTTTTAGTGAAAATAGGTAAATCGCGTGGGCAATGGCATGCGATAAAATAGTTTGCAACATAAATTGTATTGAAAAATAATTTTCCTAGATCCCGTCTCTTTTGTAACATAGCATGCAAACTAAGGCGTGAACAGGAAAACGCAGCAAATATAGCTCTTCGTCACTACTTTTTGTATATAACGCCCAAATTTGTTACGAGAAGTTCTTTTTATCGTGCGCTTTCAGCTGAAATGTTTGTAGAAATTTTGCAGTATCTTGCAACACTTGAGTAAATCCTAAAATATCAATGCTTCTTCAACTCTCAAAATTCGAGAAACATAAGAATTATACTCTTCCAAACAATAGGCTGATGACTGCACAGCACGATTTACAATGCTAGATCTTCAGCAATTCTATCCTGCGAAAAAGACGATTAAGTATTAGTTGAAAGCACCAAAGCTAGTTCACAAACAACAGATTCCTACAAGCAAGGCTACCATCGATCTAGAACCAAAAATAAGGACGGCTAAGGAAAATTTGGTTTTATTACCTAAAAAGTAAACAATTCTCTCTGTTTGCACGACTAACATCAGATCATATCTTTGCCCATTTATCTCCATGAACCAACTGCTTCTGCAATGTTTTATTCTAGACTTCCTTCTTGTAATCGTCAAGAAAAACGTTTTTTTCGCTAGCTAGCATTTAATTGATTTCTTGAATCAATTAAATGCTAAACCATCGCTACAAAACCAACATTCCTAAGAATCCTAACCACTCTACCCCACACTAGATATCCTGCGGTGCTAAAAATGCCTGATAGTGCGTTACGTCTCTGTGCTACAAGATTATACTACTTTTGTGAAAACCCTGATTACAAAATGTTTACGAT
>JGI24021J15306_10013047_pt1 | contig 10331 bp, 8 predicted proteins | sample Ectturendosymbi1_FD_15306 | JGI IMG/M metagenome (IMG submission 15306) | reverse complement strand
TGCTTGTTTTCACTATACTTACAATATTTGTAGAAAACATCAACACATAAGCAAAATGCATTATGTCTTCATAAATGTGACGCAGGCAAATCAAGCATCACATTAGTTTGCTGGGAAATCAGTTTCATGTTTTAATATGCAGCACTGCATAAGCGCTTACTACATTCCATGCATTTGGCTGAAATATTTCATGCGTTTTCATGTGTTATTTGCCAAAAATTAAATATGGTAATGCAACGAAACCTTTGGCATGAATATTGAAATAATACTTAGTTTATCAAGACACCGCTTTAGCCTTAAATACAGGCTATATCAGATTGTCATTTCTAGATTCATCTGCTGGGTAAAGGTTTGAAATTGAAACCATTCCGTTTTGAAAGGTTTGAAATTGAAACCTCAACGCTTTTCGTGAAAAACAACGTTTCATGTGTGGCAGATGCCCAGAAATATTTCATGGCTTTTTTAGCAGTACTTCTTCGCGCGAAAACATCTTCTTTATGTTATGGAACAATTTAGTAGCTTGATGTTTGTTTGATTATTTGTTTCATTCATATAGTAATTTCCTATATTTTTCTCCTTGATAACAAAACTATCCATGTTCATTTATCCTACTGTATATCATCTGCTTCTGGATGAGAAAATGTTGATACACTACCTGTGTATAGCCAGGATTATCGTCACGAATATCAACTGTTGACCAATCACCTCTTCGAAACGCGGGATGGACCGCAGGGAAGATACCCGGGAGATTATCCTTAACTTCTTGATCAGATATGGTCTTTGTCAGTTCTTCCGCCATTGCAAGCATTCCCCCCTTGCAGTAATGCACGTCTGTGTGAGATAAAATCATTTTGCTGAATTTGTTTTTCAAAGACTCATATCTAATGCAAAGCTGTATGGCTTCAAAATATATTTAGACAGCTTGTTCAGCAACAGTGGCACTCAGACGGTTCCGCTACTTCCGCAAATGTTTCACTCGCGCAAGTAAGCACGGTAAACGAGTGTGAAGTGCAAAATGTGCAGTTTGGCAAATTGACCTTTAAATATATTCGTTCGGAAATCTACTCAAGCGCAAAGTTCATCAGGTTTCTTGTTCAAAGAAATGAGAATATTTATTTAACTGCATGGATATGGCGCGTTGCCTTGTTTAAGCAATCCGTTAGAAGTGAGACAAAATTTGTGGCAAGAATTTCCTGTGATACCAGCAATTTTCATTAGGCAGAAAGTATGGTTGAAAAAAAGCTACATCTTTTTGCAATTGCTTCATACATATTTTGCAGGTTTGGTGGCATGGGAAAGCTTGAATGAAGTTTTCTGGTTGATTTCTTCGAAATCTTGTTAAACCAAGGCGCAAAAAATGCCAAACTGGTAAATATTCATCATGTTTGTTTTGAATTTCGGATCAAACTTAGTTTCAATAGAAAGAAAAGCTTTCGGATTAAATCACTGGTTTTCTGTTTTGAAAAGCAGATGCAGTGCACGGCAAATTAGTGGTTTCTCATCACTTAAAAAGTCTTACCTCGTTTCTCATTTTCCTTATTTATTGTAGGTTTGCTCCATCGATCTTATTCTCACCACGGGAAGCAATTCCCCTCACACAATTTTCGACGGTTTGCCGGGTTTGACGGTTTGCCGGGTTTGCATTCAACGGTTTGCTGGGTTTGCATGCATCACACAATTTTCTATGTCCACGGACAGCTTTTCTGGCAAATTTTCTAACTTTTCGGAGAGTTCTCCTCCCCCTCCTGCAAAACAAAGCAATATTCAATTTTCGTAATTTGGTTGCGGTTGATGTTTTCCAAACTGTGTTTGAACGTACAAGAAATGAAAACATTTTGAACATGTCGTTGTTTTCTCTTTCAATTTTCTTTCCCCCACTTGATCCATGCAGGTAGAGATACTGAATATCGACATGTTGGTGCGTGTGTAGAATAACGGTGTAATTTTCTCACTTATGTGCTGTGGGCATCACATCGGTAAGAAAGAATTTCGTTGTTATTTCATTATTGACTTCATGCTGTCACCAAAAACGTTTTGACGCTATTGTGTGTATCGATTTGAGACCAAGAGGGATGTTTTTGGACGTGGGCGATTTCAGTTCCAAGTGGTAGTCTAGTTTCATAACGGTTTCGCTACTGTAAGAGAAATGTAGTAAACTTGACACACTGCTGTGACAAAACAGTTGACGACAGAATGGCCTTTTATCACGGAAGGTGTTTTCTGAATTGCAAAACGTCACAGCGATTAACGTTTAATTTATAGGTTCTAAGAGGGCTTTCGCCACAATCAACGCCTGTTTCCGCTCCTGTCCCAGACTCTCGAATCATTTAAAACCTTTGAAGTCCCGCCTGCGCCGCTTTTTTCGCCTGGACTTTGCAACACCAAAACTCGCCAGCCTATTGAGCTAGAGAGCTGCTCAAACCGTCTACGGATTCCGGAAATCTTGTATAGTTTAGACTGAAAAAAATTGGAATGATTTTTTTTGTGAGAGCGGTGATAATGGTAGCAGGTTTTTCAGTATTTGGCCGCAGTCACATGGCCCTGGGCGCCAACCCAAAGAGACATTTTTCGGCTCAAGTTTTTTACATTGGTTATTATCTGAATCTAGAGCCCTCTTATTGCCTTCCAGCGTTTCTGGTTGCAAACGTCTGGCTCAAACCCCCCAATTTGTGCAGAAAATCATGCCAGTCAAAGGACATCCTTGTCCATTTTGCCTAAAAGGCCATAATTCGCCGGCTGATTGGGCAAGAGAGCTGTTCAAAAAACACTTTAAAATGAGGAAAGTCTTGTCGTTTCGATTTGAAAAAGTTGTAAAGCTTTGGATTTTTTTTGTTGACGATGACGTCACAAGTGGGTCAGGTTGATGCATGATTGGATGTCGTCATCAATCCCTGGACGCCAACGCCAAGAGCCATTTTTGATACGAGTTTTTATTGGAAGCGAGGCTGTAATACGATTCTTTGGAGCAGTGCTTCCCAAACTCGTTCGAAACGTTGCCCGGATCAATGCAGTGATTATGTCCTTTTACCCACAATGTTTCGCAGTGATCGGCCATAATACAGATGAAAATTTTGGTTTCTGTTCCACATTACCTCTGGAAGAGCCACATTTTACCCTCAGGGGGAAAACACTACTTCAGAGGGTTCGATTAACTTTCTAGCGTTTCTTGATCCAAGGTTATGGCGAAAATACGCAAATTAATTAGGCAATTCCCCTGTAATTCCTAAAAATCAATTAAGCTACATTGGGGCTTGTTTAAGTACTCTCTGCAAGATTGTAAAACAAGATATCGATCAGCACATTTCGTAATACTACGCATCATCATCCCAACAAAGCTCACAGCCGAAACGATAAAAAGCTAATGTGTGACCACAGAAGGCAAAGAAAGCAAGTGGAGGCGTGGATGCAGGTGGTGCAAGCGCAACCCCAAAAATTTTGATTTGTCGAAAATCCGGGAAAAATCCCTGAAAATCTGAGCAAAATCCTTGAGAGTTTGAGCAAAATCTCTAACAATATGGGCCAAATGGTGCCCAACATTTGCAGAAAAAAGTCACACACCAGAAGATCATCCCAAAAAGAGGTCTTCACGATCTTTGTTGGAGAACATTTGCAGGCAAAAATCACACAAAACATTTAGGGCAAGTTTGGGGAAATTCGGGGAAAATCCTTCGCTCACCGAAAAAAATGCCTACTCCTACACCTATGCTCAAGAATGAAATGAATATGTCAAAATTTTATTTGTGACAAATATAAACTTGAAAATTAGTCTTTCCGGAATAACTGGTTTCGCTGGAAGTTCGAAACTAACCGAAGCTCATGATCGACACCTCAACAGACTCAATGACTGAAAAAACACGCCGTTATGCATAAGAACATTGGATGAAAGCATGCGTGACTTTGCCGTCCTTACAATGGCGACCAATTTTATGAGTGCGCCATGAAATGCTGTGATGGGCGAACAGAACAATGCTAGCACACCGCTCGGTGAAGAATATAATGCCACGCGAAAGAACACATAAAATTGCAAAAGTTATTTCACATGGGAGAGGATCATGTTTTTTGAATATTCAAGTTAGTCAACTTGTTAGCCAACAAGTCTAACAAGTTGTGAACTCATACTCGCAAATGGCTAGAGAATGAAAACCTGGTCGTCTGACAAACATCACAATGAATGATTCGTGCAAAGGTGGTTTATTCACTATGCCGCATTGAACATTGAATAGTGCTACGATGTAGCCATTTGATCATTCTCAGTTTTGGTATCCGGTTTGATTCAGATAATAATAATAATAATGAGAAGAAGAAGAACTTTATTTTGGATACGTAGTCCATATCATAGACAAAATCAAATAACGAAATAGCCCAAAATATGGTTAGCCATAACACATCACAGAATAGGTGTTTGCACAGGATCACACTGATAGGAGAAAAAATATGTCAACACTACCCCCACTATTGCGTCATAAACCCATTATAATACAGGGATCCAGAACATCCAGATATGCGATGTAAGAGAAACGAGGGCGTTCTAACATTGATATTTTGAAGTAAACAGCTTACTGATAAAAAGTAAAAAAATCGAAGATCATTCAGATGGGGGTGCACATTGGCACGCAGAGGCATGCAAACGGTTCAGATCAAGATATCCAACGCTTTGCCACGCATTTTGTTATGAGATTAACAGCCACAAAATTTTCCTAAATTTTGAAGCAGCCAATTAAATTTCCTAAATTTTAAAGCAAGACACGGAAGGTTTTCGTGTTATGCAAAAACACTACTGATAGGACGCGAACACTGGTACAACACATCAACTACGTCTGTGGGTCATCGTCATGTAGGGGCGTTAAATAAATGAGGAAAAACGTGGTGCAATGAACACCTCACGAAAATTTTGTTGGTATTTTGGCCAAAATGCTGTTCACGGCATATCAAGTAAATTGTGACATAAATACTATGACTTGCGCACGTCATGTGTTGATTCAGAAGGAAAGTTTTAGCTTTGTGTGAAACACTGCAGTTGCAAACGATCAACAACAAACGAAATTAGTTTGCAACTTATCCACCCTTTCTGTACTTCTAGAATCAATTTAGTCTCATTTGCAGAGTTGGGATAAAATCATGTCATTTCCGTCATCAACAACTTTATATGTTTCTTTCGTACCAGAGATTTTCCTATGATCTTTGTAGGCGTAGTGCACTTTTGCAAATCCGAAAGAAGATTTTTGAATAACGGATATAAAATCAAGGCGGCAAAGAGATGCAGCAAGTAAGGACGGCCGATTATAATTTTCAAATTTCGTACTCAAAGCTATGGTTACCTTGATCCAAATGTGGCCAAAGTATGGTGCATGTGACAAATGTAGCGCATTGGATGAATCGAAGTGGAGTATGGCATCCTTGTCATGGTAAATAAATACAGTAAGTTGGCAAACGTCTCCAATGTTATTATCAAGTTTTTGTACGATTCAACTTTTCAACTGCTTAACAAGTAGCCATCTTATGATTTCATCTTTTTTCACTCCAATTCTTATTGTATGTGAAATGTTATCATTGCATTGCAATTTATCACAACGCGACTGTTGGAGCGCCTCGCACGTATAGGTCATCGACGGGTCGCGTTAGCAATGCTCGTGAAAAGCTCATCTCAGCTTCGCAATGGTGAATGTGTGTGATGCGTGGATGTGGTCAGTTTTCACTGGCTGTACCAATGGTTCTCAACGTTTTTTTTTCATATTACCACCTTAGAAACCTAAGTATTGTCAATTCCTCCCCAACAAAAATCATGAAAAAGATATTAGCAAAAGTTTCACAATATCTAATGTGGATAAACAATAGAGGTTATGAATCAAACAACAGTCACTCCATTCGAAGTAGCTTGTCCTAATATTTGTGCGAATGTGTTGTGCTGGACTGCAAACATCGAAAGACTGGTGAAGTCTTGAATGCATATTCAAAGGTCTCATAAAAAACAGCTAAATTTAAAGTTTATTTGCTAATTTACTACTTTCCAGAAAATCTGTTTGCATTTAGCAGTGTCACCTGACAAATTACTAATGACGTGAAGTATTGCCGTTGCAAGAAACAGGCGATGACATCATTTATCAGTGCTTGCGTATGGTGTACAAAACGTTGGTCACCTGTGCTCTAATTAATATATTTAAAGTGTGGTGCAACAGCAAGTTATTACTGAAAACTTTCAGAATATGGCTGTTGCTATGAGCAGAACGATAAGAAAATATTATTTGGTAAACCTGAGACATCTTCAAGCTACTGAAGGTCATTGAAAGATCTTCCACATTTAAAATACATATAATTTTGTTGTAAAATAATTTATACTGATAATCTTTTTCTATTGCAAAACTTCAATACCGCCCAAGTAATTTGAACGTCTTACAAATTAGAATTTGCAGGTATTTCATTTGCTGTGTCGCACTTGAACTCGAACGAACGAAAGAACTGGACTTCAGATACATTGACGTCTTTGCTGCTCTTGCTTTTTTTCGACAATTTGATAATGTACGTTCTAGGAGCAACTGTGCACTAAGGCATTGCGTTTGAGTTAGTTTAAAATTCTAATCTGTAGCAAAACAGTGTGTTGCCATTTTTCTCAAATGAACTAAGTGGACCTCTCATTAAAAGATGACAGGGTTGTATAAACCGTTTCGAAACCTATGAAGACCGTAGCATATTTTACAATTTCTAGGATTTCTGAATAGTTTCGTGAGTTTGAAATTTATTACTAATAAAGCGTTTTGAAAAGTAATTTAGCAAATTTTTACCACTCGGACCTCTACGATGTTATAGGGATTTGACTTTTACTCCATTGCCACAAATGGCTTGGTGCACAAAAGTCGGCTGAACCACTATTTTGTGAAATTGACGCCACGAACAGCCCTGGTTGCTGGAGGAGAACAGTAAGCGAAAACAGTCCCAGTATATATTCAGTTGTCATGCTTTGTGGTTCGTGATGATGCAGCAAAACATTGACGCTGGGTGTTTTCAGCCATTTGGATCAATTTCATAAAATTGAACAAATGATCGGAGCTGGACTTTGCGACTCACTGAAAGTTTATCAGTACACGACGTATTACCAAGCAAACTATCAACGCAATCGCAGTACGGTGAAGAAGCGCTTCGTAGCCACAAAGTCTTCGAGAATAAGCGTCTCTTCCGTAATGACCCACTCCGAAGCTGGTTCCATGATTAGGCAGTAATGTTAGACAAGTATCAATGTAGTAAAGTTTAAAGCTAATTGTAGATTTGAGAGGGTGATATTTGGAACTTGAATCACCCAGACAGTCTATAATTGAAAATTGCCCCGAATTTTGAAACTTTTTGGAAAACTTGTTGCTATTACAATTTGAAACGAAATTTTTGTGTAATTAGATAGTTATATAAACCCCAATTAGTTCAGTCTGACGCTTGTTATTTTACCGTTGTGTTTTCATTTACAGTTGTTAATATTCATTGACAATTGGTTTCCTTTTTGCATGATGGCTATTTCTATTGTTTCTGTCAAGTAGCTGAGCTACATGAAACAATCAATCAAATCATTAAAATTAAAATCAGTTTCCAAACAAAAATATGTTTCTGCATTTACTCAAAAATGTGATCGACGTTTTAATGTGAATATCTGCTGTCAAATGGCCACTCTTTAGGCTTATGCACATTTCATTTACTTTTCAATCAGTTTCTTCTTGTGTTGGCAAATAAAAAAAACAAAAAACAAAAAAAAACTGAAAAACGTGGAAGAAGACAAGATTTATCAAGCACTAAAGAAATCGGTTCAAATAGAACTTCACTGGATCATCTCTGTCGCTGATGTGTTTCTACAATGAAACGTTGAGGCAAAACGAAATAAAATTCAGCCAAACAAATATTTAATGAGCGCTACAAAAATGAAATGTACGAGCAAATGTAAAACGAAGTTTAGTAAAGTAGTCTCAGATTTAGTTGCATTTGCAAACGATGGGCGGTTGTGACGGCACAGTGGCGAATGTTGTTTTGCAGAAATTTTTGGGCTGCTTGTAAGTGGTGGAAACAGTCTTTTCGTACGTGAGATCCCATATTTAATCCAAATGTACACTCACGACCAAATGGTTCCTATTATAATTTTGCTCAATCCTTTCATCTCAGTCTATCCTACTCGGTGGCAGCTGATGTTGCATGAATAAATCTTTATGGGTGTCGCTAAAAACTTCCCCAAATGTACCCGGTTTAGGCGATTTAGCAATCATGGACACAAGAGTATTCTCATTAGCTTTCATTAGTTGTTTAGATTGTGAAAAAAATAAACTTCTGTTAATTATAGCCGGTGGTCCTACTAAATACGGTTTAGGAACTACTGGCTAATTCGCTCATGCAGTCAATTTCCGTCCATGTGGAAAAAATATATATATTAATGAATAGCCAGCCCAAAATGTGACCCACTTGATTAAAGTCGTTCTTTTGTGTCACCCCAGCAGAAATTATCCTGAAGCAAACTTGTTTTTTGAAGAAACGACGGTAAATTGAAAACTAATTCGAAAAGCAAGAAATTTCATGAGGCCAGAAATCTCACATCCTTTCCAACAATCGATACTGAACATCGACAGCTTTACCTTCGTCTCCCTCCTCATCGTCGTCGTCTTCTCCATGAGTCGCTAAGCATGATCTGTCCTATTATCACCAAAACCGTCAACAGCTTCATATTCATCTTGAAAATAACTAAGCAAATGTCAATCGATCAGGGGGTTGTTTGTAAATTATCTTGAGCTGGAAAGGGGAAACGCAGCGCACCCCCCACACTCGCCACATTTGTGCTGTAGCTACCTAATACGATTTATTAGCTGCAGAAATTACAGCGGTGGTCCCAATCTAGAATCATGCATGGACTTGACAATTTAAAGTCGTGAGCAGTTCAAGAATTTGTATACGTTCCTTTGGGGCTTTCTTAGTGCAGTGAGGTTTGTAAACATTTTTTGATGACGAATTGCTTGTCTACAAATTGCTTGTCTACACGTAGTGTACGTCATAGCTGCAGGCATATCACACCGAAAATAGCAACCACCTTGGCAAAAACATTGGCTTAAACTAACAAAAACTTAGCTTGCTAGTCAACGATAATACAGTACTGCGGAATGTAATGATTCTCAAGAGAAAGAGAGACTATCACGAAACTATCCAGGATGAAGCTGTAGGCATAAAAGAAACTATCTAGGATAGAGCTACAGGCATGAAAAGCTGGTTTGTATGCCACCATTTCTTAAAACAAGTCAATAATTCCGTAAGTGTTTGATTTCTTCGACGCAACGCCATCGCCTGCTAAATTTTCTTACTGTCACCTCCTTCTCAAAAAGAGTGTGAGACTAATTCGATTAGAGAACAAAATAACTCAGCTGTGTTTGCAAATAGAATTAGCTAAAGAAAAATTGCAATCGCTGCACTCACAGAAGTCACTTCGGTGAACACAGCAAATGTACATCAGGTAAGAAAAAACTGTTACTCTTAAATTATGAACAAGTTTTGCATGCAGGCCCGAAATCGGCCCGAAATATTTTGACAAACGTAAGCCCGGCTCGAAACCCGGTCTAACTTGAAAAGCTCGGCCCGACTTACAACTCACGTTAACTTGCATTACACAAATGCGGAAGTTGCGCATGTACGAAAACGTCATTTCAAGACTGCAGTTCGCCATGATTGTTTTGACGAGCTCGTTCGCATTAACATTTTCCTGGAAGACAATACATGTGCTGGAATGGCAAAGTTTTTTACTGGTCATGCCACAAACGCGCACTGACTCAGTTGTACCCCCCCACACAAACACATGCTCAAGCAAACACACGTATACAGAAACAGCGATTCGGAACGAAGACAACCACGCATTTTCACAGCAACGCATTCAAACCACGTTTCACTGAAGACGGTTCAGATGTTTATTGCAGCAGAGAATGAACGGTTTCAGTGACAATGCCATGATTTGAACAAGATCATTGCGTGTCTTTAACTTGAAAAACAAGGAATGTTTGTTGCACTTGCATGGAGTGTCGGAGAATTTCACGTCGTATAAACTGGATAATTTATAATCATTTACTTGTATCCACTTAAAATCAACAGGTGATTTGCAAGGATCAACACACACAAGGACCAACATGAGGTTTTCATTCTCTGGCGCGACGGGTTTATGAAGTTTAAACTTCTTCGTCTTTTCCACGTTTAGCGGGTTTTCGATCTTGTCAACATTTGCCCAAAATGCAACAAAGTAGTTAAATCTGATGCGACAAGTATTTATTGTGATATCTGTAACAGTTGGATTCATTTCAATTGCTCTAATTTAAGTGAAAAACAATATG
>JGI24021J15306_10013045_pt1 | contig 10332 bp, 5 predicted proteins | sample Ectturendosymbi1_FD_15306 | JGI IMG/M metagenome (IMG submission 15306) | reverse complement strand
GTTCCACGGTAGTGGTTTTAGCATCAAACAAGTACAGAAAAGGTTGCACAAGACTTAATACAAACCACCCAACCTCTTTTCCGCTCGAATCCCTTATTATCAGATTCCCAAACTACCTCTGCTCGTTGGATTCACTGAATCGGGTATGACTGAAAACATGCGCGCTCAAGCTGCTCGGTGAGACACTCACGGTCGTGCTTGAGTGATTTATGGGATTCCCAATCCAATGCGGACATGATAACAATGCAGTGTAAAGAGGGTAATTGAGTTAACTTCACTAGCCTACTATTATGACTTGTTAGTTTCTTGCAAATTTTAATTTACTATGATAATCGTTGGAGGTTATTGCTAAAGCAATTTATCTGTTAAATTTTTACTCTGGATCGTCTATGTACCCGGCTACAGTGTGGATTATTTTCATAAGAATTCTGACCGTAATATTAGCATCGTAATACTATTGCTTAGTTCAGCTATTTAATGGCTTGTTTCAGCTATTTAATACTTTCTTTAAATAAAATTCTTTAAATTTGCTACCTTGTGTTTGCTACATCAGACTTGCGAAGAGAAATGACATGTCGAGAGTGAAAAGGGGGCGATGGAATAAAAAAGTTTGAGAAACACTGATCTAAAACTTCCCAATTTAAAAAAAATCAAAACTAGACGACTTGCCACATCTTTTGAGTATTTTAACAGCTCTCTAGTGCAGTTTGCAGTCGAGTTATGGTGGTGCAAAGTGACAGCAAAAAAGTGGCTCATGCAGGTCTTAACACCTTAGGAGTTGGCCGAGTTTTGCTTTAAAAAGTATTTTTGCCCATATTGGCCAAGTCTTTGCAACTTCATTTCACCCAGTGTTTATAATACACTCTGCAAACAGTTTATGTGTCAAAGTTATGCCAATTACTTCTGAAAGCTCAAACTTGCCTAAATCGCAGAGAAGATATTTAACAAAATATGCCGAGTGCAAAAGATGCATACACAAAGAAGGCAGAAAAAATAAGCCTAATCATGAGAAAGTTGGCAAACGAGCAGAAAAAGCAAGACCCATAAGAGAGAATCAAAAACAACACCCAGTTCAGTGTGTGAGTGTTTGATTGTGATGTTGAAAACACTTTATTATTCCTTATGTAAACACAAAACATTATCTTTATTATTTTAAATTATTGTGAGCAAATTTTAGGGATGGAAAGGGTGACACCTTTGTGGTCGGTCCCAGGTGACACAGCCTTGTCTCACTACACAAATGAGTACAGTAGTTCACACAACAACCCCACCTATGCAGGTTTCACAGTTAAAATTGCCAGAAGAAATGCTCATGCAGATCAAGTTTTGTGCAATGGAGGATGGTTAAGTATGACTAGACAAAGAAACATGCAAAACAGAGATACTATGCGTATGTTAAGCCACTAGTAGTAATTTTCCCTTGTGTTGGCCTTTAATATTGACCAGTCAAAAACTTTGCTGAAGGAACTGTCCTGACCAAATTCACTGCTATAGTCATTCCAATTAAGTTCTAGTGCGTTGGTTCGTTTTGCAGTTACATACTGCAAATTATTTATTTTTAAAATACTGGCTTCAGGTACTGATTTGTAAAATACAAGCCTCTGCTAAATTAGCAGTAAAATACCAACCATCTAGCAACCCTGTTCAGAAGATGCTAGGAGTATCCAACATTCTGCAAAAAGTAAGTGGTTGATTCTGCAGCTCCAAACTGTGACACCCTCCTCAACTCAGCTGTGACTATCTATCCAATTTATAGACAGAATTGTAATTGTTGCAATAAGTTGACAATTCTGCATCTGAGTGGTGTAAATGGCTTCATAAACATATTTTTGTTAAATTTGGATCAAATTTCAATAAACTTTTCCACAAAACTATTTTTCACAGTTACAGTTTTCTTAGATTACTTTTTTCAAAGTCTGACAAGATTTCAAAATTTACAATCTCAGAATGTCTGGCACAAATCCGATGACAAAGACCAAAGCAAACAATTCTATCCAGTGATTTACTAAGAATTAGACCGATCGACAGTATTTTATATTAACATGGACTAAAATTTGGAAATGAGCAAGCAGAACAACCACTAGATATTCCCTATTTGTGATTGTTTTCAATTTTTTGTACTCGGAACATTACGAAAAAATCACGAGAACACCAAATTTAAACTCCTATTCCTGCATTTTCAAATCAACTCCACATTAAAATTAAACCCGCAGATTAGTCCTTACGATAATGACTCATCAGAAGGTTTATCTGACAAATACCACAGCAAACACCATATGCTATTCAAATGATAAAATCTGAAAATTTCAAAAGATTTTTGAATGTGTCCCTATTGCATAATACCTTTATTTTTGGTAATAAAATGCATTACTGGAATAGGATTAAGCAATTTGTGTAAAAATGCATGCAAACTTTTGATCCGGTTCAAATGGTACTACCTGTTCTAAGGCAGGAAATAAAAAGGCTAGGTTATCTTAGAAATTTCAGTGGTTTTTGACTGGAGTCATTGTTATAAATTTAGCCTGTAAAAGATGTTTCATTTTTTTACTGCTGGTACTGTAGACTATACGTCAAGTCAAATCTGTTTCCCTATTGATATTGAGGTTGTCTTTCACTGAAAAGATGATATGAGTATGATAATTTTGTAAGACACATTTTAATTGCTTGATCGTTCTTTTGCTCTATTCTTATAATTGCTAAGATGCGCTTTGATTGCCTGCATTCTCTTGTGCTGTTTCTGATAATTGGTGATATTGTGGCCTGTGGTGCTATCTGTTGACTAGTGACGTGTTTTGGATTCTGTCATTCTGCTCTTGAGTAGTTGCCTACCAGGCTAGTCATTTCCCAATTAGTACGTGCATATCTAGTTGATGCGTCTTGTTGCTGCATCAGTTCTCCATTCGCAGTTTATGATTTCATGATTTTGTTCTCCTGAGTTCTTTGTTCGCAGGAGGTGATTCAGTGGCAGAGGTGTGCGGACATGATTTGGAGATTAACGAGTTGAAGGGTTTTGATTGTACAGTTGCTTTGCTGCAGTAAGGGTTGGTCTGTTAAGGTCCTTTGTGTGTCATTCAGCAGGGCATCTGTAGTCCATAGATTTAACTTTTCAGCTAGGTAGTGTTCAATCATCGAACCAAACAGTACTTTACGAAGTGTTGCGCGGTGCACGTGGTACCTTTCCATGGATAATTCCACAGGATCTCCAACCCAGATTAGGAAGCCTCCAGAAAAGGCAAACGAGGGTAAAGAAAGGCTATGAATAACATGACAGATGGCTTGTCTGAGGGGCATGAGCACAGACAACACAGTGGTATACCAACCAGTAGTTTTGCAGAGCATCTACGCCATACCATTGTTATCTTATCATCCAACTGTAACAGATTGCTGTCTGAGGAAATGTATTGGGGTGTGCTAGTCATGCACCCCCTCCCCTTGCATAATGGGAAATTTTTTATTAGGTGTGCCAACATCTTTCAAGTCAAAGGTTTCTCCACTGGTCCTGGCGTAACTCCTGCAACCAGCCAGCACATCAAAGGGCGTGATTTATAATGCACTGCTTGAGATTTCCACAGAGGATAATAAAAGTTACACGGTTCCAATTAAAGGAACAGGAAGACGTAATGTACAATTCCGGTACTGTGCTGTTACATTTCAAGTTGCCAATACTTCCAAAGGAAGTGTGAGTGGGTTAAGCTTACAGTATCCACAATTCAAAGTGAAGCAGCACATACTGCATTGCATAGTATAAACGAACCATCAACAACCAAAAGGTGTTTTAAATGCCATCACTAACTAGGCTTATATCATATGGCCATCCAAAAAACTGCAAGGGCAAAGAATGGTGCTTCGATTGCGGATAACATAATTGGAAAAGATGCAATTGTCCAAACAAACAATATCTACCTAAAAGGCAACCATACCATTCAGTAGGACAGCAGCAAATATAGAGTGTCCACATTGCAAAAAAACAATAACGAATAAGAAACTATCAAAATGAAGACAACCTCCAACGTATCTTAGCAGAGGCTTGTAAAAAAGCACAAAATTACTGAGGTGGAGCCAACCTTCCTGGGCGGAGGTTTGTACCTGAAGCTAGGCAAACTAGCCAAGCTTCCAGTGAACCATGTGATGTTTTATGGATTGTTCCAGTTCCATAGAAAGTATATACCGTTTTACCTGACATTATTTAGGTACACTACAGTAATAGATGCCCTGTAAAAGGCAGAGCTCCGTAAATAGCAGAGCTTGGTTGTGGAGGTTTGATGACGTAACTGGAGTAGAAAAAAGTTGCGTTGCAAAAGGAAAAAAAGTAAAGGAAAAATGTTGTATCGTTGCAACTTAACATGTGTTTCCCCTAAACAATAAACATGGAATGCATGAAAGTTTGCGATGTTCAAAAATTTTATACATTCACAACTGTTGAAACCTATTTTTTTGTCCCCAAACCGTTGTGAAACTCAGATAACCAAAAATTATCAAACTTCAAAATATTCTTTTTTTTCCGAAGTGTAATTAAATATCACCTTTTGCAGTACAATTATTTTTACTACCGTTTAGTTCTCATTGCTCAACGCAAAATATTGGTTTTAGCGCCTCCGGTTACGTCATCAAACCTCTGCAATCAGGCTCCGCTAGTATTTACGCAGCTCCGCCTTTTACACAGGGCACCCAGTGGCCAGTAATCCAATGTTGCTCCTACTAGCATNTCTTTTCTCGCGGAGCCNGATGTGATAAACCAGGCCTTGCTGGCAAAGGAGCAACACCGTCCACTGGATATCTTCGAATTTATTACTGACGCTGCGGGAGGTAAAATGAGTCTNCCGGTTAACACAGAAGATATGAGAACAGTCACNATGTGAATAGCTATTGCGGTCCACATCTTGCGTTGCAATGGAACTGCCCGACTTTTCCAGCACATGCGAGGTTCGTAACATGAAGTTAAACAGCAGAATCGGTAAAAAAGGATTTCGCGAGCGTTACGTCATTAATATTTGATACACTTGCAGACAGTCACTGAGCTAGACGGCAGTATTTCACTTGAATATTATTTGACATTGTGACGAAACAACTATTACACTTATTGGTTTCCTGAAAGTCGGTCAGGTATCTAAATCTAGTGAATGCAAGGCCAAGCCACGTAGAACGCATTAGCTTATGTCTCTGCTCGTTTCCGGTAGATTTTGCGTCTGCCTTACTCAAATTTGCACAGGCCGCATATGAGTAGTACCGTTAAGTATGGCTAACACACGTCCTCTTTTCACAGTACATGTCCACTTTTTTCAAGAGAAATGAAAGATTATCCGAGGATATTCGAAAATGTCAAAATGTCCTACTTTTTACATTTCTTAATTTAAATATAATCACTGGCGTACTCAAACTAAAGGTTTGAACCAGGGTGGAGACTTAGCTAAAAGGGGCCCACTGGCCACTGAACGGGGCCCACTAACCAACGCTCAGAAAAAACTTGAGAGATGATGGTGAATCCGGGTGTAGATGGCTATACTAAAACCCTAAACCACTGGAAAATAATCCGACAAACGCAAAAACAACAACCAAATGAAAACCAAAACAACACTAAAACCGAAATTTAGGTAAAGTGGGGTTCCGGTTTTCACATTTAGTTTGCCAGGGGGAAAATTCGCCCCTCTGTCCCTCGTCAGTTACATCACTGGCTATGATATATTGTATTTACGTACAGTGAGCTGTCCCTACCTAACTGCAACAAGATACGAGCCGGTGGCGTGCCTTAGTCTATGGGAGGACCTGCAACGTGTTTAATTCATCTACTGATGTTTCGGCTCAGTGGCGTATCCAGCCCAAACTTTTTTGAGGGAGACAACTTTAGGCAGGCAACAGTATTTTATTTGGGATACCGATTCTCACAGCACAAAATGACAAGTGTGCTAGCAATTTGAGGGGGACCATTGCCCCATTAGCCCCCCTGGCTACGCCTATGTTTTCGTTGAGTTAATTCTCGGCTGGAAAGGTNGGAATGTTTTCATTTTGATCGTTACATAACAGTGGTAAATGTTTTTTCAGTATCTCAATGACTTTGGCGTTAGAGTGCGGACTGCTAACTCCACTACACTGTTCTAACTTTGCTGATGAACCGTGATACGGTGATCAGTGTATTGTACACTGCTTAGTGTAGTAGTTTCCAGTAATTATAGCTAGTCATACTGCTAAAAAAATGAAGAAAAACGTCAGAAATATCATTTTTTAAGAAAAGGACTAAATGATTTTGAAGCTGAGTGAATTACGTGTGGTTGCATTTGCACGGTTCGCAGAAAGGAGTGAAAAGACTTTTGTGACTTTGTGGATATTGAGTACCAAAAACTTATTTCTCACAGCACAACCAGGTGGCTATCACTTTATCCTAGTTTGCCAAGGATTCTTAAAATGTACCCAGCTTCACATTCATACTTCATGTCCATCGACAAGCCAACTGTTGTTCTGAAACGTTGTTTTGGAAATTTTCTAAGCGAACTCTGTTTAAGACATTAAGCCATTTGCAATAATTCGTGGTTGCTTTTAATGAGCAAGTTCAGTATATTGAGAAGTCAAAAGCATCAATTGTTGAGGTTGCATCGTGTTTCACCCCTGTGAAGGCAGAGATTCAAAAGAGACAATCAGATGCGCATATCTTATCAGGCCAAGTTAAATCAGCACTAAGAGAACTCAGAAAAGGCAAGAATCATGACTGTGATTCATTTATGTCAAATGTGTCAAGTGTATTTGTATTATACAAGTCTTGTGTTGCACATCTGTATGGGCCACTTTATTTGCTAAATTCAAATGCTTTGGCTAGATTTCTCCGTTTGCAATCAACTGAATGGGAAAATGATGAACCATGTGAGTGATATCTGATTGATAGAAACGTTTCTATTGATGAAGCTGAAGTAAACTGTTGACCAATGACAAAACTTGTTTGCGTTCGTGCAAAAAGAGCTGCTAAGAGCATCGACCAAATGTAATTTATTATAAAATGAGGAACATGAAAGATGTGCAAAATATTTTGCAACTTGCAATACCATTGAATACTTCAGCGAACTGATAGAGATTGTAGAGTTTTACATCAGCGCTTTGGTTCATTACTCTAATGGGGAACATTTTTTCTTTGATGCAGCCACAAACACAAAAGAAAGAAAAATCTTTCTAGTTGAACCAGTTTCTAGTCTATTAAAGTTGGTGTGCAACTTAAAACATCTTTTGTGCCAGCAGTTTCATAATATTGTTAAAGGCGATTTTATATTTTTAAGAAATTTAAGGAAACTACAAAATGTTCATGGGCTTAATAGGACAAGTACATAAGGATTTTGTTTTGTGTGTTTTGACTGAAACATCGTCCACACTGGACGTCTTATCTCAATTTTTAAAACTTATCAATAGGACTCTTTGTTAGTTGATTTATTATGTGTAGATGGTACACTCAAGTAAGTGACAGTTGTAAACTTGCAGAATTTTGGCAATATTACTTGTAATTTGGCAGTGCATTTGACAGGATTTTGTAAATGTTTGGCAGAGTACTTCGTATACCATCTGGTCACCTTGCTCGGGGTTGCTTACCGCAGAGATGAGTGGACTGTCGTATTTTGCGATTCAGATCCAATCCAGAATTTTAAACTCCAGTCCAAGTCCAACCATAGTCCAAAATTTTGCAAACATTTGAATTCAAAGTCCAAAAAGTTAACAAAATACAGCTTTTCAACAACAAAAATCACGCAAATTTTTGCTTTTTATCTCCGATCCTGATCCTAAATTTGTGAAGAAAATCACTNCCCGGANCCAATCCAAATCCAGCAAAAGTCGTCATAGTCCGGACGTAGCTTATAGTATTGAAGACGACGANCTCATGACTTATCACGTGAGATCACCCCAAATTCTAATCCAGTGAAAAGATGTGATCCAAGTTTTATATACTACAGNATTTTCAGTAGAAATTCATTCATGCCACTGCTTCTTAAGCCACTGCTTAACTTAGAACTTTAGTCCACTGACTACGAAGAGATTCCCACTGGAACCTAAAATACCCAGAAATTTCCTACCTTACTAGTATTGTCGAAAAATATTGCGGTTTAAATATTTGCCAAAATTTATCTCTGTCTCAATTCATAGTGGCCCTGGTAGCTTCCCCTGCTTGTTTATATTATTGAACTCGTGTAATAACCATTGACGCATTTAAGTTAATGCTTACTTTGTTCTTGCTATTTAATAAACTCAAGAAAGACATTAAATTGGTTCATAGTTAATTTCTGAGCTAAATACAGAGTAGAACGAGGGAGGATTCAAATCAGTAGCGGTGATTGGGTCATTATGTTTAACCCTTAGTGTCTAGCCAGAGTAGCCCTACTTTGTGTGTTTAGTGTAATTTCCATACCAGTGCCCTTAGGAAGTTATCCAAAGACAGAACGTGTTAGTACCACGTCTCTGTTACACTAGATTTTGCCATCCCCTGGAACGTGCCGCCCTTGGCTACAGGGCCGGATTTAGCAAGTGCGAGGCCCTAGGCTAATCCACTTGTGAGGCCCCTTCTCGCACTGTTACGAGGGAAAAATGGAAAAGCGTTAATCAATTGCGCTAAGCCGAAAATGACGATATAGACGCTCTAAAAGTACGGTCAACAAAAAATTTTTAATCATTACCAGAGTGCTCCATGATCACTGCACTTGTTGCTGCCTTCGACGCAAAAGCGTTCAATGACACAGAATTGTGGTAATCGTACTTGGCTGGAGGGAACAGGGCAAAGATTAATTTTTACATCAACCGAAAACGTCACGGTTTAAATATTTGACAACTGTTTTGAGCACAGATAAGAAAAAAACGGATGTGCATGTGTAAGCACGTGGCCTTCGTTTTTTATAAGTTTCACATCCGTTTTTTTTCTTATCTGTGCTCAAAAAAAAAACAAACAAATACACTGCACATACTGTACGTGTGGCGGAAGAAATACGTTAAAGCACAACGTGAGGACCATGTTGCGACTCGCTTTCCAGGCTGTAAAAATCTCACACACACGAACAAAACACGTCAAGTAAAACGCACCCAAATGGTTGCAACTGCTAGGTTTACGATTTGCGCGTTTGTTGCTTTTTCACACTGCTAAGAATCGAACGCAAAAAAGGATATGAGGTTTAAACTGGAACCGTCGCCAGAAAGTCTTCAATAGGGACTTTACATTTGCGCAGGGGGCTTGACATTCCGAAAATTTGATAAAATCATCACTGATTTATAGTGTTTCATATTTAAATTTGGAGGGGCTGAGCCCACCAATGCTCTCCCGTGGCGACGGGACTGGTTTAAACTTCCCTATGCTGTCACTTTTGAAATATGTACAAAAGGCATAATCATTGAATCAAGTGAGGCTGGACAGAGCACAGCAGACAATTAAAAAGGTTTTGCCTTGGCCTGCTTCATAGCAAAATCATCTAGGAGTTCATTAAAATTTGTTTTCCTAAGTTTGTGATTTTTAATGCACCGAATGCTTAGTGTGGGCAACCTCTCCTGGAACATTGCGACCAGTGGCGATTCTAAGGGGGGCCTGGGTGAGCTATGGCTCCCCCAGATTTTTGCTTGGCCCCCTGTTTGGTCCCCCCAGTTTTTTCTGAATTTCCCGTTAAGTTTCTTTGGTTGACATATACAGTAGCCTAAAAAACGTTGGGCTAGCAAAATTTAAACGATAATTTAGAAACCCTCTAGCCTGCATTCAGTATTTCCCAAATGCATGATAAGCTGTGTTTTGGTGTTTGACGGTCGGACAACTAGAGTTGTTTATGACGACACACAACAGTAATTGCTTGGATCCCGCGTGAAATTTAGTCAGACCGCGGTCGTGGTGTTGAAAAATTAATTTCGAAACTAAGAAACAGTCGCAGAAAAGGGAAGATTGATCTTCCGTGCATTTCAGTGTGAGATGGAACTGGAATACATTACGGTCAGCAGATTGTTGCTTGCCCCAGTAGCAAAAGGTTTGTGAGAGCATTTAAGAACTGGTTTCAGTTAATTTAACCGAATTTGTCCTGGCTGCAGTATTGCGTTCTGCTGCCTATTTTTTTACGGTATATGACATCGAAACATCTTACGTAAGTGGTTTGTGACTACAGTTTTAAACCTGCTCACACATGTGCTGCAACCTCATGGAATTTTGTACGGGTTTTCTGTAATGATTCAGAAGCAATTCTTTCACGTATGTCAGCTCTTTATCCCGCAGGTCAAACATTTGTATCGGAAAAACACTTGAAAGAATTCGCAAATCATATTCATTTAGTGAAATGATTTAAAAAACATGAAATAACTTTGGCAAATAATTTGTTTCGGAAGGAGTCGAAGCTACCT
>JGI24021J15306_10013044_pt1 | contig 10332 bp, 11 predicted proteins | sample Ectturendosymbi1_FD_15306 | JGI IMG/M metagenome (IMG submission 15306) | reverse complement strand
AGTCTGTCTTCCCAATTAGATGCCAGTGACAAATGACATGATAGCACTGACCCAAACTCAAAACCCAAAACCCAAACCCAAAACCCAAAACCCAAAACCCAAACCCAAACCCAAAACCATAACCAAATACCTAAATCCAAAACCTAAACCGAAAACCTAAACCCAAAAGCCAAACCCAAACTTCAAACCTAAAACTTAAACCCAAATGTTGAACCTGAAAGTTAGACCAAAAAATAAACCCGAAATTTAATCCGAAAACCTAAACCCTAAAGGTAAACCCTAAACCGAAACTTAAACATACACCCTAAACGTAAACCCCAAACCCTGAACTTTTTGAAAAAGTGCATTGAAAGCACTCCTATCACAGGTGTAACCTCTACAAGCTGAGCCAAAGGAAATGGTGATAGCAGAACCAACGAACAATCGCACAGCAGTCATAAACACGAACCACTCAACTATGTTCACATTGCTAATAGAACGCAACGTTATATGTGAACAAAGTTGAATACAGTTCGAATTGCAGAATAGTCCCAGCAGACTTTTTGCGTTTGATGGCAAAATACACTACCAAACCTGTGAATTCGAATCACAACTAAAATGTTTAATATTTTCAGAATAATCACATTAAAACAACAAATATTTTCTCAGTCCGATCCAATCCTGGTCCGCTAATTTTCAAAAAAATTGCAGTCCGATCCAATACTGATCCGGCCAAAATTGGCTTCAGTCCTGATCCGTGCTCATCTCTGCAAGACAGACAAACATTTCCAGTACAAGTATCTGACAGTGAACACTTTGGGAGCCAATATAGTGTTTTTTGTCGTAGGAACCAATTTAGAGGTTTGGGGTGTTGCCCAGCTTAGAGGTTGCTTGCGAGGAATGTTGTCGTTGCATGTAGAGATGCTGGTTTCCCCAAATGCTACCAAGGAGGCAGCCAAGTCGTTGTATGAGTACTGTTCTAACTCCCGACTAAAACTGCTTGACATTTTAAGTTGCCAAGCCGAAGCAAGGCGTTTGGCTCTCACCTCTTGATAGTTCGTTTCACAGATTTCCTCGTGCACAATTTTTATTTACAAAAGGGCTTCTGATTAGCAGCAGCAGAAATAGCTGTACGATGGCACGACAGTAGAAACAGTCAAAGTGATCCGTGCGCTAGCGATACCAGAAACTCGACCCCCTAAGTCGTGGTGTCCACACCGACGGACCAAACTTCGAATGCAATGCGAAAACGAGGTTACTGCGCGAATGCAGTGGAGCACGCACACACGAATTACCTTGACGCGAATGACAAGTTGATACAAAGCAGACGTCACGGCGGCCCACGGATTACAATCGCGAGTAGGAAACGGCAATTCGTAATGCGAAAAAGTAAATCCACTATGCCGAAATCCTATTTTTGTTTCTGCAACCTCTCCTACACGTTGTAAATCTTGAAAATATGATTCAACTGTATGCAGACAAAATTGAGGATATTTGCAGTTGGTGCGGAGGGAAAGACATACTACCTGGAGATACATGGGTAAATATTACAAATTTAAGATGTACAGAAGATTATCAATAACTAAAATAAATGTTAATACATGTCAAAACTTCAACATAGCGCAATTGCTTCGAACGCAAATTCTCCAGCATAAATATGTAATTCACGATGCAACTCTTTTAAAGAAACATTGCACACACAAAATATTCTAAGGTGGTGCAGCGGGTTCACTGGTACCTCATATTAAAAACATCATGCATTTGACTGACGTATGTTGACACTGCAGTTATCACAAACGCATCGATACTCATGAACAGCACGACATATTTTTAAAGGTTGGATGTGATTACTATATTGGTTGGTATGACAACGCTGCATCCAGATGGAAGTGGTGGAAACAAGAAAAGTTTTGAGTTAAACTCATGGCGTTGACCGTGCTGTGAAACATGAAACAAAACTTTCCATGAAACAGATAATCTATTTGGATCTCGCATGTTATTCATACACAATTGTTACCCGCGATCTTTGCAGCAAACCAATCTACTACAGGGGACAAACAAAATTATATAAACTCAAACATACAGCGATACCAAACTCATCGCTATATGTTTACCGGAAAGTTATTCAATTTTGATTTAAATCGACCAGTGTGGACTGCGATTTCAATGCAAAGTTCTTGCACTAACCGTCCATAGGTAGGTCGACATTTTGGTCTCGTGTTTCGATTATATAAAAGCGTAACCCGAGATTTTTGGAGCAAACAAACCTACTGCAATAGACAAAGAAATGATATAAAACTAACAGCTATATGTTTCCCGGAAAGTTGTTAAATTTTAAGTTGAATCGAGGTATTGTTCAGCGCGATTTCAATGCAAAATTCTTGCAGTTACTGTCTATAGGTATGTTCACGTTTCGGTCTCGTATGTCTTTCATTTACAAGTGTAACCCGCGATCTTTGACGAAAACAAATCTATTATAACAGACAAAGAACCGATATAAAATCTATCGCCACACTTTTCCTGGAAAGTTTGTAANTTTTAAGTTGAATCGAGCAGTGTGCAATGCGTTTTCAATGCAAAATTCTTGCACTTTATGTACAAAGGAAGGTCGACATTTAGGTCTCGTGTGTCGTGCATGTGGAAGTGTAACCTGCGATCTTTGAAGAAAACAAATCAGCTACAAAAGACAAAAAATGATATAAAACTCATCGCCATATGTTTCCCGGAAAGTATTCATTTTTTATTTGAATCAAAGCAGTGTGGACCACAATAGACAAAGCAAATGATATGAAACTCACTACATATGTTTCACGGAAAGTTGTTCAATTTTAAGTTGAACTGAGGAAGTGTTCAGCGCGATTTAAATGCAAACTTCTTGCATTTACTGTCTATAGGTAGGTTGACGTTTCGGTCTTGTGTATCCTCCACGTAGAAATGTAACCCGCGATATTTGCAGTGGGCAGATCTACTATAATAGACAAAAAANGATCTAAAACTCATCGCTATATGTTACCCGGAAAGTTATTCAATTTTGATTTGAATCGAAACGCTTTGGACCGCGATTCAATGCAAAATTCTTGCACTTACTGTCCATGAAGACGTTACACAATACAATACAATACATAGCAAGCATGTGCAACCTTTTTCAGCGGCGAGCCACATTCAATGTTTAGGAAGTTATCGCGGGCCGCATCAATTTTTATGGGATGAAACTTTATTCATTCTCTTAAAAATTTGTTTTTTAGTGTTCACTCAACAGATACGGAGTACTGTGTATGTTGTAATTTCCTCTATTTGAAACTACCAACCACATGCTGGCGACAGGCTCATTGAAAAACTGCGATATGTTGTGTTCATGGGCGCCGGAAAGGGGGGCAGATGTTGAAATTTTCAGCAAAAAAGGTTGTTTTCTTAGTTTTGAGTGCAAAAAATCAAATTTCACCACTTTTCGCCCCCCTGGAAAAATTTAGGAAAAATATCCTAGTGGCCTCCCCTGAAAAAAATCGTTCCGATCCCCATGGTTATGTTACATCGGTAAGGAATGCTAGGTCATTCACCTACCCTACGTCATTGAAAAATTAGACGTCTTGGTTCCTATTTTCCATGAAACATTTAATATGCCAGAATCGTTTAAAAGTGTCTGCCCTGCTTAACCAACGAGCTGATGAGAAATATGTAATATCCGGGTAATGGCATTCAAGTTCTTCCAAAAAAACTTAAATTGCCTATAGTTTAATCCTCGAGAACGAATGTAATTGATAAAATGAACAACTTCTTTCATGATATTGTTGCGATCGGAAATCCCGAGCAGCATATGCGCAAAGCTTCGCACTGTGGTAACAAGCAACAATAGAGTTCACATGCCATGATCACTCTATTATTGCTTGTTCACGCCACATATATGTATGGTGTTGTTCTTCACGCACATCCCGTTCGTGATGAATCACACAATCAATGCAACACCACCGGAGAGGTTGCAACAACATCCCCTCCGTTTTACAACGAACCGCACCGATCGCACGTTCTTTGTGTGAAGGTTGAACTCCGTACGACCTTCACATCCTGGTCACAGCACCATTTTGTTGCGATTGGAAATCCCGAGCGGCATATGCGCAAAGCTTCGCACTGTGTCAGCAAGCAACAATAGAGTTCCCATGCCATGATCACTCTATTATTGCTTGTTCGCGCCACATATATACATGTTGTTGTTCTTCACGCACATCCCGTTCGTGGTGAATCACACAATCAACGCAACACCACTGAAGAGGTTGCAACAATATCAATTGCATTCAGAGCTTTGTTGCATACATTTTCTTGGTGAATAATGCCATGGTTCACCACACCACTTCGTGCTTCGAATGCTTCCAAAATCTTCTTGATAAATTCATTGTGTTTCCGTACCATCGCAGGTGCCTCATCCGTTGTGAGTCCAGATATTTTCTTAGGATCCAATCGCAATTTTTGAACTATCTTCAAAACTTCCTGGGCAATATTCTCACCAATTGTCGTTGACTTCATGCTAGCCATGTCTAGCAATTCTTAATCGACTTCAAATTCTTCTGTTACTCCGCATACGAAAACCCCCAACTGAGCAGTATCGCTGATGTCTACACTCTCATCTATTGCTAAGCTGTAATGCGAGAATTTTCTTATTCATTCAGCCAAAGTATCTTCAAGATGACTTGAGAGGGCATCAATTCTACGTGCCGCAGTGAATCTCGATAAACTAGTTTGCTCAATTAATACTTTTTATCAGGACATGCCCGTTCAGCAAATATCATCAAGCAGCGCTTGACAAACTCACTGTCACTGAAGGCTTTTCCTTTCTCTGCTATTACTTCACTAAACTTGAAGCTCAATTCAGTCCCAAGCTGAGTGTCGTTTTTGTAAAGGGATATCATTTTCTGTTATCCCTGCAATGACTTTTTCAACTGATGGTCTTTATGCTTTTTCAAACTGATGGGCTTTACTTTTTCAACTGATGGGCTTTACGCTAACTCAGTTGTTTGCTATTCAACAGAACTTTATATGTGGACATTGTTGGGTGTTGTAAGAATTTCGTTAAGATTCAGGAGCTTCCTATTGAACATATGGTATTGCATGTCTGCCATTGCTCTGCCTTTGCAAGACTGGTACACCCTACGGCACTTTGGAATCAACGCCTATTCACCAACAAGACGAGGCAGATCAGGTACGTGTAAGATTCGGACAATTGCTGTAATCATTACGAAACATGGGTATTGTAATCAAACTCGCTCACGAGACTGTCAGATCGGAAATTTAGTCCCTGTTTATTGTGGTGAATTTATCACAACACTAATCCGTCAGAGGTGCATTATCTCCAATGCCAGCTTGCTCGGTGCGAAAACTGCCGGTTGCCAATCAACATAATCTGGTGTAAGTAAATACAGTATAACTCGTCAGCCGGCCTTTAGAAGAGAACAGTCTACAAAGATGATCAAGATGGTTACCCTGAACTGCCGCTCCGTTGCAAACAGGGATGTGGAAGCGGAAGCGGTCCTTTTTCTGTGGAAGTGGAAGCGCAAAAATTCTACCACTTCTACTTCCACATAGGTTATTTGACTTGAAAAGTAACTTGCCGAAGAAAAGTTTTGTCCATTTTCCAATGTGGATTAACAGTGAAGTTGCACTATAAGTCAGAATGAACGTGCGATATCAGTAGCATGAGAGAACAAGTTAAAACATAACTAGCATCCATGGCGTTCTTCATAGAAGGCCAAGTCATCGTGCAGCTTACCGATCTTATCGGTGGCTGACTTTTCAAACCTGGCTGCAGTCTACTAAAGTGGTAACAGTTTGAAAGTACAGCAATCTCCCAGTTATGTTCGCAACTTGAATCTGAGCTGTTTGTGCGAACTTATGTGATAGGTGCGAAATTAGCAGTTGTGCTTTTAACTGCCTTAGCAAACAGATGCTGATCATTAGGGCTAATCTTTGGAGACTGATGCTTTGACTGAAGCTAACTATTCTTTTCAGCAAGGCATGTAGTCAGGCATTTTATTGGTGTTTTAGGGACCCGATTCGGGTCCATAGAATTGGAAATCGGGTCCCTAGAATCAGAGAAATCGGGTCCCTACAGGTCCACACCGGGTACCTAATATTTTCCTTAAAAATACCTGATATCATATAGTATTCACTTACATTATGCTATTCACTTCACAAACAATGAAACAATGCTAGCCAAAGCCAAGCGTTTAATTGAGTCATTTTGAGTCAAATCATCCAACTGATCCAAATTAATGAAACATCGCACGACAGTACGGAGTGGGGCTGCTGTAGGAAAGTCTGTGTGAAGCGGGAAGTTATGTGCAAACGTTATTTGCCCTAATGTCTGAAGACACACACACAAAAAAATTAGTGCGTCTGTCCGCAGATTAACAAAGTTGGATAGTAAGGTATTTCTTTGGATTGATAACATGCATCGAGCAAACCGCCCCTTCCACCTTCACTAACCATTTTAAAAGCAAACGAGCTTGCTGAACAATTATATCAGATCGTAAACTTTAGCAACATAATGTTTCGTGTTTAACTATTTTTATGACTGTTGTCACGTTAGATTTGCTGCAAATACCAATAAATTGCTGAAAACGTTGAATCCAGATTTTTTCGTAACTTTGTGCGAACTTAACGGGAATGCGAACTTAAACGGGTGCGAACTTAACTTAGACTTTACTGTACATATGTGTTTGCCTACTCAGTCTAAAAAACTTTTAGCATTTTATTAAAGATGTAAAAAGTTTGTCCAAAACCTTGCGCTTTAGAATTTTGCTCAAAGCATTAATATGACGTAATAATGTATGACAATCAATGCGCATTGAAGAAACCTTAAACCAGTGGTTCTTAAAGTGGTCGAAATCGACCCCCAAGGGTCAGTTGGACCATACAAGGGATCGATAAATAGTTACGGAGTCGAATGGGGGTCACTGAATGGCACTAAGTTCTAAGCATATTTTCGGATTGTGTACTATTTTATCATGCATTTCAAGTAAAAAGCACTCAAATTCTTTTTGAAACATACTGTCCTTGTATTCATAACTGTTGGGTTAGGCCACGGGGTCTACAGAAAATTGTATACCTTAATTGGGGGTCAACGTGCACAAAAGTTTGAGAACCACTACCTTAAATGGTACACTATGCAATTTAGCTTGATATTTATTAGGCTAAGGTCAGGTTGTTGTAAATATGTGTTGAAGACAGTTTTCTAGGTTGTGTTTTTTGTAAGAGCAGAGTAGCAGTACCATGCTGACAGATACTAACTTATGCGATCATTTTAACAAGTAATGTGCCCTTGTAAATCGTAAGCTGCTGGTTTTGATAGTCATGGTTGTCACCAAAATCATAGATGAGATAGAGTCCAGGTTCTGTTAAAGTCCAGGTCAGGCTCTGATAAGAGTCCAGGCCCTGTTGGAAGCAGAAGCAGTGGAAGCGGAGCGCTAGGTGTGGAAGCGGAAGCGGTTGATGAAATAGTCGCTTTCACAACCCTGATTGCAAATAAACGTTAGTCGATTGCTGACTTCATAATATCGAGAGACGTGGACATCATGGCCCTCACCGAGACCTGGCTTGGTCATGACAATGATAAACAGATTTTGCATGATCTGATACCACTTGGGTACAACACACTACAGGTTTTCACGATCCTCAGGTTGCGTTGCTTTTCAAAAGCAATCTGCAAGTGAAAAGTGTCAAAACGCACAGTTTCGATTTGTTCGAACATATGCACTGTACAATGGTCTTTAAGGACACATGTGTGGACTTGTTCGTTGTCTACTGCCCTCCTCCTTCACGTGCAAACGGTCTGAAGACATCTGAGTTTTTTGATGACTGGTCAATCTTTCTAGATGCATAAATATTAAACTCTCGGGATATACCTATTACTGGAGATTTCAATCTGCACCTAGACGTTCCCGATAATACGGACGTAATGAGGTTTAATAACATCAGAGGTTCATGGCTTGAAACAGCATGTCAATGCGCCAATTCACATCCTCGGTCACACACTGGATCTGTTCATCGCACAAGACTCATCGTGTCTGCTTTGCGATGTTGTTGCTGTTGTTGATCCCGGTCTCACGGACCCCAGCGGCAATTATTCGGGAGACCAATTCACCATTGTCGCTCCATTAAATTTCATAAAACCCAGTCATCAAAGGAAAACTGTTACGTTTCACCAATACGCATCAATAAACTTCACCTACTTCAGAACGGACATGCAGACGGCATTAAAAACTTTCCTACCCCTTAACAATGCTGCGTCTCTTGTCGAATTGTATACACGCGCGTGTAGTGATACCATCGACTTGCATGACCCGTTCATCACCAAAGTCGTAACCATTCGGCCAGACACAGAATGGTATACAAAAGAACTGTGGCTTGCAAAAACCCTTCGAAGAAAGCTTGAACGGTGTTGGTGAAAGACCGGATTAGCTATACATCGGGCTATGTACAAGGATCAGTGCAGAGTTGTGGGACGCCTCATCTGGGACACGAAAAAAAATTATTATGAAAGAGTACTGAATGAACTTCCAAGTAATCAAAGTGAACTCTTCAATCTTTCTCGTAGATTATTTGGAGTAAACAATCACGAATGTGCCAATCACAATCTTTCAGTGAATGTCAACGTTTCTGAAGCATTCAGTAAATTTTTCAGTGAGAAGGTTAACAACGTAAGGACAACACTAAAAAGGATTAATCAGGCTTCTGACACAATTGATCCATTATATCGCAAACCTTTTGCTGGACTTCTGCTCATGGAATTCCCTTCTGCAACAACAGATGAAGTCGAAGCTATCATCCACCGATCATCATCGAAATCATGCGAATTGGATCCTCTGCCAACGGCATTGCTGAAGCTGTGTCTACCTGAATTGTCTGCCACCTTGCTGTCCATCACCAACCACTCCTTGGACGCAGGTGTAGTACCTTCTCACTTCAAAAAATGACGAGTTATACCAGTGGCAAAATCGCGCGTGACCTCATACAACGATGTAAGCAACTATCGACCTATCTCACAGTTACAGTTTATCTCGAAAGTGCTTGAACGAGTGGTTACGAACCGCATTCGTCCTCACCTCGAAGAATACCACCTCTTCGACAAATACCAGTCGGCTTACCGTGCGGCCCACTCCACCGAAACAGCCCTCCTTAGTGTACACCATGACATAACGTCAGCCTTAGACAAGGGCTCCACTGTGGCCATGGTGATGTTGGACCAATCTGCTGCCTTCGATGTGATTGATCATGATATACTCTTGCAGCGCCTTGAATTTGCCTTCGGTATTTCAGGACGAGCTCTTAAATGGTTTGGCTCGTACCTGTAGGATCGGAGTCAGTGTGTCTGTGTAGGGAAAGATGTCTCCAAAACTCTTCCTGCGGTTTGCAGAGTACCCCAAGGCTCAGTACTGGGTCCGCTCCTATATACTATGTACACCAAATCAGCAGGGGAAATATGTCGGAGACATAATGTGCTGTACCATTGCTATGCTGATGACATCCAGCTGTGCTGCACAGCGGAGGGCAGCGAAGACCTAGCAGCAAAATTGAGTTCCATAAACGAATGTATTGATGAGCTGAAGTCATGGATGGGATGCAATATGCTCAAACTTAATTCTGAAAAAAACAGAGTTCATCATATTTGCTTCGAAAAAGTCTCCTGGTTACAATATGACACCATCGTTGCCATGGCACTTGTGAGACATAAACATATCTTCTTACGTACGGTCTCTGGGTGTAATTTTTGACAGTGCATTGTCGTTTGCTAAACATATTGACTACATTTTTAAATCCTGTAACTTCTACATTAAAAATATTGGACGAATCCGACAGTTTCTCTCCAAAAAAGCCTGTGAGATGCTTGTTGTTGCATTGGTAACCTCCTGCCTTGACTATTGCAACTCTTTACTAAACGGTCTGTCACAAACGCACATTTTGCGACTACAACGTGTTGAAACACTGCCGCACGTTTGATCTGTCGTATTAAGAAGTTTGAGCACATTTCGACATCTCTCCAGTCTCTTCACTGGCTTCCCGTTGTGTTCAGGCCGCGTTTCCAACTTCTATGCATTGTATTTCGAGCTTTGCATGGCGTTGGCCCCCTTTATCTTCAGGAGAGTTGATCTGTCCTTACCGCCCCACATGCTCATTGCGTTCTGAAAGCAAAAACCTTCTCCATTCCATGTGATGCCTAAGCTATGTGCTGACGTGATTGTTGGTCAAGAATTTTTGAAGAGGCATGACTCCATCACTTTCGTTATGAATGGACCAGAAGAATCTCTAACTATAAATACGCCAATGACTGCGGAACCTAAACGACTGTCTGTCGCTGCTGCGAAG
>JGI24021J15306_10013042_pt1 | contig 10334 bp, 9 predicted proteins | sample Ectturendosymbi1_FD_15306 | JGI IMG/M metagenome (IMG submission 15306) | reverse complement strand
CTGAACAAACGTAAAGCCCCCCTGTTGAATACTTTCTGGCGACGGTTCTGGTCTGGACGGGTTGGGTAACCTGAAGAAGTGCTCTTTGGAATGTGAGATGCGTCGTGCAGCTGATTTATTCATTGTTTAGAATTCTTCGCTACTACCCGTTACTGGAAAAAAGGCAATCCGGAGATTGTATTATTTGCATAGCATCGTGGTTGACTGTTCCGTTCGCTTTTGTGTTTCGCAAACGAAACCTGAAGGGAACACTTCACGCTGCGTTCAGGGGACCTCACAAAATATTCGAAATAACAAAACTTCCCCAGGTCATGAGTGTCGGAAGGAGGTGGGAGGGCCACTGGATTCTGAAGTTTTATATTTTCCTATTTACTTTTACCAGAAAAAGATTTTACTCTTAGTCTCGGGTTGGTAAAATAACATTTCACCACTGTTGGGCCCCCTCGTAAAAACCCACTTGTCCTCCCTCGTTGAAAAATCGTTCCGACGCCCTTTATCCTGTTTTTTCTACTTATTTTATAAAGTCTATGAAGACTGTCTCGAAATCCGGGTGCGGAAAAGCTAAGAGCGACAACGAACGATGACCTATGACTGCGCATTTGTTTACATAGGCAAACTGTTCTTACTGGAGAGCGTGGAGATGAGCTCCTGTCGTCGTCGCTGCCCGATGAGCTGTTATGTCGCTTCAGATCGAGTAACTGGATCCTGTCGACTTGGCGAAGACGGTGCAGTTCTACTGGCTGTGTTGAAAACGTCGAGTTTTGGCCGCTTGAAAGTACTCGACCAGTCTTCGCGTCTTTTCCAAGGTTTACATCATTTTTTCGATTCTGCAATGCATGCAAGTTAGCTTAATAATCAATCGACGTTATAGATACGCCATTGTTGAAGCATTCCTTAACAGCAATCGAATGCTAATGTGAAGCTTCAAATTAAATATGTTTTTTGCTTTCTCCAAACTTCAATTGGTAAAAAAGCTGCAGAATCCCAACCAAAGTAAAGGCGAAGAAACACGTTCAGGCGAGTTCAATTGCAAAAATCCGTTGAATGGCAAAAAAACGTCGCATCTATAGAAGGCAACCGCGCTGCGCAAGATCAACCCAAAACATTTTCGATAGTTTGATACATTTTCACATTTTGTTTCGGATGCGAATTTTCTCGTTGAATGACGCAATCAAACATGATGTTGATGTTAAACTGGCGACCAATTTTAATCATTGATGCTAATATATGCACTGTTATACCAATCCAAGTGAAAGTTTCTCATGGTACCGCAATTAATAGAATTGCATATTAGGCAAAGAGGGATCTCGCAGGCTCTGCGTTTTGTAATTTGTTTACCATCAGCTTCCATGGAGCAACCATGCATTGCAATGACGCTACATTCTCGATATCACTTCATGTTTGAATGCTGATGTTTCAGAAGCCACAAGCTCATTTTGTCGCTGCCTGCTTAACTGAAGATAATATGTCTTTGCTTTCAGCAAGCTTTCTATCGCTCGTTCCACGTTTCTGAGCGCCCAGTAAGTATAGGTGAGAGTTTCAGGTGTTTCAAAGTCATTTCTATACGTCAGCAATGCCTGCTTTTCGTTTACTGTCCAAAACCAAGCATTGTTTTGTCCAGACGACATTTAGAAAAACCTGCTGAGTTTGGCCTGGTGGGAGAAAATAATCCAAATTAACAAAAAACGCACAAACTGGAAGTCTCACCTCACAAAATCTTAGTCTATATTCAAATTGATTTTCGATGTTGAAATAGTAGAGACGACACAATATATTGTTCGCTTTATACAGGCACTCGCGCTCAGCTTCGCAAGGGAAAAAAAGGTGTTTTCCATGAAATTAATTACTCAGGCTGGTGCCTAAAAAACGCATCACCGAGCAATAAACCTTTCGCACGTCGCTACGTAAAGCGGAACTCTCCAACCTGATACGCCCAGTCTACGCTCACGCGAAAAATAATACAAAGACTGCTGGCCTGTGTAAAGGCGTTGCATCTGTTTGCTCACGTCAACGGTCTCGAAATGCAATGTACACAACCGGAACGGGCCGCTAGCAAACGACCTGTGGCGCAAGAACAGGCTGTTGAATAAGCGTTGTTGGGTGCCACTGGCCTGGGACAAAAAATCACTGCAGAGACACTGAAAAGGGAAGTTGATGTCAAAATTATTTGCTCAGCAGTACTTGGGAGCTGCACACGCTGATCAAACACCCACCACAGCGTCGCCGGAATGTTCGTCGACCGCCGCCAGTTTTTCTCCGCGACTGGTGTCGTTCTTCTCAAAATTCCCGATGTCTTTGTCAACCCTGCACGGAGTTTACTGTTTAGGTTGCACGAAATTGTGACGCGTTTTGACGCAAAAGCATCGGTGTTTGTTCGATGCGATTCTGTAGGCCAGTGTTTTTCAACCTTTTTACTTCAACGGAACCCTCTCCAAATGTTTGCGTTACTCATGGAACCCTATGAAATGATCCAAGTGTCAATGTTGCTGCAACCGCATGGAACCGTGGTGGCGAATTTCGTCCCAGGTAATTTCGGTCTGTTTGGCGGAACCCCTGGCAACCATTAGCGGAACCCCGGTTGAAAAACACTGCTGCAGGCCCTAGTACAAATGTGTGCCAGCAGCGGAGTGCACACTAGCGAAGACTGGCTCAGGTCTTCACTCCGGCCTTGCCTGAATACAGTGGCGTCATCACGACAGAGGCTGAGAGAGGATCACTTTTGCAGAACGGAGCTTACACCAAGCACAGAAGAGCCGTTTTTGCCGACAAGGAAACTAAAGTTTACTTCCAGGCTGGGAGCGTCATAATCGATTTCGTCTCCATGACGCCGCAAACACTGGTGTTAACACTGCATTGCAGACAAAGAGAACAGGACAAATTTCAACTTTCAAATGTTCGTGTAAGTACTTTGCCATCATCATGCAGCATCACAAAATGCCATTTGAGTGGCACACCTTGATCAGTTTGTTTGAACTAATTAACACGAAATCGCTAATCTCGGTTCACGTGATTGTATGACTTCGCATCTACATAACAAGGTTCTCCTGTATACGAACACGGCTATGTAAAGAAACAATAAAATTACTACAATAAGGCTTAAAGTTGAAATTTTATTCACCAAATGGTAGCACCAAACACCATTACAACATTTCACGTAACTGCAAGGGGGCTTATCGAAAAAGCTCTAAAAACAACAAAGCAAAATATATAAAACGTCGGGCAAAGTTTCAAACGTTTCTCGAAATCGTGTCATGTAAGTGCAAGTACGAAAAAAACAAGTTTCATCATTTCCACATACACCGGCACATTTAAACTGGCATTTTCTATTTATTTGTTCGAAATCAATGTGGAAACATCGATACATAAAAATTTCATTTTCTACGCAAATTTTTTTTTAATGCGTATGGCAATGATATATTTTATATAGCCAGAACTTAAAGATTCATTTACATTTCGTTACGGTTAAATATCCTTTCAATTTTGATTAGCAGAAAAACTTGGCAAGGAAGAAACTATAACCACCAGCTGTTTCTTTTGATTGTGGCAAATCTGCTTTCGAAGTTCGTTCTCGAATAAAAAAATAAACTCATTGTGGGTGTTGTGCTTTTTTAGAGCAAATGGGCCACAAACGAAAAATGACACCAATGTTCCTTGATAGCTGTATCCCATTGCGTTAATTTATTCATTAAATGTAGCACTAATCAATTTGGCAGAAAAACCATCAACAATCTATTTTGTTGCAGTGGTCTTAACCTTTCAGCCACGGGCTAACCTTCCTATTAGTGACAGTCTTCGGGGTCTCAAACTAGTTTATTTTTACGACAAACCCTTTTTATAACTTTTTGCTACTCCTGAATTTAAACAATAGTTTATATCCTATATCGGCCACGTTTCCACCAACAAACCTTCAACGTTGCTCACCTCATGTCGAAAGTTGAGCCCATGTATGGCTCAACCTTGTGGTTGGCAGCTGCAGCAGTGTACGGGATGTCAAACTTCTCCATGCTCCAAAACTTGTCTTTTTCCAGTTTCGGGTGCTTCCCGTACATCTGGTCGGCAACGATCATTGAAACTTCCATGTTTCTGTCGATGCAGAAATTCACTTCGAAGTCATCGTCGTCTTCACCGAAGGGGTTGATCAGTTGCTCGGCAACCTTTAAAAGAAAAATTATTTGATTCGTTGAATGGTTGACTGTTTCGAGTGACTTGATTTTGCTCCGTGGTTTCGACTTCTGTCGGGGAACTTTTTTATATTTACATAAAAAGGTATCGATATTTCCATCTCGTCCAATAAAATAATTTCTTGCATCATTCTATGTTGTTCTTGTTTATGAACAAACACTACTTCCGCTGCAATAAATAAGTCAATGAACTTCATAACGCAAACAGCGTAGGGCAAGTGGCCTCGGGAAATGCTACCACCGATCAGGATAACTGCCTTGATCACTTTACAGTTTAAAACCAAACTGAATCCAGAATGAAAATTACGGCTATTCGCAGACAGACTAACTGACGAGGCGTATTGCTGCAGAAGAGTGTGTAATCTTTTTAGAATCGTTTTTTGTTCGTCGTCTCAGAGAGGTAGTCCGCGGGCGAAATTCGCGTCGCAGACCAATTGCTAAGCGTAATGTCTTCATGTCACGAAACTTTCGCTGCAGTTTGCACAAGTTCACAGCGTTCGAAACAAGGTCGAAACAACGTCTCGAAGTCCACGCTGCACGAATTACTTGAATGCTTTTCTTGTGTTTAAGAATAAAGGTTTGGCAAACTCCGGTGAATTCATGGCATTGACCTTGCGTCACAATAAAACCAGTGGCTCCTTTAATTTGATGAGAATGTGGGTAGAGCACATCCGGCATTTTTCTACAAAAGGGTAACCATGGCGCAAAACTCTCGCGATGCAAGTGCTTCTGTTTGGCAGCACATGAATCAATACGCGGCATGCCTGCCATACTTAAAGACGACCATTCAGAACTGTGCTGTGGCTTCCTTTAATTTCAAGGAAATTTGAAGAAGTGCACTTTTTAGTGAACTGGAGGGCAAACTGCGATACAAATGTTACGCTTGGCCAGCAATGTGGTTAATTTTCCAAACGCGAAGCTTACGAGCACCTTTCTTTGCGATGCGATTCCTGGACGAAAAATCAAGGGCATTCTTAGTCTCTTGAATCCTGAGCAAACTGTACGCTTGCTCGCAGCAGTTCAGTCTGTGGGAGTTCTGGTGCGGGACATACAGTTAGTTCAAAAACACAGCTGCAAGACTGAGGCGTGAGATGTGAACTTCTCAGATCACGAGTGGTGTCACGTAACAAGGTACTGTTGGTTGAATGCGAGCACCACGCTTCCCTTGCCTGCGCGTCGCTCAAGCACGACCGCCATTTCTGTCATCGGGCATGCAGCCAAGCGTTACGACACTCACGCGCGCGGCGAAGCAACGGCTTGTGTGATTCTGCTCAGCCCTGTTCCTGACCGCATGTTTCAAGACATCACGCGAAAAAGATAAGTTTTCGATTTTGCAATTTTATACAGATGGGTGCCCAAGGAGCATCGACGTATCTACCTTATAGCAGGCCCGCGCACAGGTTTTAAGGTTTGGGAGGAAAATTTCATTGTTAGGGGCAAGGTTTTTGTTGTTTTTATATGTTTAAAATTATTTTTTTGGGCAGGCCAACAAAAACATTTGGGCTGCGGGCGTCACAGGTGTGCTTTCCACAATTTCCTCGCACTTACTTTGCTACTTGCGCGAACACCTGAACACTCTGAGCAGTGGGTAAACGAAATGTGGTTCGGGCGCATGCGCAGGGCAAGCAACATTGTGCAAAAAAACGAACCACTCGAAAACATGTATTCGTCATCTACATTGAAAGAGTAAAGAAAGCGTTTCACTACTTTATTTTATCCGAAAACATCCAGATCAGCACAGAACCAGTGAAAACTATTCGTCAAACAAGAAACAAGCGCTTGTGTATTGCGCAGCAGATGAGACGGAGGAAGTTTAAGCTGTAAAAACAAAGAGGTTGCTTCGTGTGTCAAAAGGTCACCGAACAAAGCTTTGCTCCATGTGCGACACCACGGTACGTGCTTGCACACAGGTTGCGCGTAAATGTTGTGCAGTGATTAAAACTTAAACATATTTACTCTACCTTGAGCCAGCCCATATAAAAGAAGAACTGCCCGATGGTGAAAATAGGAACGTAAAGATCAACCTCGTTACCGGGATAGTGCAAACTGACGTCCAGATACTGGCGACTGAGCAGCGTTGACATGAAGAACATGTACACGGCCACGGTTACCACCTGCAAGGCATCACGAATTTTAAAAAGGAAGAAAAAAACTTTTGGAAAAAAAACATTTGAAATGATGCATTCCCAAAATGCAATGCTGAAAATGTAATCATTTTTAAGGCAATGTCTGAAAATAACATATTTTGAAGTGGCGAACATGTTTAATGAACATCATTGCAACCTTGCGTCCAAGATGTCCCTTTTGATTTAAGCTGTATGCACACAGCATGCGGCCTGTGCGTTTTTTGAGCGCATGTGCCTGATTTTGTGACGTCACGTCCGTTTACGATGCGTCTGTGATGGTCTGCGTTCGAGTAGAAGTGACTCAGAGCAGTAAGTCTGATGCGTCAACATAGAAACAAGTTCTACTCGAACGCAGACCATACCAGACGCATCAGAAAAGAACGTGACGTCACGAAATCAGACGCATGCGCTCAAAAACCGCACAGGACACATGCCGTGTGCATATAGCTTTCCTAACATCGCAGCACAACAGCATGGCCTTAAGCTTCTTTCTTTTGTAAAAGCTTATCACTTTTCAGTTAAATATAGGAGGTATTCAGAGGCCTGAGAGCAACTTTTTTTGCGCAGAATTCCAATATTTACGTAGGGCCACCACAAAGCTAAAAAATTCGCCAATTAACCGAATGTTTTCTGGCGCAAAAACAAAAAAAATTTCCATTAAACACTTTCAACAAAAACCTATGAGTCAACACTACATGGATTGCGCAGAGAAGCATACCTGGCGGGTGCGATTTACACGTCAACTGTATGTCACACTCACATGAGAAAAAGTATCAAAGTCCCGCCTATAAATGGGTGCGTAAAACTAACTGTTGGATACTGGTAATACACACGTTGGAACAAAAGAAAATCTTCCTTTGCCAATCAATTTTGCAATTGTAATTCGCCAGGCTAGACGGCATTACCTGCGTGTACACCAGTGGAACGCTTATCCAGTCGTAGCCGACAAGCGATCCGCAACAACTTCGAAACTTGATCAAGTCCTGTACAACACACAGCATCCGCTTATCATCCGAATGATAAAACAAGTTATTGCGTGCCAGCTTTCCGGTGCAGTTGCATCATTCCCGCGTCCACAGCTTTTTTTTTCTAAATTTGTCTACTGTAAATTCGTTTTAAGTTCAAATGGCTGCGCTTTCGTGAAGTGCATATGTAGGTTTAAATGTTTGTCACATCGAATCGGCAATCCTGAGTGTTCTGGAACCCGTACCTGAATAAAATACACGGCGACAGGCTGCGAAGGTTTTACGCACATAGTGGAAATCAAGGAGTGTACTATGATAGCAAAAGCTTATTGGCTGCAGCAAGAACGAATTCATCAGTTTCTGCAAACTACTACAAGTCTGTTTTCGGGTTCAAGAAACAACAAAATAACATCCAATGATTTAAATGAGATCAGACAGTGATTCGTTTAAATCACTGGTGGTTGTACTGTTGCTTTTATACCACTTTGTTGAGCTTTCGAGTTGAGCTTTCAAATTCCGAACTGATCCCATGATGAAGACGCAGGTATCTCACCAACATACAGAACCAAAATTCACTCACCTCCATCAGCATCTTGAACGTCATGTCGTCATAAATTCGTCCCTCCTGCCTGGCTTTGGTCAGGATATTGCTGAACCACATGATAGGTACCCAGTACTTGAGGTTCACCGACTTCACGTCGTCGTACTGCTCGAGTTCGGTTTTAGTCATTATACCTGAACATACGCACTCATCAGATAAACGAACGTCTAGCTTTTCAGGCGCACCGATTGAACCCACAGCTTGTTCTTTTGTGCTGATGGCAACATCGAAACGTTTTCATGTGTGAATTGCTGTGTGTTAGTCAGCGAGGACGTATTAAGATGTTCGGCACAAGCGACATCAGCTAATTTTGCTTGGGATGAATGAAACAACGCAGNAATGCTTGAGAAAAAACACACGATGGCAATGATTTCGCGGTGCAGACAACAACGTGTAGTTTNGTTGACGCNCTGCAATTTCCAACAAACGCGTGGACAGAGCAAGCCAACGTGGCAGGTGAAGTGTGATCAACGCAAATGTAGGCTTTGCGCTGATTCAGCCAACTTGTTCTGCCAGTGGCATAGATATGATGAAAACGCTTGTTTTTGCAAATTAAAGCAAATTAAACAGTTTTGGCTTATCACCAGTTTGCTACTCATTGTACTGTCATTAAAATCATTCGCAAAGATGAAAACTCATCATTGTATTTTTAAATATTGTTATTGTGCCTGTTCGCAAAATTAAGAATGGCGACATAAGCAGTGGTGATACCCAAAAGGTTTGCTTCTCTTGCAACTTATCTTCAAACTCAACTATTTGACCATTATCTTTCATCCTGCATTTCACCTTTGTTGCCACCAATAATAAACCAGTCTGCCTTTAAGCCACAATACTGATACATGTGAGTACATTTTACTTAAACAGGCTGTGTCGTGTTATGTAAACAAAGGCACTCCAGCGCTTTCAGTATTTTTGGATGGGTCTAAATAAGGTGCTTGACAAAAATAACCATAACCTGCTGTTGAAAAAGCTAATTAACCCAATATACCTATGTGCATGATAAGATGTTGGTGACTTGGTATAGGATTATAGGAACCACACCATCCTAATGAAACGGGACACTGGCTTTCCAGACCCCTTCACTGTAACCAACCGCGTTAGGCAAACCATCTCTCCATGATAGTGAGTGGATGTCCCTTGCGAGACCAAGTACATACTCGGTGCCATATCCTACCTGGGCAAGTAGGGGACAACGTCACTAAATGAGGTCAACCTCGGGCGTTATTATACCCGAGAACTAACCAGGCCCTACCATGGAAGAAATAGAAATGTGACCACTGACAGCTGGTTCACATCTGTTCCTATCATTTCAGACCTGTTAACAAACTGTGGAGTGACCCTCGTTGGCACTGTTCGAGCCAGAAAGAAGGAAATCCCACCTGAAATGAAAGCTTAGTAGACAAGAATTTACAGTTTAAGTGCATGCCTTTCTCTATGCAAAGGAGATGACGATGGTTTCCTACGGGGCAAAAACATCAAGAACCGAAAGGAAAATGGTGCTACTCCTGTCCACGTAGCACACCCAGCCTATCCTTGCAGCAAGTGGCAAGCCAGAAATTATATAAGTCTATATTGCCACCAAAGGAGGGGTCGACACATTCGACCAAATGCGTGCAGTGAACTCATGCTTTAGGAAAACACGACGTTGGACCTTCTGTGTGATTTACGGAATATTGAATACAGCATGCATAAATCCATACATCGTTAGCTGTGAGAATCGGGCTAATAGGGACATGAATATAATAAGTGACAGTCTTACCTACTGGAGCTGGGAAAGGCCCTCATAACACCATGGGCGCATGCACGGCTATCAACACCTTCCCTATCCAACCAACTGCACACCTTGATCACCACTTTCTGCGAGCTACCATCACTGGGCAATGCTGCAGGTTCACCAGGGACATCATTTTAACAGGCAGCAAGTGACCTTTGGTACGCTGCTCTGATTGCCCAAGCAGGTCGGATATGAAGACCGGGCACCGCTGCAACAAGGGTGCCAAGCCGAAGTGCCGTCGTCACCTGTACCCATCTGTTGTGCCTGCGTGTAAAAGTGTGTTATGTTGCTGGTACGAAACGTCTTGGTGTGTATCTTTGTATGTCAATGTGTGCATATTAAATGACTACCAACTTTGCTCAAATTTGGGAAAATAATTGAATAATAAATAAATAAAACATGGCCATTTCTGCATGTCTCCCATACAGCCCCCAGTGGCAGTAAAAGACTAACTCACTCAGGGCATTTTCTGCGACTACGTTATCAGCATAGAACAGAAGTTCTTTGAGTAATTAAGTTTAAGTCATATATCAAATTTTCGTTATTTTTATGGATTTTTCGTTTCATCAGCATCAGTATTAAATTAGAGTACAAAGTAACTTTATTAGTGTTCAAACCACATAATAATTTTTAGTGTAGTTATTGTAATACACCTCAATTAAAAGAAAGTATGTTTTTTTATTTACC
>JGI24021J15306_10013041_pt1 | contig 10334 bp, 5 predicted proteins | sample Ectturendosymbi1_FD_15306 | JGI IMG/M metagenome (IMG submission 15306) | reverse complement strand
GACAAAAGTGACGCAAAAATGGAAAGTGTTAAGCAAGAAGGAGCTGGTGAATATAATGAAAATCGCCCCCCTCCATCAAACCAGGGTACGAGCCATATAGTTTTTGTGTTCAGTCTGCTTTTTGTCGCATGCAAGTATGAATCTCTCACGATGTCGAAATGACCATTGCTTTTGAAAGTTCACATACCATGCGGCGGGTATTCGCTTTTTAATCCACTTCCAAACCCAATCCATTGTGACGTGTTGCTGCAACGTGCTTGGCCGGACATTTGCAACATTAGTATATATAAAGTTCAGTTTGACGAAAAAGCAATATACCTTGGTCTTTCTATTGTGATGTAGAAAGGAAAGAAATCATTGATGATGAGAATTCCTTTTGTGCCACGATCGCGTTGAGCGTGCTTTAATGGCAAGTTTGGCGGATAGACGCATCCGCCTGGAAGTCCATGGATTGGACTTGACTGGCGCGGTGAATACTGCTCACGAAGTGGGCAGAGCTCTAATATCTGGGTCAGTACCGAATCCCAGAGCCCTTAGCGTTTTAAAACAAATAGCTTTGGATCGCGTATAGTTTACGAGGAAACCTACTTGTTTCAGTAAACGCAATATGACCAAAACAGCTTTCCCTGTTTGAACGAAATGATTTTAGCAGCCAATATGTAGTAAGCGTTAAGTTAGTGATAGTGACTGATGCGATTTGACCAATGGCTCGGTCATACGAAGGTCATATGTTGCCAAAAATTTTTGCAATGATCCTGATATCTGAAGCGAGGCCTGGAGTGGGGGATTTCACTCCACTACCCCGTACCCACCACATGAAATGAGATGTGCGCAACTTCGAGCTAATGGCAACAACCTTTCCTGCCAGTCACGTGATAACGTGAGTCGATCCAGAGGTTTTCATTTCACGTGAGTTTTGTCATACCTCGAATAAATCGAGTTGGAACACCAGTCAGAGCGTAACGCAAACATCACATCGATGTCTCTGCATTTTTTAACCAATGGCAAAGCCGCGTGCACCATCTGCAACGTCACACGCAATCACCACCAACACTTATCTCGCCTTTATACAGCGCCGTATTCCCCTACCGGCTGCAAAAAAACGTGTAGCAAGATCACTGCATTCCGTATTTTACCATCCTGGTTTTGGTAGCAGTGTTTGCATAAACGTTTACGAATCTCTTTTATTTCGTTGGCAATTATTTTTATCGTTACACTGTTCAACGCCTTTGTTTTTTGTGTAATTGAGTTATTATTTTCGAAAACAATACGTTAATTCGAACCCCTGGATTTTCAACAACTAATGTGTTTTGCTCTCATGTGAGATGTTCAATCAAATCTTTGTTCAGATTATTTGAAAATGTTTAAAAAAGCTTACGCAAAAAAAGCAAATGCATCGAAGCTGGAAATTACACGAATTAACCAACTGACGAACCAAATTAATCACAAAATTTTGAAACAGCTCGGTCTCCAGTGGGTAAAGATTTTGCAGACGACTTGCGGTTGCTCGGAGCACAACTATCAGGATATAAAAGGGACAAACCCTTATGTGTTCCAGTTTACGATGGTGTCAATTTTTACATTCCGAATACTTTCTACCATTACATAGTGTCACTGCTGCTGGCTTTTAAAGTGGATATTAAGAATTTCAAACTAATTTCCAACAATCGAAATTTGATATTTTCTGCTATTTGCTTTGTGTGCATAACATATTTACCTATGGTAGTTAAATAATTTAGATGTTTTGCACAGCGGGGAAAACTCTTTTTAGAGAAGGTTCAAGAAAATGTGCACAATTCAACTTTCAGGTAGATTCAACTAAAATTTCGAGTTGTTTGAAAAATTCGGCACTGTTTACACAACTCAGTACCACTGACATGCCAACCCGCTCTGCCTTATGCCGACCACTGACAACAGTCTATGAAAGAGAATCCACACCTGGCAGTCAGAATTCAGAGCTGTCGAGGAAAACAACCTGAATCGATAAACTTGCAAGCCTTGATCAAAGCAGTGACGCGTGAAGTCCAGACATTCACTAATGCACCAATTTACCTCGGTGGACATCGTGCTGCCCAGACACAGTTGATCTATTGTTGTTAACCATCTTGCGCATTTTATCTGCGAAATTGAAGGACTAAAGTCATTAACTAATAAAGGTGCAGTGACCAAAACAAATTTGCAGTCTTTGAATTGCTATCTGCCAGCCCCTGTTGGGAACCTCTGTGCCAGAGCTTATATATCGTTATTCAGCTGTCGTCGTGATGTACGTAAAAGCTGTGAAGAGCATACTTTGTCCGGGAACAGAGGAGATAAGAAGCAGTAGTGGATATTGAACGACTGATTGGAATAACATTGAATAACGGAATAACAAATGATTTCCTTTATAATCTCACGAAACGTTGTTTGATCTGCGCGCAGATGGAAATTTCTACGATGGACCGGGAGGCGATGGGATGAACCAGGAACAAGCTGCTGTAGACAATGGTTATTATCAAGGTATTGTGACTTTTCACGATACAGGCATAACCGTCCGATCCACATGCATCACACTGTTTTTGCGTATTGGTTCCAGTCCATGATAAAGTTTTTTTTTGCTGATTCAAACCTGATCCCATTCTGAAATTATTATCAAAAACATGTTTGCACAGTTGTTGATGAGATGTCAATGCGAGAAAAATAAGCGGCTCATGTGAAACCACCCATAATCTCAGTGATGTGCCACTTGTTACAGGAATGATGCCACCTCCAAAGAATAGAAAAAGCAAACGTGCACAACTTGTTGCAGCACAGAATGCGAAGTACGTAGCTCGAAATTCCCCGACACCTTTCGGTGCAAGCTGCTAGGAAGTCAGAAATTGTCTTTCTGCATAAAGACCTCGCTGTTCAATTTAACACATTTAGCCCGGTTAAGTTTAAGTTATAATCAGTAAAACCTTACGCTATCAGTTGCTTTTGAAAAGTCACTTTCAACTTTCGACCATTTTACGCTATCAGTTGCTTTTGAAAAGTCACTTTCAACTTTCGACCATTTTCCATAAATGGCCTGATTGTGAAGTTATACCAAACGTTTATACAGTAGGAATTTGTTTTCATTCACCAATGTGGTCACTGTCGGTGCGTTTGCAAAGCTTAAGCTTGTTTTCAAAAAAGAACAAACGCATGCAAAACTTGGTAGCTGGAACAATTTTTTTAATCAATGCTATCTGTACCACGCAATTCATCGATCTTTTGCTACGGTAACTATCTAAAGCTCATTTATCTACCACTGCGACAAAGTCTGGTTCACTTGAGATTTTGCTTCGATTTTTCCACTTGCCCTTGGGTACAACTGTTGTAACAAAATGTCGACAATACAAGAAATGATAGTCGCCATCAAGCGAAAGAGGAAGGTTTGAATTACACCGTAGCTTTCACACTTGCGCGAACTAGGTTTTCGACTGTTCGCGCATAGTACAGTATTCAGAATTGTCCTTGTGCGTTTGTGGTTGCCCTTGCCGCTCAGTGTCGCCTGCATGAGGGAGAAAAAAATGTTGACCTACAACAAACCAGAAAACCTGTCAAAATGGTTGACTACGGTAGGCGATATGACAAAGGTTTTTGATCTTTCTAATGGTCTTCAGTTCCAGAAAAGATTCCGAAGCGGCATGGGTCTAATTCAATCAGGCGACAAAATCAGTGAAAGACATAAGCCCTACAAGCAGCTGACTTACCAAGTAACCAAGAAAGGTTAATGCTCTGCATGAATCTGGCACTTTAGAAAATGAGATCACATCGGTGGTGATACTTCTCGCCTCCACACAATAAAATGAATCAAGTGCAATCTCTTAAGGCCACTCACATACAATGGTTAAAACCAAAAGTTACATTACAAAGTCATCAAATCCAGAGTTGACAAATTTTCACAAACAAAGCATAGTGAAATTTATACCTTCAAACGTAGGCACGTTGGAGAACACCAAAGTAAGTGAAAAAGCAACATGATTGAAATTCAACGCTATTTTCTCCAGAAATTTAGAAAAATTTGACGAAGGTCATAACCGGAAAGTTCAACTTTTGGTGAAACAATTCTTAGTTCAAATTTTGACCGTTCTTGTTGCAACTTGTTTGGTCGTTTTTGGCCATTTTAAGCTTTAAAGAAGCAGAGTTAAGTTTATTTTTATCGCTCGTTATGGTTTTTGTTGCAGAAAAGTTTTTATAAGTTCCTTGCATTCGCTGAAAAGTACGGCTGATTTTGCGTTGGGGCTACATGTCAAGTGCAGGCGCAAATCCTTGCAGTGCATTCCTCAGCACCTCACAAACTTGTAGGTGCGATTTTTCGTCATGCAAAGCTATCAGCATTCGCATTTATACTACTGTATAATTGATTGGGGACGAGCCTATAAAACTGCTATCCAATCAGTACAAGTGTTGCAAAACCAAAGTTTGAAATACATGACTTTTACCAATAGAAGACCCAGTACAAACAATATTTTTAAAATATTTAAGTCTCAAAGTTTCTGATTTGTTCCATCTTAATTTTGAAAAGTTCCTGTACAAGTATACTTCCAATATCCTGTCCTCCTTGGTATAATATTTTTGAAAAAGTGCTCAGCATACATGATCGTCGTACAAGGCAACAAGCATCAGAAAATTTTCATCATAAGCGTGTTAGAACTGATTATGGCAAAAAAACTTTTGTAATATGTAGGACCAGGCCCGTAGCCCCGGGGGGCATTCGCATTCGTGGGCAGTGCCCCCCAAATTTTGTTATACCCAGCAAAATTTTTTGAACATGCAATGAAAATAAAAATCTTTTCCCTTGCAAAATTTTGTTGCCCCCCAAATCCTAAAACCTGGCTGCTATGCTCTGTAGGACCCGTTGCGTGGGATTGTATTTCTAATAAGATTAAAACTTTGCCAGTACAATATGTTTTCATCTCAAGTGAAATCGCAACTGCTTCCTATTGACCTTCATGTGAGATATGTGGTTTGTCAAACGTTTTTGAATCGTTTAAGTTAAACTGAGCACAGTTTTTGTTTTGAACTCTTGTCCCTCACCTGTACTATTGAAATTTGGCAGTCATTATATAGGTTGTGCTTGATTTAAGTGACTGCTTTGGCCGTTGTTCGCCCAACCTGTGCTGTTCGTTTAAGCATTGTCATTTGAAATGCGTTATTTGTTGCCCGCTTGCAGCGCAAACATGGCTTGACTTTCTAGCCAATAGTACATGTCACAAGAAATAGAGAGAAGTGGATTACCGCCATCACAATGCCAATGGTCTTAGGATCTATTTAGGCAGTAACTGAACTTTGCCTTTTGCTGCTTAACCTTCCCAAGAAGACTCCGGTTAGCTTTGTCACGGTTCAGAATCGGCATTTCTACTGCATTGTTGTGTTAAGTTGAATAAACTGTTGATATCCAAATGGTTTCCTTTCACATCTACACAGTTATTACTGACTTTAACATCAAATTTGCTTTACATTGAATGCAAGATAAATGCTGATTTTCGAAGCTCTGTCTAAATTTGTAACATTGTCTTAAATTGCAATCTGTCGTTTCACAGAAAACATGAAGTTTAAAGAAGAAATCATGGAGCAACAACCTTTCGAAAGCATGGTAAGAACATGAGACTGCACTGTTCTTTTTGTGTGGAAATATCGCGCAGCGTCGAAATCAGTGAGTTAATTGTCGAGAATTATGTGACTTATATTAAGAATGATCGAAGTAGTCACTGTGGTCTTATTGTTTTAAAACCACGTTGGTTGCTTGACAGGAAATAACTCCACGACCTTAAGCAAGGCCTGCATTGGCTGCACAATGGTATCAGGTGAAAACCACAAAGTGAAATACTCATCATAACGAGATTGGCAAAAATTAAACTAGGAGGATTTTACGAGGTTTCCAACCTCGACGCGACCCGTGTAGCCTGGGACATACTTTATTCTGCTGTGGCGATGTATTTGCGCTGCAAGTGAAATTGGATCATTTTCGTTTCAGGAGCTTAAACAAGAATATGAAGAGTAGTCGGGACAATACTGATCATGCTGCCGCAATTAATTTTTTATCATGTGCTTGTGAATAAACCTTGAACCGTTGCGAAGCCTGGTGTTTCTCTGTGCAAAGGAAGGACGTTGGTGACTATGATTATTACTGGATGTCACTGCCAGCATAAAACATTGCGCGTTGTTTAGCTCCTGCGGTTTGTTGGAATGGTACATCAACGCATTCTGTTTGTTTTCGCTGAGAAGCGCGTCCACTGCCAAGTTACAAGAGTAAAGTCTCGTATTTATTCTTGTTTGTGTAGTGCGCAATATTATGTTCCTGGCAAGAATGCCTAAGACGATATGCGAAATGTAGGCGATTAATATTAAATCCATTTTTACGCGAAAGTGATGGCATAAATTTCAGGTGCTCTTTGCATATTGACTTACCTACAGTTGTCTGCTTAACTCGTTAGAAAATTTTGGACCAAATCAAACTTGTAGGGTTGCAGAAGTAGATGCACAATGTTTTTAAACTGTTGTTTGCTGTGCGTGTGGTGAAGGACTTGCAATGAGAGATGGAATACCAATAAATTTTGGTGTCGTCCGATTTTTCAGAAAACAACCAAAACTTCGTAGAGATTTAGGATTAGGAAAGCTTGTTTTTACGATCACTTGCTTTGACAGAAACAAGAGGTGCAGCTGCGGCAAGCAGGAGCTGTATAAGTGTAGTTTGAACATGCTGTAGAGCAGCGGTCATGGTTATACGGGAATATCTGTTGAGATGTCCAACGGCATTAACTGTGTCAGCACCCATTAATGCCTGATTACATTGACTATTGTTTCATATGACATGCAGTTAATAACCAAACAATATAAAAAGCGATTAAGCAAAAACGTAACCGATTTCAGTGGAAATCAGAATTTTAAATGAAAACACGATGGCAAGAGAATTTATCAATGTTAACAAGAATTGTCACTGTGTCAAATAGGGTTGATGTAAGAACATGACGGCCATCCGAACAGTCGCCAGAAACTTTAATAGGGGGGCTTGACTTTCTTAAAATTTGACAAAAACTACACTAATTACAATGCTTCAATTTGGGGAGCTTGGAGCTTTGTTTGGGGGAGCTTAGCCCACTAAAGCCCCCGTAATGACGGGACTGCGACCATCTAGTCAACAACTCAAGGCATCGGCACATTGAACGTACACCGCGTCTAAGAACCGTTAATGACAGCAAGTTTGAACAGCTTGCTTTGCCGCCTGAAAGGTCAGAGCATTCACAATAGTTGCAAACGCAAAAATTGACCACCCTCATGGGCGTCGGAAGAGGGGTGCGATTTTGTAATTGGATATTTTCCTATTAACTTTTTAATAGAAAATTGTTTTTTCCTTAGTTTCGAGTTGATAAAACGAAGATTCACCACTGTTGGCCCTCTGTAAAAATGCTTTTGACTACCACCTAAAACAGAGGTCTGATGGTGCCTAGGGCGTATATTATGTTGTATGCCCCCTACCATATTCTAGTATTGAGGAATTTGAGAAATACAGGCACAGCAAAACTACATGCCCAGACCATTGCCCTGTGCAAAGGGATTACGTCACAAAAACGTTACTTCAGGTGAGAATCAAGAAGAGAAAAAAGTCGAACGAGTCTCGTAGTTTACCACGTTACGCAACAATAACAAGGGCCTTGAACGTTGTAAACAGTCGTGCAACCTGGGGTTTGCCCCCAGATCTGAGGTTTTTCAATGCTTTCTGGATTTTTCTTTGGAAGATCTGAGGTTCTTAAGATTTTACTGCGTGGCGGGGATTTAAGATAGGGTATGATTGACTTTTTTGTTATCATATTTCATGATAAATGACCTTTCTGCCACACTCTTCAAGTGAGAAAGAACATGTTCACAGATAAATTGCATGATAATCAGAATCTCTGGCTCTGTGAAAGCAGGAATAGTCAAAAATAGACTACTTGTGAGATTATCACCAGAAAACAATACACATGCACCAAATGGGAACCAAAAAAAGTAACAAATGGTCTGGGTAGAAGCCTACAGTGGGCACGAGATATAAAGAAAGGCGTAAAATACAAAACATGAATCTGCCACTGATACTGGAAGTGACAATGAGGAAGAGGTCTTGTAACTTGTGATTAAGATATCTTGAGACTTATCTTTTTTATGTTTTTTTTTCAGAAACTTGAGACCTGCTAGTCTACTTATTTTAGAAGAAAAATGAGAAAGAATTCCTTTTATCTTGTGATTAAACTAACTTCGATCCTGCATGTGTGAGCTTGTTCTTTTTATGCAAATGTGATATTTACGAGCGTTATCTGGAAAATATTTGTTTCTACAGTTCATCACCAAGCATATATAACCAATAGTAGTCCTTCTGCTTGTGACTGAGTGGTGCCTCGATAGCAGGAAGATTCACCTGATTTTGTGTATCGTCCTGACTTGAGTTTTCTGTTAAAATCTAGGGGTTTTAATGAGTCTATGTGGTTTTTCAAAAATTTCATTGGAAACTCTGGTTGTACAGTACAACGTACCAGAGGTGGTCGGAGTCACTTTTTCAAACTCCGACTCCTCCCCTGTTCCAAAATTTTTGAATCCGGGTCCGGCTATTCTTCAAATTTGAGAATCCGACTCCTGTTCAGACTCCGGCTACAATCATCAATCCAACCGTAATTTAACCATGTTTTTACTTAAGAAATGACCACACAGACTCCTGCAACTGCCGAAATGGAAAAGTGACTCCGGGTCCGGTTTTTCACAAATTATAGACTTCGGGTCCTAAAGAAAAACGCAGAATCCTGCCGGGGTCGACTCCAGCTGTCCGGATCCGGTACCACCTCTGCAACGTACGTGCAAGGTCACCGAGTTTTGCATGGCACTTTTGGCCAGAAAAAAGGAAAAAGCTACATTTCAGAAAGAACGCTGGCGCTTTGCTCAAAAACACGATATCGTTTGCAACATATCACACTTGGCGCCGAAAATATTTTAACACCTCCGAACGATATTCTTTCTGACAGAATTATTTTACTACTTTGATATTTTTTACAACTATTTAAAGTGAAGATTCTATCGCCAAATCGTCACGCATGATATAGCCCTGTGACACAATTCGTATTGCCACTAAAATTGAAACCAAGCAGACAAGACATCATCGTAACATAAAACGTTCTAAATCCAACTTTGAACAAGCAAGTTTCAGAGGTCTCGGTTTTTGTTTAATGTAGCCTACTTTCCGCTTTGTTTTGATTATGGCGTGTTTATAGTGAAATGATTAATGGTAATGGTTTATTGTTTCATATGACTCAGCCAACAAACAGAAGCACCATAAAAGCTATCGCATGCAGGAAACCAACCATTAGCGAACATTAGAGCGAATGAAAACACAATGGCACAATAGTTGATCAGTGTAAACAAAGAGGGGCGCTGTGTCATATAGCATTGGCAAAGACCGTGGCGGTCATCTGGTCAACCAACCCCGTTTATCACTTTTTGACAAGTGTTGAGAAACAACAGTTGGGGATCAAATAAGCATGATGAAAAGAAAAACAAAAACGAATGAACGCAGAACATGGTGAAGAAAATGTATAGGTGAAAGCGCATGCCTATGTACATAGATGAGTGGATCGAATTTAAGTGAGGAATTTGGTGCGGTTAGAATATTTTTAGCAATACAAAGAGATTAAAAAAACTGTAATAAAAAAAGTAAAAAAGTTACAAAAACTAATTAATGAGGTACAAAAGAAAAACAAAGCAAAACAGAAAAAAAACTACTTTCATGACGAAAAACATAGAATGTGCACACAGAAAATACGAAAAAGTAAATATACACAAAAGATCAACAGAATTACAGAATACTAGAATACACAGTATTTTGTTCTGGACAAGTGAAATGTTGCTAAAGTTCATAGTTGGGAATTTGTTTCATGTAGGAAGTGTTTCTTAAGTTTCCATTTAAAGGTAAAGGTGGTTGAAAATTTAATATCGTCTGGTATTGAAGACCATACTGTTGGGGCAATAAATTTAAGAGAACATTTTCCTGAGGAAGAGTTAACTCTAGGTAAAAACAGATTTTTAGAGGTTGCTAGTGTTGTGAAGTGATAATGAATTGAGCTGAGTGGAATAAAATATTCATCAAAATGATTTGGAAGTAGTTTGTCATGATAAGAGTGCATGAATTTGCCTACTGAAAATCTATATAGTTTGGTGAGGCATAAGATGTTTAAGTGCTGGAAATGTTCTTCTAGTGATCCCGTGTTAGTTGGATTTATTATTTTTATAGCTTTATTTTGGAGCTTAATGAGAGGCTGAATGGTTGCATTTGAAGCACGTCTCCAATTGAGGATTGAGTAATTAAGGTA